>OAUU01000364.1_pt1 | contig 38007 bp, 35 predicted proteins | sample 1501381 | NCBI WGS metagenome assembly OAUU01 (sample SAMEA2580057, study PRJEB22360) | human gut metagenome | reverse complement strand
AATGAGCAAAGAAAAAAGCCCTGAAAATCAAGGTTTAAAACTCCGAGAAAATATAAATACGGCGGGGGGGAGTACCAAAACGCAGGTCACTGAATTGTGATAAATGCTGCAGGGGGGATAGAAAATGAAAACAAAAGATATTTAGGAACTCTATCAAATAAAATTACATAGTATGGATACGATCCTGCATCAGATATCGCTTATGGATCAGGTGGAAAATGAGCAGGAGCTGTCAGAAATCATTCACTCTTTGTTGCAGGCGATTGGAAACTATACAGGGGCAGACCGGGTATATGTTTTTGACTGGGAAACCGATCAGAAGGACAGCCTGAGCAATACATTTGAATGGTGTGCCGATGGAGTGGCACCAGAGATAGATAACCTTCAGGCAATCCCGGTCAGTTCGATGCCGAACTGGGTGAAACGATTTGAAAACAAGGAAGTAATCGTGATTCATGATCTGGAAGCGACAAAAAATTCTGAACCGGAAGAATATGAATTGTTAAAAACACAGGAAATATGTTCCTTGATTGCGGTGCCGATTTATGCCAATCATCAGATGAATGGATTTATCGGGGTAGATAATCCTGATTTGAGGCAGAATGAGATTTCCATTACACTGCTGTCTGATGTTGGCGGACATCTTGGATGTGTGAGGGAAAATCTGAAAAGTACGGTACTGTTGAAAAAGGCTCTTGATGAGGTAACAAAGAGGTCAGAGATTATTGCCGCAATTGCTACGTTGTATGTAACAATCGAAAAAGCCAATGTTAAAGAGCGGACATATGAGCTTTTGAAAGGCCATGACCTTGTGCAAAAAATCCTTGGACAAAAGGGGAAAATTGATGATGTTATGGAAAGGCTTCCAACAGCATTTGCCGCCCAGGAAGGGAGAGAAAAATACCGGGAGTTTCTTGACTTTGATACATTGACAGAGAGACTTCGTAATACGAATTCTGTTTCGATTGAATTTATGGGAGTAAACGGAGAAAGGCGGCTGGCCAGATTTATTGTAAAGAGCAGAGATGCACATGGAAACGCTGTGGATGTGCTTTATGTCGTACGAGATATTACGGAAGAAAAATCACGGGAACTCATGTATCAGAAACAGCTTAAGGAAAGCATGGAAGATGCTCATCGCGCGAATCTTTCAAAAACAGCCTTTCTCCGGCGTATGAGCCACGATATCCGTACACCGCTAAACGGAATTGTGGGGATGATCCATATCGCTGAAAAATATAACAATGATGTGGTCAAGTTAAGGGAATGCAGGAAGAAGGTACTTCAGTCCGCCGATTATCTGCAAAATCTGATCAACAATGTCCTGGATATCAGCAAACTGGAATCCGGTTCCCTTGTGTTGGAACATAAATCCTTTGATCTGGCAGAACTGTTAAGGAATAATCTGACAGTTGTTGCAATGAGTGCTTATGAGAATGGTGTAAGATTTGAAGGAGGCGTGGAAGCAAGCACAATCCGCCACAGATATTTGATTGGAAGTCCGGTACATCTGAGCAGGGTTTTAATGAATCTTTCTTCCAATGCGATTAAATACAATCATTTTCATGGAACAGTGAATGTTCATTGCGAAGAATTATCGGATGATGGGAATATGGCTGTTTTTCAGTTTGTATGTTCAGATACCGGTCTTGGTATGAGTGAAGAGTTTCAAAAACATGCGTTTGATGCTTTTGCGCAGGAAGGCAAACAGTCAACTACAATATTCAGTGGCTCCGGTCTGGGACTTTCGATTGTCAAAGATATTGTTGAACGGATGGGTGGAACGATAGAACTGGAAAGCGAAGAAAATGTAGGAAGCACGTTTACGGTTACGGTTCCATTTGAGATAGATTATTTGGTTGAAAATAATGATTCACAGAAGGACAGCTACTCACAGTATATGGATCTGTCAGGAAAACGGGTGCTTCTTGTTGAAGATAATGTCATTAATATGGAGATAGCCCATGCAATCCTGGGGGAGGAGTATCTGAACATTACAGAAGCGAAAAACGGAAAAGAGGCACTTGAAATATTTCAGAATTCCAGGTTGGATGAGTATGATGTCATCATCATGGATGTGATGATGCCGGTCATGGATGGGCTGGAAGCAACAAAAGCAATTCGTATGCTGGAACGTGAAGATGCCAAAAAGATTCCAATCATTGCCATGACGGCAAATGCTTTTGAGGAAGATCGGAAAGCATGTCTGGAGGCCGGGATGAATGAACATATTGGAAAGCCGATTGATATTCCGCGATTAAAAAGAGCGATCACAAAACTGCTGACAAAAAAGGGGTAGTAAACGCAAAAACATAATCATTCATTGAAATTAAGAAAAACTATAGTAATTTTATTAGGACTTTTGATATTTAGCAGTCACCCTGGCAGGGTGCAAAAACACAGATAACACGAAAGAAGAAACCGAAAAGCCTGTTATTACCCTCGGCAGCGACAGCTATCCACCATACAATTATCTGAATGAGGATGGTGTACCGACAGGAATTGATGTAGAACTGGCTACGGAAGCATTCAAAAGAAGGGATAACAGGTGGAGGTTGTCCAGATCAACTGGGAGGAGAAAAAAGAACTGGTGGAGAGCGGCGAGATTGATTGTATCATGGGCTGTTTTTTCTATGGAAGGACGTCTTGACGATTACCGCTGTCCAGTCCACAACCAAACCGGAAAGCATCTTTCTGAACCGGACGGATGAGAGGATCCCAAAGCTGGGAAATCTGATCAGCCTGGGACACCGGGAGCTGATCTATACGTTTCTGGGAAAAGGATATGTAGATGCGGTTGCTGCACACGAGGAATCTATCGTTCAGTATAGGAAGGATTATGATGCAAGCTTCCGTATCCTGGAAGAGCCTCTGATGATCACCGGAATAGGCGTTGCTTTTGCAAAAGAGGATGACAGGGGAATCTGTGAGCAGATGGGCCAGACACAGGAAGAGATGCGTCTGGATGGCACATCCCTGAAAATCATTGAAAAATACCTGGATGATCCCCAGAAGTATCTGGAGGTGGAGAAAAACGGATCCAGCTGCTCGGCGGTCTGATAGGAATCTGTGTAGCTGTAGTCTCTCTGTTTTATTTCTTCCACGCAGAAAAAGCAGAAGCAGAGAAAAGAATGGTGGAGATTGTAAACTATGTGAAAGTGCAGTGTTCCACCTACACCCATTATAATGAAGCTTCGGAATCCAAAAGTTTCCTCCGTGCCATTGAAAGTGCCAGACAAATGAGTACAAATATTAAAATGGAAACAGAAAACGGCGGGCAGCTAAGAGAGGATTTCCTGAAAGAAAAAAGGTGCCGACGTGACAAAAACATGGGATGGTCAGGAAGCTGTTGAACTGTTCAGAAATAGTGAACCTGGTGAATTTGATGTCATTCTTATGGACATTATGATGCCGGTCATGAATGGTTATGAAGCTACAAAGATGATTAGGTCTCTGGACAGAGAGGATGCAAAGAAAATACCGATCATTGCAATGACAGCAAATGCGTTCACGGAGGACAGAATAAGGGCAAAAGAAGCAGGGATGAATGAACATGTTGCTAAGCCTGTTGATGTGGAATTACTGATGAAAGTAATTCATAGCGGGAGTGCTATGAAGCATTAATAGTACATGAGAAAACAAGGAGGAATTCAGTTGTTGGAGAAAGCGGTTCAGGCTGCAATATATGAAAAAGCTCTTAAAAATCATTATATAGAAATCCTGTACATTGATTTTGAAGATACTCATGCGTTATGCATCTGGCAATATAGATGATCTTAATCGGATAAAACAGCAGATGACGATGGAAGCAATCACACAGGGAACAGCAGAACACATCATGCATCATGTTATGATCAATTTTATACTGAATGGTGAGATGCGTTTCATGCAGTTTGACTTTACAAGAGAAAGTGCAGATACAAAAAATGTTTTCCTGCTTGTGGAGGACTATACAGTTCCACAGCAGCAGATGATGCTGCTGCAGGAAAAAAGCTGGTTCTATAACAGAACCAGCTTTTTTGTGTATTCATGGACGAACGGTGTCCCTGTTTTGTGAGAACGGACAGTCTCGTAAAAAAGAGAGGCCTGTATATCGCTCTCAAAGGCGGCAAGTGCATCGCCGGTAAGAAGCCGCGGGGCGTCGGCTGCCTTGGTAATGAGCGGCAGAGAAGAACGTCTACTAATCTCTTTTAACAATGCACCGGCACTTTTTCGGAAACCGAGAACACGGTTATAGCCGGCCGGGTACAATGTTTTCTGGTTCAGAAGCAGATGCATCAGGGCGCGGCTGATGCGGGTATACGTCATTTCCTTTGTTTTAAGCTGCATGGCGAATTCTAAAAATGAGGAGCATGCGTGGCGCTGGCGGAGGATGCGATTGGCAAGATTTGGTGAGAGATCCAGATAAGAACAGAGAGATTCTTTCGTTTCCGTGAGGAGCCGTGCGGCGAGGAGCAGGCTGAAATCATCGGCGGTCAACAGTCCATGAGATGCGACGGCATTCTGAAAAGCGGGAAAGACCGCTTCTGGCATGCAGGAGGCGAGCGCGGACAGTTCCGGATCCTTATGCGGATTGGAAAAAAGAAGATTCCGCATTGCTGTAGCAGAAGGGAGTGCATGTGTGAAAAGCGCTCCTTCGTGGTAGCCGCTGCCCTCCCTGCGGATCGTTACCGGCCGAATGCGGCTTTGTGACAGCAGAAGTGCCTGGACATATTCAATGCCTAAAATATTGTTTGGTTCTTTTAAAAAGGTATCAAGTTCTTCTTTTGAAAGCGAAGAGAAGGAAGCGCTGTCAGAAAAATAAGCGGAAAGTGCCTGTGCGCGCGCCGTCGGGAAGGAAAGTCCGTTCCGAAGCAGACCGGAGAGCAGCTCACGGTATTCCTCCGGCTCGTGGAGCAGAACATCAGCGAGTTCCAGAAACGGCGCCGTGTCTCCATATTCACTGCCAAAGCAGAGAAAATCGACACAGCCAAGCGCAGTAAGAAGCGATACCGCCCCGCGTGCGAAATGCTGTGCACTGCCGAGTGCAAAGTGACACGGAAGCTGTAAGATAAGGTCCGCGCCGCCAAGAAGCGCCAGCTCCGCACGGTCGTGTTGGTCAAGAATCGCAGGTGCGCCGCGCTGGACGAAATCGCCGCTCATAATCACGACAAGATAGTCCGCCCCGGTCAGTTCCCTGGCTTTTGCCAGCTGATAAGCATGGCCGTTATGAAAAGGATTATATTCTGCAATGACTGCGGTAATGGTCATAAAACGTACCTTCTTTCGAAAAAAATAGCACGATTCCAAACAGAGAGGAACCACGGATCACATAGCCCTATCGTAACAAAAACAGAAAAGGAATGCAAGAATTCCTCCGTTTTGGATTTTTTGTCCAGTTGTTTTGAATTTTATACTTGCGAAAGGGCAAAAAGCGTACTACAATGAGAATATCGAGTAAATTTATCGAAAGGAGTCAAAAGATCATGGGATTTATTGACACAATTAAAGCAAGAGCAAAAGCAGACAAAAAAACAATTGTACTGCCAGAGTCAGAAGACAGAAGAACATATGAGGCTGCTGCACAGATCCTGAAAGAGGACCTTGCAAATCTGATCATCATCGGAAGCGAAGAGGCAGTAAAGAAAGGCAGCGAGGGACTGGATGTCTCCAAAGCTACTATTGTAGATCCAGAGAAAAACGAGAAAACACAGGCTTATGTAGATAAGCTGGTAGAGCTTCGTGCAAAGAAAGGCATGACTCCGGAGAAAGCAAGAGAGACCATCCTGAATGACTATACATATTATGGCGTTATGATGGTTAAAATGGGAGATGCAGACGGACTTGTTTCCGGTGCCTGCCATTCTACCGCAAACACCTTACGTCCATGCCTGCAGATCTTAAAGACCAAACCAGGCACAAAACTCGTATCCGCATTCTTCCTGATGGTAGTTCCGGACTGCGAGTACGGCGATGACGGTGTATTCGTATTCGGTGACTGTGGTCTGAACCAGAACCCGAATCCGGAAGAGCTGGCTGCAATCGCAGAGTCTTCCGCAGAGTCCTACCGCATGCTGACCGGAAACGAGCCAAGAGTTGCTATGCTTTCCCACTCCTCCAAAGGAAGTGCAAAACATGCTGATGTAGACAAAGTTGTTGAGGCTACCAGAATTGCAAAAGAAGCAAACCCGGATCTCGCTCTCGACGGCGAGCTGCAGCTGGATGCAGCAATCGTTCCGAGCGTAGGTGCATCCAAAGCTCCGGACAGCAAAGTAGCAGGAAAAGCAAACGTTCTGATCTTCCCGGATCTGGATGCCGGAAACATCGGATACAAACTGGTACAGAGACTGGCAAAAGCAGAAGCATACGGCCCGATGACGCAGGGTATCGCAGCTCCAGTCAACGATCTGTCCCGTGGATGCTCCGCAGAGGATATCGTTGGTGTTGTAGCAATCACTGCTGTACAGTGCCAGGCACAGTAAGCACGAAATAAAACCAATTACAAGCGGTTTTCTGGCCGGCTGCGGAGAACAGGCCGGCCAGAAGTTTTAATAAGAATTTAAAAATAGGAGAATTTAGAAATGAACGTATTAGTAGTAAACTGCGGAAGTTCCTCTCTGAAATTCCAGCTGATCAATTACGATAACCGTGACGTCCTGGCAAAAGGACTCTGTGAGAGAATCGGTATCGACGGACGCCTCGTTTATGAGCCAAAGAACGGCGAAAAAGAGGTAACAGAAGCAGCAATGCCGACACACGTAGAGGCAATCCAGATGGTTCTGGACGCTCTGGTAAACGAGAAGAGCGGCGTCATCAAGAGCCTGGAAGAAGTAGATGCCATCGGACACCGCGTTCTGCACGGCGGAATGAAGATCACAAACTCTGTTATCATCGATGACGAAGTAATCAAAGTTATCGAGGAGTGCGCTGACCTTGGCCCTCTGCACAATCCGGCAAACCTGATGGGAATCAATGCCTGCATGAAACTGATGCCGGGCGTTCCGAACGTAGCAGTATTTGATACCGCATTCCATCAGACCATGCCTCCGAAAGCATATATGTACGGTATTCCGAAAGAGTACTATGAGAAATACGCAATCCGTAAATACGGCTTCCACGGAACTTCTCATAAATTCGTATCCAAGAGAACCGCAGAGTTCCTTGGCAAAGACTACAACGATCTGAAGATCATCGTATGCCATATGGGAAATGGTGCTTCCCTTTCCGCTGTAAAGAACGGCAAATGTGTAGATACCTCCATGGGCCTTACCCCGCTCGAAGGTGTGATCATGGGAACCCGTTCCGGAGATATCGATCCGGCCTTTGTTGAGTATCTGTGCAACAAAGAGAAACTGACCGTATCTGAGGTTCTGAACATTCTGAACAAGAAATCCGGTATGCTCGGCATGACCGGCATCTCCAGCGATTACCGTGATGTATCTGCAGCAGCAGAGGCAGGCAATCAGGATGCCATCAACTGTCTGGAAGCATACGCTTACCGCATTATCAAATACATCGGTTCCTACATCGCAGCTATGGGCGGCGTAGATGTGATCACCTTCACCGCAGGCCTTGGAGAGAACGCTATTCCGCTTCGTGAGACCATCTGCAAAGCATTTGAGTTCATGGGTCTGGAATTCGATTCTGAGGCAAATAACTGCCGTGGCGTTGAGAAGATCATCACCAAAGAAGGCTCCAAGATTACAGCATGCGTGATCCCGACCAACGAGGAAATTGCAATCTGCGAGGAGACCGTAGAGTTAGTAAAAGGAAAATAAAAAATAATTCAAAAAGCAGTTGACAATTCTTACCTTCCCGGGTATAATTGGTAAAGTGTGATTAGGAGAACAATATGAAAATCAGTCTGACCAAGTTATTTGCGCAGGACGGAAAGTCCGAAAAGTATGAAATTCCGCTTACATCCGAAACTTTTTCGATCGGCGGGCAGGACTATCGGGTAATCGAAAAACATCCTGTTATCCTTGGCCTTACGCATGAAGGCAATCGTGTGATCACGATCACCGGCAGCGCAGACCTTACAATGGAGATTCCATGTGCAAGATGCCTGACACCGGTAGCGACTCCATTCCAGCTCGAGTTCGATCTGCAGATTGATCTGAATCTGTCAGAGGAAGAACGCGAGGAAAAAGAAGAGGACTCTTCGTTTGTGGAGGGAGACGAGCTCGATGTGGAAGAACTGGTTCGTAATGAGCTCATAGTCCAATGGCCGATTCGAGTGCTGTGTAAAGATGACTGTAAAGGAATCTGCAGCCGTTGTGGTGCGAATCTGAATATTCAGACCTGTGATTGTGATACCACAGGGCTAGACCCCCGAATGGCTGCAATCAAAGATATATTCAGCAAATTTAAGGAGGTGTAACTATGTCCATTTGTCCTAAGAATAAATCTTCCAAAGCAAGACGCGATAAGAGAAGAGCAAACTGGAAAATGTCTGCTCCGAACCTTGTAAAATGCAGCAAATGTGGTGCTCTTATGATGCCGCACAGAGTTTGCAAAGCTTGTGGTTCTTACAACAAAAAAGAAGTCGTTGCAATGGACTAATATTCATAAATCGGAATCAGTTCCGATGTGCAATGCAGCAAAAGGCTCCCGTCACCGGGGGCTTTTTTGTTGTCTCTGCGGGTTGTCTGGAAGCGTCATATAAAAGATTTGACGTGGTGTGTCGTGATGTGCTATAATGGTCTCGGTGAGAATTGAAACAATATTGCAACATTTTCGTAACAATTATAAAAAAGGAGTGCAAAGCATATGAAGAATAGACGAATCATATTTCTGGCAGCATGCATGTGCAGTGTAGTATTCCTCTCAGGATGTTCCACAGACAGTCTGATGGATAAAATGATGGGAACTGAGACGACGGTTTCGTCTTCGGCCAGTGTAGATATTTCAAAAGAGGACAGCGATGCTGTTCATGTAGATGCCAATCTGGAAAAGCCGGTTTTTTCGGTAAATCCGGTGGAGAGCCTGCAGATTCCCGTTGGAAATACATCTGGAAAGCTGACTTGTGAGGCAGGAATAACGGGGGAAGGCACAGTAACATATCAGTGGTATAAGAACAACGTAAATTCCAACGGCGGAGGAACGCCGATTGAAGGCGCAACAGAAGTGACATACCAGGTCGATACTTCGGCGGAGGGCAAAGATTACTATTACGTTGTGGCAACAAACACGGTTGGAAATACCGTTTCCATGGCGACGAGTACGGTAACAGAAGTTACGGTAATTCCGGCAGGGAAATGGGTTCAGAATGAAAACGGATGGCAGTATCAGAATAATGATGGAAGCTATGCAACCAATACCTGGCAGAATATCGACGGCTACTGGTACGTGTTTGATGAAAATTCATACATGGTGACAGGATGGTACTGGAGCGGAGAAGAATGGTATTATCTGGCGGACAACGGTCAGATGCAGACCGGCTGGTTCACGCAGGATGGTGAGGAATATTATCTGGATCCGGATACTGGTGTCATGGCACGGAATACAACCATAGACGGTCATGAGATGAATTCGAGCGGAGTCAAGGTTTCTTAAGAAAAATAAGACAAAACAGAGCGGGTGGATTTTGGAAAGATAAATCCACCCGCTTTTTTTGGAATACAGGAGAAAGCGCGGATGGGCATTTGTGCTTGATTTTTGCAAAGGAGTTTAGTATAGTTAATACAGCACTTGTATAAGTGCTTTTAGAGCGTGGTTGAAAACGGTTTTTTGAAAGAAAAAGAGTTTTCAAACGCGCTTTAGAAAAGAGAAAAGAGGAAAAAACATGAGTGACTTAGTCAGAGTTGCAGTGGACGCGATGGGCGGCGATTATGCGCCTGTGGAGCCGGTAAAAGGCGCCGTTGAGGCCGTAAACGCAGATGAACGCGTCAAAGTCCAGCTGGTCGGCCAGGTGGATGTCATCGAAAAAGAACTGCAGAAATATACGTACCCGAAGGAGCGGGTTGAGATCGTTCCGGCAACCGAGATCATTGAGACGGGAGAGCCGCCGGTCAATGCGATCCGCCACAAAAAAGATTCTTCGATCGTTGTCGGCATGAAGAAAGTGCGCTACGGAGAGGCAGACGCGTTTGTTTCATCAGGAAGCACCGGAGCAGTCCTGGTCGGCGGACAGACGATCGTAGGACGCATCAAGGGCGTAGAGCGTCCGCCGCTGGCTCCGCTGATCCCGACGAAAGACGGTGTATCCCTTCTGATCGACTGCGGTGCGAATGTTGATGCAAGACCGTCCCATCTGGTGCAGTTTGCCATGATGGGTTCCATCTATATGGAACACGTTGTCGGCATTAAAAATCCGCGTGTGGGAATCGTGAATATCGGTGTGGAAGAAGAAAAAGGAAACGCGCTCGTCAAAGAGACGTATCCGCTTCTGAAAGAAAACCCGTATATCAACTTTGTCGGCAGTATCGAAGCAAGAGAAATTCCAAACGGAGCCGCAGACGTTGTTGTTTGTGAGGCGTTTGTCGGAAACGTTATCTTAAAGCTGTATGAGGGCGTCGGCGCGACCCTGATTTCCAAGGTAAAACAGGGCATGATGACATCTCTGCGCAGTAAAATCGGAGCCCTTCTTGTGAAACCGGCGCTGAAAGAGACACTGAAGTCTTTTGATGCCAGTGAGTACGGCGGAGCACCGCTGCTTGGCTTAAAAGGACTCGTTGTAAAAACGCACGGAAGCTCAAAAGCCAACGAATTTAAAAATTCCATTCTCCAGTGCATTTCATTCAGCGAGGAGAAGATTCCGCAGAAAGTGCAGGAGCATCTGGCAGACTATAAGAGCAGCAGGGAGGCAGCGAAAGATGGAGTTTGAAAAATTACAGGAGATCATTGCGGATGTATTAAACGTAGATCCGAATGAAGTAACCATGGAGACAACCTTTGCAGATGATCTGGGAGCGGATTCCCTGGATGTATTTCAGATTGTGATGGGAATTGAAGAAGAATTTGATATCCAGATCGAAGCAGAAGAAGCAGAGCACATCGTATCGGTTGAGGATGCGGTGGAAGCGATAAAAAAGAAACTGGCAGAATAATAGAAAATGGCGAAGGGGCTGTTTGCTACAGGACAGCCCCTTTGTTACCGTCCGCAGAACACCTGCAAACGGTAACTATGAGGAAGGACAGGCTTAAAACAGGTTATGAATAATATTGATAAACTCGTGGATTTGGAAAAGAAGATCCAGTATAAATTTCAGGATTTCGGACTGCTGGAGATGGCGATGCGCCATTCTTCCTACGCAAATGAGCACCATATGGAGCGCCTGGAGTGCAACGAGCGTCTGGAGTTCTTAGGAGATGCCGTGCTGGAAGTTGTATCCAGCGAATTTTTATACAAGACATTCCCGCGTCTCCCGGAGGGCGAGATGACGAAAAAACGCGCCAGCCTCGTCTGTGAACCGGCACTGGCATTCTGTGCCCGTGAGATTGACCTTGGCAGCTTTCTGCTCCTTGGAAAGGGCGAGGAGGCAACCGGCGGCCGTCACCGCGATTCCATCGTTTCGGATGCCATGGAGGCAACGATCGGTGCGATTTTTCTGGACGGCGGCTTTGAACCGGCAAAAACGTTCGTTCTGAACTATATCTTAAACGATATCGAACACAAACAGCTTTTTTACGACAGCAAAACGATTCTGCAGGAGCTGATCCAGGGTGAGACGGATGAAGAGATTGTTTACACCATCTTAAAAGAAGAGGGACCGGATCACGACAAGAGCTTCTGGGCACAGGTCAGCGTCGGAAAGAAAGCGCTCGGTACCGGAAAGGGCAGAACGAAAAAAGCGGCAGAACAGGCAGCGGCATACGATGCAATTCTTGCCAGAAAAAAGCGTAGGTGAATTATGTATCTCAAATCCATTGAAATGCAGGGATTTAAGTCGTTTGCCAACAAAACCATTCTGCAGTTCCACGACGGCATTACCGGCGTTGTAGGGCCGAACGGCAGTGGAAAGAGCAATGTTGGCGATGCGGTGCGCTGGGTGCTCGGCGAACAGAGCGCCAAGCAGCTCCGCGGCGGAAATATGCAGGATGTTATTTTCTCTGGAACCGAGACGAGAAAGCCGCTCGGCTATGCGTCGGTTGCAATTACACTCGACAATTCCGACCACAAGCTGAATGTCGATTTCGAGGAAGTCACGGTGACGAGACGGCTCTACCGCTCTGGTGAGAGTGAGTATCTGATGAACGGCGCATCGTGCCGGTTAAAGGACATCAACGAGCTGTTCTACGATACCGGTATCGGAAAAGAAGGCTATTCCATCATCGGACAGGGTCAGATTGATAAGATCTTAAGCGGTAAGCCGGAAGAGCGCCGGGAGCTGTTTGACGAGGCGGCAGGAATTGTCAAATTCAAGAGAAGGAAGGCCGTGACCGAAAAGAAGCTGGCGGAAGAGCAGCAGAATCTGGTGCGCGTCAACGACATTCTTTCGGAACTGACAAGGCAGTTAGAGCCGCTGGAACGCCAGTCTGAGACGGCAAAGATTTATTTAAAGAAGAAAGAGGAATTAAAGATCCTCGATATCAATATGTTTCTGCTCGAGATGGAGCGCATCCGGAACGATCTCGCGAAAGTAGAAGACCGGTACCGGATTGCAGAAGAGCAGTTAAAGAGCACGAAAGAGGCTTTTGAGCATACGAAGCAGGAGTATGAAAAGCTGGAACAGGAGCAGGAAAAACTGGACCAGACGATTCTTTCTGCGCGCGATCAGGCGGGGGAGAATGCACTGAAACGCCAGCAGCTCGAAAACCAGATCGAGGTGTTGAATGAGCAGATTCATGCATCGGAGAGGAACAGCGACACATTAAGAGAACGTCTGGAGGCGATCCGCGCGGAGAGCCGCACAAAGACGGCAGAAAAAAATACATATCAGGCAGAAAAGGACGGACTTCATGAAGCACTTCTTGCGTCAGAGACGGAAAAGAGTGAGAAAGAGGCCGCTCTCTCGGAATGCCAGGAGCAGATCCAGGCAGTCGAGCTGCAGAGTGAACAGGATAAGAGCGAAGTCATCGGCCTTCTGAACCAGCGGGGTTCCACGAAGGGAAAAATGCAGCGCTACGATGCGATGCTCGAGCAGATCGGCATCCGAAAGGCAGAATTAAGCCAGAGGGTGCTGCATTTAAAGACGAGCGAGTCCGAACAGAACGGGCAGATGGAAGAACTGCAGAATGCGTTTGAAGCGCTCGAAAAGACGGTAAGCAGCCTGAAACAGCAGTACCAGGAGGCAGATCAGAAGATTACCGCGCTGACGGCGGATCTCTCGAACCAGACGAAAGAGATGGAAGCCGGCCAGACCAATTACCACAGAGAAGCGTCAAGGCTCGAATCCTTAAAGAACATCACCGAGCGGTACGACGGCTATGGAAACAGTATTCGGAAGGTCATGGAGCAGAAAGACCGGAATCCCGGCATCCACGGCGTTGTGGCGGATCTTCTGCAGGCGGAGAAAAAGTACGAGACGGCGATCGAGACTGCACTTGGCGGCAGCATTCAGAATATTGTCACCGACAATGAGGCGACGGCGAAATACCTGATTGAATACCTGAAACGGGGCCATTTCGGCCGTGCGACGTTCCTTCCGCTCACCAGTATGCGCGGGAAAAAAACGCAGGTGAATGAGGATGCGGCAAGAGAAACCGGTGTGCTCGGTGTGGCAAATGCACTTGTTTCGTACGACCCGGTGTATGAGGGCCTTGTGGCACAGCTGCTTGGAAGAACGCTGGTGGTCGACACGATCGACCATGCCATTGTGATCCAGCGGAAATACCGTCAGACGCTCCGCATGGTAACCCTCGAGGGCGAGCTCTTGAGCCCGGGCGGTTCCATGACAGGAGGTTCGTTCCGGAACAACAGCAACCTGCTCGGAAGACGGCGTGAGATTGAGGAACTCGAAAAGAGCGTACAGGGTCTTGCGAAGGAACTGCGGGAAATCCAGCAGGAACTTGAAGAGAAGAAAAATAAGCGGAATGAAATCCGTGATCTTCGCACCGAGCTGAATGAAAAACTGCAGCGGCAGTACATCGAGCAGAATACGGTGCGCCTGAATCTGGAAAAAGCGCGCGAGAAAAAGACGGAAATCCGTCTGGATTTTGAAGCGCTTCAGAAGGAGAGTCTCGAGATTGAAAATCAGATCGCCGAGATTGAGCGGAATCGGAAAGTCATCGGTCAGGAAATGCAGGAATCGGTGGAGCGGGAAAGCACGCTGCAGGAGAATATCCAGAAGGCGCAGGAGGCGCTTACAGGGCTTCGCCGCCGGGAAGCAGAATATACGAAGGATCTTGAAGAAATCCGGTTAAATTACGCAAATCTGTCCCAGAAGGATGGATTCCTTGCCCAGAACATCCGCCGTCTTGAGAAAGAGACGGGAAAACTGGAAGCGGAAAGCCGCACCATGCTGGAAAAAGCGGCGGAGGAAAAAGACGATGTCAAAAAGAAACAGCAGGACATCGTGGAGATACAGAAGACGATTGCAGCAGCAGTGCAGGCAAAAGAAGAGGAAGACCGCCGGATTGTGGAACTGCAGGAGAAAAAAGAAGCATTAAGCGCAGATCACAAAGAATTTTTCGAGAAGCGGGATCAGCTCTCCGACCAGATTTCCCTGATGGACAAAGAGTGCTTCCGTCTGAACAGCCAGAAAGAAAAGCTGGAGGAGACAAAAGAGGCACAGACCTCGTATCTCTGGGAAGAGTACGAAGTGACACCGGGCCACGCAAGAGAGTTCCAGATGGAGGAGATTCCGGAGCGCAGTGAATTAAAGCGGCGTGTGCTGGAAGTAAAAGATGCGATCCGGAAACTTGGCTCTGTCAATGTGAATGCGATTGAGGAGTACAAAGAGATTTCGGAGCGCCACGCCTTTCTCGATGCACAGCACACCGATCTTGTCAAAGCGGCGGAGACACTGCAGGGCATCATCGATGAGCTGGATGCCGGTATGCGCAAGCAGTTCACGGAAAAATTCGAGGAGATCCGGAAAGAGTTTGACCGCGTGTTCCGCCAGCTGTTCGGCGGCGGAAAGGGAACGCTGGAACTCGAGGAGGACACGGATGTACTCGAGGCAGGTATCCGCATCATTTCCCAGCCGCCGGGAAAGAAGCTGCAGAATATGATGCAGCTCTCCGGAGGCGAGAAGGCACTGACCGCGATTGCGCTGCTTTTTGCAATCCAGAACTTAAAGCCGTCCCCGTTCTGTTTACTTGACGAGATCGAGGCGGCGCTCGACGATTCCAACGTAACGCGTTTTGCGCAGTATCTGCATAAGCTGACAAAAAATACCCAGTTCATCGTCATCACCCACAGGCGCGGTACGATGACGGCGGCAGACCGTCTGTACGGCATCACGATGCAGGAGAAGGGTGTTTCTACCCTTGTTTCTGTCGATTTGATCGAGGGAGAACTGGACAAATAGAAACGAATAAGATACAATACGAAAGAAGTAAGATAGAAAAGATAAAGGGAGGCGAACGGTATGGCGGAGGAGAAAGTAGGCTTTTTCAAACGTCTTGTCAACGGTCTGACGAAGACCCGAGACAGCATTGTGGCTGGAATTGATTCTATTTTCAGCGGCTATTCCAATATTGATGACGATTTTTATGAGGAGATCGAGGAGATTCTCGTCATGGGAGATATCGGCATCAATACAACGACCAAAATTATTGACCACTTAAAAGAGCGGGTGGCAGAAGAGCACATTACCGATCCGGCAGAGTGCAAACAGCTTCTGATCGAGAGCATCAAAAAACAGATGGATGTAGGCGATACAGCCTATGAATTTGAAAACCGGAAATCGGTAGTGCTGGTGATCGGTGTCAATGGAGTCGGAAAAACGACCTCCGTCGGAAAGCTGGCCGGCCTTCTGAAGGATCAGGGCAAAAAGGTTGTTCTTGCGGCAGCAGATACGTTCCGTGCAGCGGCAGGCGAGCAGCTCACGGAGTGGGCGCACCGCGCCGGCGTGGATATCATCGGCGGACAGAACGGAGCAGATCCGGCGTCCATCGTGTACGATGCAGTCGCAGCGGCAAAAGCCAGAAATGCGGATGTGCTGATCTGTGATACGGCAGGAAGACTTCACAACAAGAAGAACCTGATGGAAGAGCTCCACAAGATTTACCGGATTCTGGAAAAAGAGTACCCAGAGGCATACCTGGAAACGCTGGTGGTGCTGGATGGTACCACGGGCCAGAATGCGCTGCAGCAGGCAAGACAGTTTGCAGAAGTGGCAAATGTCACCGGTATCATTCTGACGAAGCTGGACGGAACTGCAAAGGGCGGTATCGCCGTTGCCATCCAGTCCGAGCTTGATATTCCGGTCAAATACATCGGCGTGGGCGAGAGCATCCACGATCTGCAGAAATTTGATGCAGACCAGTTTGTAAATGCACTGTTCCATACATCCGAAGAGAATGCTTAAAAAAGACAACAAGGAGAAAAGACTATGGCAGAAGAAATGCTGACACTCCCGAAATTTGAGGAAGCGTCTGAAATCGTAAAAAAAGTAACACAGGAGACCAAACTGGTTTACAGCAAATATTTCAGCGAGCAGACGGGAAATAAAGTCTACTTAAAACCGGAAAATATGCAGCTGACCGGCGCCTATAAGCTGCGCGGCGCCTATTACAAAATCAGCACCTTAAGTGAAGAGGAGCGCGCAAAAGGACTGATCACCGCATCTGCAGGAAACCATGCACAGGGCGTTGCGTATGCGGCAAAATGCTACGGTGCAAAGGCTGTCATCGTAATGCCGACTACCACACCGCTCATCAAAGTAGAGCGTACCCAGAGCTACGGCGCTGAGGTTGTTCTGTACGGAGATGTGTACGATGAGGCGTGTGCAAAAGCATACGAGCTTGCAGCAGAGCATGGCTATACCTTTATTCACCCGTTCGATGATCTGACCGTTGCAACCGGCCAGGGAACCATCGCTATGGAAGTGATTCAGGAGCTTCCGCTCGTAGATTATATCCTTGTTCCGATCGGAGGAGGCGGACTGGCTACCGGTGTTTCCACACTGGCAAAACTGCTGAAACCAAACATCAAAGTCATCGGTGTTGAGCCGTCCGGAGCAGCCTGTATGAAGGCTTCTTTTGAAAAAGGCGAGGTAACGACCGTATCTCCTGTCAGCACAATTGCAGACGGTACTGCAGTACAGACACCGGGATCCAAGATTTTCCCGTATGTAAGACAGAACCTGGACGAGATCATTACCGTGGATGATGATGAGCTGATCGTAGCATTCCTTGATATGGTAGAAAACCACAAGATGATCGTTGAGAACTCCGGTCTTTTGACTGTGGCTGCATTAAAGCATCTGGATGTCAAGGGCAAAAAGATTGTTTCGATCTTAAGCGGCGGAAATATGGACGTCATCACCATGTCTTCCGTGATCCAGAACGGACTGATCCAGAGAGACCGTATCTTTACTGTATCCGTTCTTCTGCCGGATAAACCAGGCGAGCTGGTACGCGTTTCCCAGGTGATTGCAAACGAGAACGGAAACGTCATCAAACTGGACCACAATCAGTTCTTCACCACGAACAGAAGCGCTGCAGTAGAGCTCCGCATCACAATGGAGGCATTCGGCACCGATCACAAGAATCGTATCGTCAAAGCACTGGAAGAGGCAGGCTATACACCGAAGATTGTAAGACCGAATCTGTAAGAATAAAAGTTGCAGAGAAAATTCTGAAAAAAGGAAAAATAAAAATCAGAGGAGATCCGAAAAAGAATTTCCTCTGATTTTTTTGAAGGAAAGATAGTTTAGAAAGACAAAAAGAAGAGCAGCAGAAATTTTTATCTGGATTTTATCTGGTCTGATTCTTTTTGAGTAGGAAAAAACCCTTGCATACACAAGGGTTCTCATTCTGCGGAAGATGGGACTTGAACCCACACGATCGCAATGACCACCAGATCCTTAGTCTGGCCTGTCTGCCAATTCCAGCACTTCCGCATGTTATGTAGCTTTTTAAATTTCATGCGGAAGATGGGACTTGAACCCACACGATCGCAATGACCACCAGATCCTTAGTCTGGCCTGTCTGCCAATTCCAGCACTTCCGCATGTTCTTTAAGCTTTTGTCATCTCGCTGACGACAAGATGTATTATAGCACCAGAGTTGTAAGACGTCAACACTTTTTTTGAAAAAATTTGAAAAATTTGAAAAATAAAAAAGGAAATCGGAATCGGGCACCGAATATAGGAAATAGGAGGACAATGAAAAGAACTGTTACAGGCATATTACCGGGAAAGAGGTGGTCTTCGTTTGAACTTGAGGGAATCGTTTGAAGAACGGGAATTTCAGGAGCTGAATCCTTATGCGGCGCACAGCCGGAATTCCAGAGGAAGGGACCGATATGAACCGGAGTGTGACATCCGCACCGTCTACCAGAGAGACCGGGACCGGATTCTCCACTCCAAAGCCTTTCGCAGGATGAAAGACAAAACACAGGTGTTTCTCGCTGCGCAGGGAGATCATTACCGGACCCGCCTGACGCACACACTCGAGGTGTCCCAGATTGCCCGCACGATTGCGCGGGCGCTGAATCTGAATGAGGATCTGACCGAAGCCATTGCGCTCGGCCATGATCTCGGCCACACGCCGTTCGGCCATTCCGGGGAAGCGGCGCTCAATGCGGTGCATCCCGGGGGCTTCCGCCACGCGGAACAGAGCGTCCGTGTCGTGCAGGTTCTGGAAAAGGAAGGACAGGGCCTGAACCTGACCTGGGAAGTGCGGGATGGGATTCTGAACCACCGCACGGCGGGAAAACCGTCGACCCTGGAGGGTCAGGTTGTGCGTCTCTGCGACAAGATCGCCTACATCCACCACGATATGGACGATGCCATCCGCGCCGGCATCTTAAGCGAGGATGACATCCCGATTACGATCCGCGTTGTTCTTGGCGATACGTGCCGCGAGCGGCTCAATACGCTGATCCACGATATTGTGGAGCAGAGCCGCGGAACGGAGTATGTGCGCCAGTCGGCGGAGATTGCCGAGGGCATGCGCATGCTGCGGGAGTTGATGTTCGCGAACGTCTACCGCAACCCGGAGGCGAAAAAAGAGGAAGAGAAGGCAAAGAAGATGCTGATTTCCCTCTACACCTACTACCAGGAGCATCCGGAACAGATGTCCTGCGAGTACCGGAATCTGATCGGGTGCGGCGAGGACAAGACACAGGTGGTATGCGACTATATTGCCGGTATGACCGATCAGTATTCCATGCACAAATACGAGGAGCTGTTCGTGCCGAAAGCCTGGGCGGTTTATTAGATACAGGGAGGAAAAAATGCGATATTCCGATGATTTAGTGGAAGAAATTCGTATGAAAAATGACATCGTAGATGTGATATCCGGCTACGTAAAGCTGACAAGAAGAGGAAGCTCTTACTTCGGGCTCTGCCCGTTCCACAATGAGAAGTCCCCTTCCTTTTCCGTCAGCCCAGGAAAGCAGATGTATTACTGTTTCGGATGCGGAGCCGGAGGAAATGTTTTCACATTTTTGATGGAATACGAAAACTTCACGTTTGTGGAAGCCTTGAAATTTCTGGCCGACCGGGCCGGGGTGGAGCTTCCGCAGATGGAGTATTCGAAAGAAGCAAAGGAGCAGGCGGATTTAAAGAACACGCTGCTGGAAATCAACAAACAGGCGGCGAAATTCTATTATTACCAGCTCCACACCGAGCGCGGAAAGCAGGGCTACGATTACCTGAAGGGCCGCGGTCTTTTGGATGATACGATCCGGAAATTCGGCCTTGGCTACTCCGATAAGTACGGAAGCCTGCTGTACCGTTTCTTAAAAGAAAAAGGGTATGACGATGAAATCCTTCGTCAGTCGGGCCTGTTTCTGGCGGACGAGGTGCACGGCATGCAGGACAAATTCTGGAATCGTGTCATTTATCCGATCATGGATGCCAACAGCCGCGTGATCGGCTTCGGAGGCCGTGTGATGGGGGATGGAAAGCCGAAATACCTGAACTCGCCGGAGACAAAGATCTTCGACAAAAGCCGCAACCTCTATGGGCTGAACCTGGCGCGCTCTTCGCGGAGGAAAAATCTGATCATCTGCGAGGGCTATATGGATGTCATCTCCATGCACCAGGCGGGCTTCAACAACGCGGTGGCATCTCTTGGAACGGCGCTCACCTCGCTGCAGGCGGGGCTCATGAAGCGGTACACCGACGAGGTCCTTGTAATCTACGACAGCGATGAGGCGGGTGTCAAAGCAGCACTTCGTGCGATCCCGATGCTGAAGGGCGTCGGTCTTACCACGCGTGTCGTCAATTTAAGGCCGTATAAGGACCCCGATGAGTTTATCCAGCACGAAGGCTGTGAGGCGTTCGAAAAACGGCTGGAGGAGGCGGAAAACAGCGTTCTGTACGAGATCCGTATGAAGGAGCGTGACTTTGACCTTGCCGATCCGCAGGGCAAATCCGATTTTCTTCATGAAGCGGTGCGCCGCCTTGTGGCAATTGAGGATGAGATCGAGCGGAACAGCTATCTTGAGGCTGTGGCGGGAAAGTACGGCATTGCCGTCGAGGTACTGCGCAAGCAAGTCGGCCAGATGGCACTCTCGGGAGCCGGAAGGACGGAGAGCGTAAAGCCGCGGAATACAGCCTCAAACAAAAAAGAAAAAGAGGGCGGCGTCGAAAAAGCACAGAAGCTGATGCTGACGTGGATGACCTCTTATCCGGCGCTCATTGGAAAGCTGGAAAAATATATTACGCCGGCGGATTTTACCACCCCTCTCTACCACCAGATTGCAGAGATGATTGTGCTGCAGTACCACGAGGGCGGCGTAAATCCGGCAAAGCTTTTGAATCAGTTTGTTGATTCCGAGGAGCAGAAAGAAGTTGCAGGCCTTTTTAATGCCAGAATCCCGCTGGAGACAGAGGAGGAAAAACGGCGCGCGCTGCATGATGTGATCTGCAATATGAAAGAAAACAGCATTGCGTATCAGTCGGCGCATATGAATGTGACCGATATGGCGGCGCTGCAGAAGCTGATGGCGGACAAAAAGAGCCTGGAGCGGTGGAAAGCAGGGGAACTTCCGGATTTCGCTTTTTAAGGAGGCCTGGATACCAAAGAAAAACCCTGGAATCTTCTGTTCTGCGTGTTTAATTTCGCAGGGCAGGGACAGAATATATACAAGCTATGGAAGGATGGACAGTCAATGGAGTTCGATAAAGCAAAATTTATGGAAAAATTAAAAGAGCTGGTAGCATACGGCAAAAAGAAAAAGAGCGTCCTGGAATATCAGGAAATCAACGACTTTTTCCGCGATATGCCGCTGGACGCGGAGCAGATGGAGAAGGTATTTGAATACCTGGAGGCAAGCGGCATCGATGTACTGCGTCTCTCAGACATGACCGAGGATCCAAATGCGGCAGACCGTGATCTTCTCCTTCTGGACGACGATGACATTGATCTTTCTGAAGAAGAAGAGATCGATATGGAGAACATCGACCTTTCCGTTCCGGAAGGCGTCAGCATTGAGGATCCGGTCCGCATGTACTTAAAAGAGATCGGTAAAGTGCCGCTTCTTTCTGCAGAGGAAGAGATTAAGCTGGCACAGAGAATGGAAGAGGGAGATGAGGAAGCAAAAAAACGTCTGGCAGAGGCAAACCTTCGTCTTGTTGTTTCGATTGCAAAACGTTACGTAGGACGTGGTATGCTGTTTCTGGATCTGATTCAGGAAGGTAACTTAGGTCTTATTAAAGCGGTGGAAAAATTCGACTACCGCAAAGGATACAAATTCTCTACGTATGCAACGTGGTGGATCCGCCAGGCGATCACAAGAGCGATTGCAGATCAGGCGAGAACAATCCGTATTCCGGTTCATATGGTAGAAACGATCAACAAGCTGATCCGCGTTTCCCGTCAGTTACTGCAGGAGTTAGGCCGCGAACCTACGCCGGAAGAGATCGCAGAGGAGATGCACATGTCTGTGGAGCGTGTCCGCGAGATCCTGAAAATTTCCCAGGAGCCGGTTTCTCTTGAGACCCCGATCGGCGAGGAGGAGGACAGCCACCTCGGTGACTTCATCCAGGATGACAATGTGCCGGTACCGGCAGATGCGGCAGCATTCACGATGCTGAAAGAGCAGCTGGAGGATGTCTTAAGCACACTGACCGACCGTGAGCAGAAGGTTCTGCGTCTCCGTTTCGGACTTGACGATGGCCGTGCGAGAACCCTCGAAGAGGTTGGTAAAGAGTTCAACGTTACAAGAGAGCGTATCCGTCAGATTGAGGCGAAAGCGCTTCGTAAACTGCGCCATCCGAGCCGTTCCAGAAAGCTGAAAGATTACTTGGACTAATCTGCGAGGAAGAAAAGGACGACAGGAAAATGCAGTTATCAAAAAGACTTTCCGCAGTAGCGGAGTTTGTCACCCCGGGCGGCTGCCTGGTCGATGTGGGAACGGATCACGGCTATGTGCCGATTGCGCTGCTGGAACAGCAAAAAATTTCCTCCGCAATCGCCATGGATGTGAACCGCGGACCGCTGGAGCGGGCCAGGGAGCATATTGCGCAGTACCAGATGGGGGACTACATAGAAACAAGACTTTCCGATGGACTCCATGCCCTGCGTGCGGGAGAGGGTGATTCTCTTCTCATCGCGGGCATGGGCGGCGGGCTTACCGTAAGAATTTTAAGCGAAGGTGAGCCGCTGCTGTCCGGTTTTCGAGAGCTGATCCTGGAGCCGCAGTCGGATATCGACCGCGTGCGTGCATGGCTTCTGGAACACGGATTTTTCCTTGCACAGGAGAATTTTGTAGAGGAGGATGGAAAATATTATCCGATTCTGCGGGCAGTGCCAGGGGAAAAGGAGAATCTGAAGGCGGAGGAGCTTTTCTATGGGCCGCGCCTTCTGGAAAAGGAAAATCCGGTGCTGAGGGAATACCTTCTGAAACAGCAGGAGCAGAACCAGACGCTGATCCGCCAGCTTTCGGATCACTCCAGTGAAAAGGCAGCACAGCGCCTTTGGGAATTAAAAGAAAAAGAGGCAGTACTGGAATCTGCGCTTGCGCGTTTCCATACGATGTAACGACAGCGTTTGCACAAGAGAGGCGTGTCTGAAAATTTCAGCAGTTGTAATTTTCGGGCGCGCCTTTTCTGTCACTTCTGAATTTTCAGAAAGTTTTGCAAGAAGGAGGAATTACAATTGATTCAGGTAACAATTGATGGAAAAGGATACGAATATCCGGAAAATTGCTCTTATTATGAGATTGCAAAGGATTTTGAAAAAACAATGGACGCGCCGATTGTCCTTGTGAAAGTGGACGGACGGCTGCGGGAGCTGCACAAACAACTGAAAAAAGACTGTGAACTGGAATTTGTGACAACGAAGGATGAGATCGGACATAAAACGTATCAGAGGAGTCTTTCTCTTCTGCTGGTAAAAGCGGTGTATCATGTGGGAGGCTACGATAAGATCCGCCATGTGATGCTGCATTTTTCGGCGGGTTCGGGCTTTTTCTATACGGTGGACGGCGATATCACGCTGAATCAGGCGTTTTTGGACGAAGTAAAAGCGTATATGCATGAACAGGTGGAAAAGGCGGTGCCGATTTATAAGCGGAGTGTCGATACGCACGAGGCGAGAGAACGGTTCCGGCTGCATGGCATGACGGATAAAGACCGCTTGTTCCGTTACCGCCGTGTCTCCCGTGTGAATCTGTACAGTCTCGGGGATTTTGAAGACTATTATTATGGATTTATGACGTATGATACGAGTTATCTGAAGTATTTTGATCTCTATTTATACGATGACGGCTTTGTGCTGCAGATGCCGGAGAAAAAGGCGCCGGAGACGGTGCCGGCGGCGAATCTCTCCCCGAAGGTGTTCCAGGTGCAGCGGGAATCGGAGCGCTGGGGTGAGCAGATGGGAATTTCCACGGTTGCCGACTTAAATGAACGCATCACGAAGGGCAATATTCAGCAGATGATGCTGATTGCGGAGGCGCTGCAGGAGCAGAAAATCGCGAAGATTGCGGAGCAGATTGCGGAAAGAAAGCAGGTTAAATTTGTGCTGATTGCGGGTCCGTCTTCCTCCGGAAAGACGACGTTCTGCAACCGGCTGTCGATCCAGCTTTCGGCGCATGGTCTGACGCCGCATCCGATCAGCCTTGATAATTACTATGTGAACCGGGTAGATACGCCGCGGGATGAAAACGGCGACTATGATTTTGAATGCCTGGAAGCACTGGATATCGAGCTTTTGAACCGGGATATGACAGCACTTTTGAACGGAGAGCGTGTGGAACTGCCGTATTTTAATTTTAAGACGGGCAAGCGCGAGTACAAGGGGAATTTTATTCAGATGAAGGAGACCGATGTGCTGGTGCTGGAGGGAATTCACGGGCTGAATGAAAAACTGACGTGGTCGCTTCCTTCGGAAAGTAAATTCCGGATTTATATCAGTGCGCTGACGCAGATTAATGTGGATGAACACAACCGGATTCCGACGACGGATGGCCGGCTGATCCGGCGTATGGTGCGTGACAGCCGGACACGGGCGACGTCGGCGAAGGAGACGATTGCGATGTGGCCGTCGGTGCGCCGCGGGGAAGATCGTAATATTTTCCCGAATCAGGAGAAGGCGGATGTGATGTTCAATTCAGCGCTGGTGTATGAGCTTTCGGTGCTGAAGCTGTATGCGGAGCCGCTTTTGTTCCAGATTGAGGAGGGAGAGCCGGAATACCAGGAGGCAAAGCGGCTGCTGAAGTTTTTGGATTATTTTGTCGGAGTGCCGATTGAGGATATTCCCAAGAATTCGATTCTGCGGGAGTTTGTGGGGGGAAGCTGCTTTGATGTGTGAAAGGCTGTTTTGTATGGCTTTGTGGGATCTGCGATTTGGGGATGGACAAGAAAGAGAGTTTGTGGTATGATTATTAACTGTCTGATGTTCCGTTTTTGACAAAGTAAGATATGTAATCGCGGCTGGCAGGACCGAAAGGGGCCAGGTGAGGAAAGTCCGGGCTTCGCAGGGCAGGGTGCCGGATAACGTCCGGCGGAGGTGACTCCAGGGATAGTGCAACAGAGAGATACCGCCAGGTTTTTCCTGGTAAGGGTGGAAAGGCAGTGTAAGAGACTACCGTTTCTCTGGTAACAGAGAAAGCCATGTAAACCCCATCCGAAGCAAGACCGAATAGAAAACGTATATGGCTGCCCGTCATGTTTTCAGGTGGGTCGCTTAAGGGGACTGGCGACAGTTCCATTGGATAGATGATTACACACGACATAACCCGGCTTATCGTTTTGCTTTGTTTAAGACGGAAATTCAGGCATCTGGATAAAATAAGTACGCCGGGAACGGACACGAGTGGATTGTGTTCGTTCCCGGCGTATTTATTTTATCCGGCCATCCGGCGCAAGCCGCACATTCCCGCGGACCGCTGCATGGTGTGAAAAAAATGCATGTCATGAAAGAAAAAATAAAGGAGACAGCAGGATGAAAGTGATATTGGCTTCGGGGTCACCCAGAAGAAGAGAGTTGATGGAGATGTTGGGAATACGGTGTAAGGTTCAGGCTTCAGGGGCGGAAGAAGTTGTGACGTCTGCGGAACCGGAGAAGGTTGTGGAGGAGCTTTCACGGCTGAAATGTCTGAATGTTGCGGAGATTACCGAAGGGGATGCCGTTGTGATCGGGGCGGATACGGTTGTGGCTTTTGAAGGAGAGATCCTTGGCAAGCCGAAAGGGATAGAACATGCCAGAAGTATGATGCAGCAGTTGCAGGGAAGGGTGCATCAGGTGTATACTGGAGTTACGATTGCGGTAACAGAGGGGGACACAAAGCGTGTGGTATCGTTCTGTGACCGTACAGATGTAGAGTTTTATGCGATGACAGAGGAGGAGATAAACGGGTATCTTGCTCTTGAGAAAGAGGGGGATGCTCCTGTGTGGTCGGATAAGGCTGGAGGATACGGAATTCAGACGGTGTTTGGGACAAAGTTTGTGAAAGGAATCCAGGGAGACTATTATAATGTGATGGGACTGCCGGCGTCCCGGGTTTATCATGAGTTGAAAAATCTGGGCGTTCTGGAATAGAGGGAGGTAAGAGAAGATGAAAAAGTTTTCGGAAATTGAATACGTAAGGCCGGACATGGAGGCAGAGCAGGAAAAAGTAAGAGCGTATACGAAGGCACTCAAAGAGGCAAAATCATATGAGGAGCTGCGCGGACTTTTTATGGAAGAAAAAACGCGCGAGGATGCCTGGGCGACAATGGCGGAAGTGGCGCAGGTAAGATATACGGTGGACACCAGAGATTCGTTTTATGAAGGAGAGGTTCAGTTCTGGAATGAGACGATTCCGGCGATCCATCTGCTGATACAAAAGGCAGAGAAGGTGATTCTGGAGTCTCCGTTTATCAAAGAGTTTGCAGAGGAGTTCGGGGAATTCTTTGTGAAGAATATGGAGGTTGGCCAAAAATTAGCGGACGACTGTATCGTGGAGGATCTGATCGAAGAGGCGAATCTGACGCAGCAGTACAGTAAAATTACGGCGAATGCTTCGACGGAATTTAAGGGCGAAACGTGTAATTTTTATGGACTGCTGAAGGCGATGCAGAGTACGGACTGCCAGATGCGGAAAGAGGCGATGACGGCATGGGGAGATTTGTATGAAGAGATTTCCGGGGAGCTGGATGCGCTGTATGACAAGATGGTTCCGCTGCGCGATAAAATTGCGAAGAAGCTGGGATTTTCTTCTTACATTGAATTTATTTACCTGAGCTATGGAAGATACGATTATACGGCGGAGGATGTTGCAAAGTTCCGTGCGCAGGTGAAGGAGAAGATTGTACCACTCTGCCTGGAGCTTCGGAAGGAGCAGGAGAAACGGCTTGGAGTGGACAGGCTGCATTATTACGATGAGGAGCTGATTTTCCCGGAAGGAAACGCGGTTCCGGAAGGAACGACGGAGGAACTGGTTGCGAAGGCGCAGAAGATGTACCATGAGCTGTCGAAAGAGACGGGTGAGTTCTTTGATTTTATGGTGGAGCATGAGCTGTTTGACCTGGAGACGAAGCCGGGAAAACAGACAGGCGGTTACTGCACATTTCTGAATACGTTCAAGGCGCCGTTCATCTTCTCCAACTTTAATGGTACGAGCGCGGACGTTGATGTTCTGACTCATGAGGCGGGCCATGCATTCGAGGCGTATACGGCGGCAAAACAGATTCCGTTTATGGATATGGTATTCCCGACAAGCGAGGTGGCGGAGATTCACTCGATGACAATGGAGCATTTCGCATACCCCTGGATGAATGCATTCTTTGGAGAGAAAGCAGATGATTACCGTTATGCGCACCTGATGAGCGCGCTGGAAGTGATTCCGTACATGGTATGTGTGGATGAGTTCCAGCATAAGGTATTTGAAAATATCGGCATGACGGCCAAGGAGCGCCGTGCGATCTGGCATCAGTTAGAGCTGACCTATATGCCATGGAGAAATTATGACGGCCACAAGTTCCTCGAGGAGGGCGGTTTCTGGATGCAGAAGCAGCATATCTTTGTGAACCCGTTCTACTATATTGATTATGCGCTGGCACAGATCTGTGCTTTCCAGTTCTTTGAGCGTTCCAAAAAAGAGCCGGAAAAGGCGTGGGACGATTATTACCGTCTCTGCCAGGCAGGCGGAAGCAAGGGATATTTTGCACTGCTGGAGCTGGCCGGACTGAAGAATCCGTTCGTGGATGGAACGGTGGAAGAAGTCGTTGCGGGACTGAAGCCCTATTTAAAACGAAAAGTAAAGTATACGATCCGTCCGGTAAAAGAGGAAGATCTGAAAAAGGTAGCCGAGGTGGAGGCGCTATGTTTCCCGGCTGCCGAGGCGGCAGGTTATGAAGACTTCATGGAGCGGTACAAAACCTGTAAAAACAGCTTTTTTGTGGCGGAAACTGAAGACGGCGAAATCGCAGGCTTCTGCAATGGCTGCTGTGCGGATACTGATTATCTGGCGGATGCACTCTACCATGACGCCACGCTGCACAACCCGGACGGCGATTATCAGATGATTTTCGGACTGGACGTCAATCCGAAGTTCCAGAAACAGGGCATTGGAGAAGCACTGATGCGTCATATGGTAAAAAGCGCAGGAGAGCGTGACAAAAAAGCCGTTGTTCTTACGTGCAAGGATCATATGATTCCATTCTACAAAAGGATCGGATACGAATATATCGAACTTTCCGACTCGACGCATGGCGGTGCAAAATGGCATAAGATGATGTACCGTTTCTAAAAAGAAATGGAAAGCAAAAAGGGCAGAACAGGGAGATACGAAATTTCTCTGTTCTGCCTTATTTTTCAAAAAAACAGGGCTCTTAACGAAGGCTTTTTCTCAGTAACGGAGTAAATTTCAGAAAAAAATACAAAAAAATAGTAAAAAAGCAGTTGACATCTAACGTACGTTAGTATATACTAATAACTGAAATAGAGATGAAACTCATTATCATACACAGGAGGTAATTGACTATGCCTTTAACGATGGCAAATCCAGGCGAATGTTACACAATCAGAAAAGTCGGCGGAAAAGAAGAGACCAGAAGATTTCTTGAAAATCTTGGCTTCGTCGTTGGTGGAAACGTGACAGTCGTATCGGAAATCGACGGCAATCTCATCGTGAATGTGAAAGATTCCAGGGTAGCCGTTGGAAAAGATATGGCAGCCAAAATCCTGATTTGATAGGAAAGAAGGAGAGAAGATGAAGACTTTAAGAGAGACTTCCATAGGAGAAACCGTTAAAGTTGTAAAACTCAACGGGTCCGGTCCGGTCAAAAGAAGAATCATGGATATGGGAATCACCAAAGGTGTTGACGTATTCGTGCGCAAAGTTGCTCCGCTCGGCGATCCGGTTGAAGTAACCGTCAGAGGATATGAATTATCCTTAAGAAAAGCAGATGCGGAAATGATCGAAGTGGAGTAAATTTTTTTACCTGTTTGTTAGTGAATGCTAACAAAAGCAAGTTAAAGCCAATATTGGTAAGGCTTGTGAATTTATCAAAATCAGTAAAAATCAAAGAAAGAGGGGCATGGGAAAAATGGCAATTAAGATTGCACTCGCAGGAAACCCGAACTGCGGTAAGACAACATTGTTCAATGCACTGACAGGCTCCAACCAGTTCGTAGGAAACTGGCCAGGTGTAACCGTCGAGAAAAAAGAAGGAAAGCTCAAAGGCCACAAAGATGTCACCATCATGGACCTTCCGGGTATCTACTCTTTATCTCCGTATACACTGGAGGAAGTGGTAGCCAGAAATTACCTGATTAACGAAAGACCGGATGCGATCCTGAACATCGTAGATGGTACCAACATTGAGCGTAACCTTTATCTGTCCACACAGATCATGGAACTTGGTATTCCGGTGATCATGGCTGTCAATATGATGGATATTGTTGAAAAGAACGGAGACAAAATACATATCGACAAACTGGCGAAAAAGCTGGGCTGTGAAGTTGTAACCATCTCTGCGCTGAAAGGAACCGGAATCAAAGAAGCTGCTGATAAAGCAGTACAGATCGCACAGAAAAAAGGTGCTGCTGTACCGGTTCACGAGTTTGACAAGGATGTGGAGGCAGTCATCCGCACCGTTGAGAGCAAACTCGGAAATGATATTGTAAATGAGCAGAAACGCTTCTTTGCAATCAAACTTCTGGAGAAAGATGATAAGATCACAGAGCAGATGAAATCTGTTCCAGATGTATCTGCCGAGATCAAACAGCTGGAAGACAAGTTTGATGATGATACCGAGAGTATTATCACAAACGAGCGTTACGTTTATATTTCCAGCATCATCGGTGACTGTGTCACAAAGAACAAAAAAAGCGCAATGACAACATCGGATAAGATCGACCGTATCGTAACCAACCGCTGGCTGGCACTTCCGATCTTTGCGGTTGTTATGTGGATCGTTTACTATGTATCTGTTTCTACCGTTGGTACGATTGTAACAGACTGGACGAACGATGTTCTTTTCGGTGAGATCATTCCTCCGGCAATTGAGAATCTTCTGAATGCCATCCACTGTGCTGACTGGCTGCAGGGTCTGATTCTCGATGGTATCGTAGCTGGTGTTGGTGCCGTACTTGGATTCGTACCGCAGATGCTGGTACTGTTCCTGTTCCTGGCATTTCTGGAGTCCTGCGGTTACATGGCACGTGTTGCCTTCATCATGGATCGAATCTTCCGTAAATTCGGACTTTCCGGAAAATCCTTCATTCCGATGCTGATCGGAAGTGGCTGCGGTGTTCCTGGTATCATGGCTTCCCGTACCATCGAGAATGACCGTGACCGTAAAATGACCATCATGACAACAACGTTTGTACCTTGTGGAGCAAAGCTTCCAATCATCGCCCTGATCGCAGGCGCCCTGTTTAATGGAGCTTCCTGGGTTGCACCAAGTGCTTACTTCGTTGGTATCGCAGCAATCATCTGCTCCGGTATCATCCTGAAAAAAACAAAACTGTTCGCCGGTGATCCGGCTCCGTTTGTTATGGAGCTTCCGGCTTACCACTGGCCGACGGTAAGCAACGTTCTTCGCAGCATGTGGGAGCGTGGCTGGTCCTTCATCAAAAAAGCCGGTACCATCATCCTGATGTCCACCATCGTTCTGTGGTTCCTGATGAACTTCGGATGGGTTGACGGATCCTTCGGAATGCTAGAAGCCGAGCAGTTAAATGACAGTATCCTGGCTTCCATCGGAAGCGTGATCGCTCCTCTGTTTGCACCTCTTGGATGGGGCGACTGGAAGATGGCTGTTGCAGCTGTTTCCGGACTGATCGCAAAAGAGAACGTTGTTGGTACCTTTGGTATCCTGTTTGGCTTTGGTGAAGTTGCAGAAGACGGTGCCGAGATCTGGGGACAGCTCGCAGGAAGCTTATCTACGGTAGCAGCTTATTCCTTCCTGGTATTCAACCTTCTGTGCGCACCGTGCTTCGCAGCAATGGGTGCAATCAAACGTGAGATGAACAATACCAAATGGTTTTTTACTGCAATCGGATATCAGACACTGCTTGCCTATGTTGTATCCCTGTGCATTTATCAGATCGGTAACCTGTTCATCGGCGGCGGTTTTGGAATCGGAACGGTAGTTGCTGTTCTGCTCATCATTGGATTTGTATATCTGCTGGTAAGACCTTACAAAGAGAGCGCAACTCTGAGCGTTTCCACCAACAAAATGTTCAGCAAATAATTGCTGTGACAGATAGAGAACATGTATCTGATGAAGAGTCCGTATCCGGCATCCGCTGCAGGATGCGGACTCTTTTGAAAAGAAAGGAGTTGTTTCTATGGGAACTTTTATCACACTTGTAGTCGTTGTTGGTCTGGTAGGACTTGCAGTACGCAGCATGATTAAAGATAAAAAAAGTGGCAAGGGAAGCTGTGGTGGTAACTGTGGGCAGTGCAAGGGACATTGCGACTGACAGGAATCATCATCAGGAGGTAGAACGTATGCCGCAGGAACAGACAAAGCATGAAGCCAGAAATTATCACAGAACACAGATGAAGCGAGAACTGATTATTCAGAAGCTCCGGGAACAGGGATGCAGAATAACCAGACAGAGACGGATTCTGCTCGATATTATCCTGGAAGAGGAGTGCTCCTGCTGTAAAGAAATTTACTATAAAGCTCTGCAGAAAGACAGCAGCATCGGGCCTGCTACGGTGTATCGCATGGTGAATACACTGGAGAGCATCGGTGCAATCAGCCGCAAAAATTTTTACAAGATTGCCTGTGGAGAAGAATGCTTCAAAGATCAGGGCTGTACCGTAGAACTGAGCGATCATACCATCTGCCGCTTAAGCGGAGAGATGTGGATGGACGTGATGAAATCCGGACTGAAGGCAAAGGGCTATATTCAGAATCAGGATATTGAAAATGTGATTGTTTCAGCGGTGGAAGGCTGAAAAACGGGGAAAACGGGTGAAAATTCCTTCCGTTTTCCCTGTTTTAATGAAAATAATTATCAAAAAGAACTGTACGTATCGTCTAACCGAGCAGGTGAGTGCTATACTGTGAACCACAGCGGGGGAAGATGTAAAATTCAGGAAAAATTTATTTTAACAATAGGAGGAAATGTAATATGACAATCAAAGATTTAAAACATCCAGGACTTTTCGCAGCAGGAGTATTATTCGGAACAGCAGGTATCAAAGCACTGTCCAGCAAGGATGCGAAAAAACTTTACACCAACTGCACCGCAGCTGTTCTTCGTGCAAAGAAAGTTGTTATGGATACGGTAACGACCATCCAGGAGAATGCGGAGGACATCTATGCTGACGCAAAACAGATCAACGAAGAGCGTGAAGCAGCAGAAGAGGCAGTAGAGGATGTAGCTGAAGAGACAGCAGAGGAAGCTGTTGAAGCAGAAGCAGAGGATACGGTTGAGGCATAAGCTGTACACAGCAACATCTGATTTACGTTGTATTCATACGGAAAAAACAAAACGCCTGCAGAATTCTCTGCAGGTGTTTTTCTAGGAGGCATAAGATTTGAAATTTTATATTAAACACGAAAGCAGAGGCAGAATCCGAATCCATCTGGCACAGAAGCGCATGTCCTCCGTACAGGCAGAGACACTGCTGTACTATCTGCAGAATCAGAACCAGGTATCTTTCGCGAAGGTATATGACAGAACCGGCGATGCCGTGATCTGTTACGAGGGAGAACGAGCCGCTGTGATTCGGATGATACAGCTCTTCCACTACGAGGAAGTAGAGCTGCCGACCGGACTGCTTGAGAGCTCCGGCAGAGCGTTAAACAACGAATATCAGGAAAAGCTGATCAGCAAAGTGATTTACCACTTTGGAAGAAAATGGCTTCTTCCGGCACCGGTCCGTGCCATCTATACTACGGTTGTTTCCGTAAAATATATCTGGAAAGGAATCCAGACACTGGCACAGGGAAAGATCGAAGTTCCGGTTCTTGATGCAACTGCAATAGGTGTTTCGATGCTCCGCGGCGACTATGGAACCGCAGGCTCTGTTATGTTCCTGCTCGGCGTAGGAGAGCTGCTTGAGGAATGGACGCATAAAAAATCCGTCGGAGATCTGGCACGCAGCATGTCGCTGAACGTCGGAAAGGTATGGCTGAAAAAAGATGGCCAGGAAATTCTCGTTCCGTCTGAAAAAATTGTTGCGGGCGACGAGATTGTCGTACATATGGGAAATCTGATTCCATTCGACGGCGAGGTATCCAACGGCGAGGGTATGGTGAACCAGGCTTCTCTGAACGGAGAATCTGTTCCGGTACGCCGTACCTTAGGTTTCATTGTCTATGCGGGAACGGTTCTTGAGGAGGGCGAGCTTACCATTCTTGTGAAGCAGACCGGCGGATCCAGCCGTTACGAGAAGATTACCGCGATGATCGAAGAGTCCGAGAAACTGAAATCCGGACTGGAGAGCAAGGCAGAGCATCTGGCAGACCGTCTTGTACCGTATTCCCTTGGCGGAACGGCGTTGACGTATCTTCTGACCAGAAATGCAACGAAAGCACTCTCTATTCTGATGGTAGACTTCTCCTGTGCGTTAAAACTTGCCATGCCGATTTCCGTTCTCTCTGCAATCCGCGAGGCAAACCAGCACAAGATCACCGTAAAGGGCGGTAAATTCCTGGAAGCTGTGGCGGAAGCGGATACGATCGTTTTCGATAAGACCGGAACACTGACAAAAGCGCAGCCGACCGTAGCAGAGGTGGTATCCTTCAGCGAAACAAAGAGCCCGGATGAGCTTCTGCGCATCGCAGCCTGCCTGGAAGAGCATTTTCCGCATTCCATGGCAAAAGCCGTAGTAGACGCGGCAAAAGAGAAATATCTGGATCACGAGGAGATGCACTCCAAGGTAGAATATATCGTTGCACACGGTATTTCTACAACGATCAATGGCAAAAAAGCGATTATTGGAAGTTATCACTTCGTATTTGAGGATGAGAATAGTATCATTCCGGAAGGAATGGAAGAGAAGTTCCGTCATCTGCCGGAGGAGTATTCTCATCTCTATCTTGCCTTAGAAGGTGTACTTGCAGCAGTTATCTGCATTGAGGATCCGCTTCGTCCGGAGGCGGCCGAAATTATCCGTCAGCTGAAAAAAACAGGTCTGAAAAAGATCGTCATGATGACCGGAGACAGCGAGCGCACGGCAAAAGCGATCGCGAAGAAGGTCGGCGTGGACGAGTACTATGCTGAGGTACTGCCGGAGGATAAGGCAAACTTTGTGGAGAAAGAAAAAGCAGAGGGACGTAAAGTCATTATGATCGGTGACGGTATTAACGATTCACCGGCACTTTCTGCCGCAGACGTTGGAATCACCATCAGCGAGGGCGCAGAGATTGCGCGTGAGATCGCGGATATCACCGTTGCCGCAGACGATCTGGCAGAAATTCTGGTGCTTCGTATGCTGAGCAACCGTCTGATGAAACGGATTCATAAGAATTACCGCTTTATCGTTACGTTCAATGCCGGACTGATTCTGCTCGGCGTGGGCGGCATTTTACAGCCAACCACTTCCGCACTGCTTCACAATACATCTACTCTTTACATTGGCTTAAAGAGTATGGGCAACCTGCTGGACGAGCCGGTATAAAAAACAGAACAGAATAGCAACGGGAAAGCCGCTGGAGTCTCCTTCTTAAGATTCCAGCGGCTTTTTAACAAAAGCAGGGAAAGCTTCTGCTTCCATTGCGAATATTCTTTCACCAGTGTGATGTGAAAAAGAAAATGATACAATTTTCTCAAGAAAAGCTGGAAAAATTTGCAGGATATCCTTGACAAAATCCGACAAAAACGGTATGATATATCCAACAGTTAGATATAGCTAACTAAAGTACAACAGATAAAATCAAAAATCATACGGGATCCCGGCAGAGGGATTCTTTCTTAAAACACAGGAGTTAGAATAAACTAATTTCAAGTAGCATAAGATAACAACAGAAAGGCAGGTAGAGAAGATGAGTGTCGTAATTATCGGTGGAAATGAAAGAATGGTGTGTCAATATACAGATATCTGTAAAGACTATGGATGTAAAGCAAAGGTGTTCCCGAAAGAGCATGGTTCCGTTAAGAAAAAAATCGGGAATCCGGATCTGATGATTCTCTTTACCAACACCGTATCCCACAAAATGGTGATCACTGCTTCCCAGGAAGCAAAGAAAAACAATATTCCGGTCGCAAGAATCCATACCAGCAGTGCCACCGCACTTCGCTCGGTATTAGATGAGCACTGCGCAGCAGCAATGTAAGAAGGAGACGTAAAAGGCATGATTGAGAGATTTCTGATCGAACATTGTTCGGCAACGCTGGCTTCCATCAAAGCCGCAAATTTATGTAATATGACATTTTCATCCAAAGAAGAACTGGAAGATCAGATTTCATACTGGAGTGCCTGTCTGGAACCAAAAGGAATTCACATCTTTGTATTGCAGGAGCATGAGACGAGAGCACTGGTCTATGTGTACCGTGAAGGTCTTCTCCAGAAGGAGCTGGAAAATCCAGAGAATGCAGCGTTTTTAAAATCCTATGGATATGAAAATACAGACACTGCCTATGCACTGAATCGCCTGAAAACCCGGGTAGCAGAGTGTAAAGAAGGATTTCCGCATGAGATCGGTGTGTTTCTCGACTATCCGCTCGGTGATGTGATCGGTTTTATTGAGAACAAAGGCCACAATTATAAATGCAAGGGATGCTGGAAGGTCTATTGCAATGAGTGCGAAGCACAGAAAACATTTCAGCGCTATCAGAAATGCAGAAACGTGTATCTGCGTCTCTGGAAGCAGGGAAGAAGCGTTTTACAGCTCACCGTAGCTGTTTAACATAAAATCCTGCATACCATAAAAAGGGCAGTAGGATCGGGGAAAGAAAAATCCCCCGGAATCAGAAAATAAAGAAAGAAGGATTTGAAACATGAGCAAAGTAGCAGTAGTTTATTGGAGTGGAACCGGCAACACAGAAATGATGGCACAGAAAGTAGCAGAGGGAGCAAAGGAGGCAGGCGCAGAAGTTTCTGTTCTGACTTGCGCAGATTTCTCTGCAGATGATGTAGATGCATACGATGCAATCGCTTTCGGATGCCCGGCTATGGGGGCAGAAGAGCTGGAAGATACCGAGTTCGAGCCAATGTTCTCCGCATGTGAATCCAAACTCTCCGGAAAGAAAATCGCTCTGTTCGGTTCCTATGGATGGGGAGACGGCGAGTGGATGCGCACCTGGGAAGAAAGCTGCAAAAATGATGGCGCCGAGCTGGTATGCGACAGCGTGATCTGCGCAGACGCGCCAGATGATGAAGCTGAGGCAGCATGCATTGCACTTGGAAAAGCACTCTGCTAAGCATAAATAAAAAGGAAGAAAAAGCGGCAGCCCTTTTGTCTGGGACTGCCGCTTTTTTTCGGACAGGGAGAAAGACTCGCTGTCATTTGGCTGTTAAAATTCGGTATCATCCGCATCGGATGGCCGTGACGGTTTTAAAAGAATTCCGTTGATTTCCACTTCATCGGCTGCCTCGATCAGAATATACGGTGTTCCGTCGATCGTACGGGTTTCGATGAGCTGGGCCTTTTCCGGGCTGACTTTGATGATAACATCCGGGGTGCGGATCTCGTAGTTCCGTGTACTGGCCACGTTCGAGGCAACGAAGCTTGCTTTCTCATCCGCAATGGATTCGTACTTCTCGTCGAACTCGTCAAGCTGTTCATTCGGTACGCCGCTGCTGGCGAGCAGACGTTTTACCTCGTGTTTATCGAGCACCACCGGTTCCGGATCGTCTTTCCGCTCTTCAATCATGGTATTTAAGTTCTCCTGAATGGTCATAACAGTAGAAAAATCACAGGCGGAATCGAGAGTTTCTTCTATAATAGACTGAAACGTTTCTTTCTGAGATTTCGCGGAGAGTGGCGCCTGACAGCCCAGGAAGTGGTCGAGAAAGTCCGGCTGATCCATCTCTGCGTTTTTCGTGAAATACAGCAGATTGTGGATATCCGTGTTGCGGTCTGTGAAGGCCGGGAAGAGAAAACCGTTTTCCGGTGCGCCGACCACCCAGTCCTGCACGCGGTTTTCAATCGTATTGTGGGACACATTGTAGCAGAGACCCGGTTTGTCGAGTTTTACCGGGCAGATGCTGCAGAGGATAAATTCATAGACGTAATCGGAAGCATCGTCCATATCCAGATTATCCGAAGCGCGTCCCGGTACATCGTAGGCACCATGGATCAGAATAATATAGTAGTTTTCCGGATAGAGATAATCCGCCATCACCTTTTCATAAAATTCATCAATCAGCGCTTCGTCCTTCAGCTCACTGTTGCGGAGTTTTAAGAGAAACTCATGTGTGCCGCCCTCACTTTCCTGGGAGAGCGGGAACTCCATATTCAGCAGATTCTTTCCGATGGTACCGGAGAGGGTGCTTTTAAAAATCTTAAAATACTTAAACATTTCTTCCTCTTCGAGAGAGAGAAACGCTTCTTTTAATTTTGTCTTAATATTCTTTTCCGCATCCACATAGCATCCGCAGATTCGCGTGATCGCACAGTGGGATGGGGTAAACAGTTTTTTAATTTCAGCAATTTCCTTTTTGTTCATATAGAATGCTCCTTTATCAGCAATTTCGTATCTTAGACAAGTACTTTCTATTATAGACTATAGGGAAGGGAAAAGGCAAGAAAGAAAATGGCGATTATATCTTTTTACACTTTAAATATAATTTCAAAAATCTTGACAGAGGTACCGATTCTGTTATACGATTAGGTCTAATAAAGGGGAGTAATTTGAGTTTGAAAATTTGCGTTTGCAAGTCTTCCGATTATTCAGTTGCTTAAATGGATACGCACGAAATTAAGAAAAAGAGGAGAATGACAGTGGATATAAGTAAAAAATCTGTAAAAAAAATCCGGGAACTTATTGTGTTTACAGCATTTCTTGTGGGCGCACTGTGGAAGTTTAATGTGGTACTCGATGTGTTGAAAGCAATATGGGGGATCGTATTTCCATTTGTACTTGGCGGAGCGATCGCATTTGTGACCAACGTGCCAATGAGCTTTTTGG
>OAUU01000361.1_pt1 | contig 38236 bp, 27 predicted proteins | sample 1501381 | NCBI WGS metagenome assembly OAUU01 (sample SAMEA2580057, study PRJEB22360) | human gut metagenome | reverse complement strand
TGTGCAGTCTGTCAAAGGTATCTCCGGTAATCTCAATACCAAATTCATGTGCAATGGCCGGAAGATGAAGCAGACAGTTGGTGCTTCCTGAAATTGCCGCATGGACAAGAATTGCATTTTCAAAGCTTTCCATCGTCACAATATCCGAAGGACGCATATGCTCCATTTTTGCCAGTCTTACCGCCTGTCTTCCTGCCTCTCTTGCAAACGCAAGGAGATCCGGGCTGGTGGCCGGCATCAGTGCTGTTCCCGGAAGTGCAAGGCCAAGCGCCTCTGCCATGATCTGCATCGTAGAAGCAGTTCCGATGAAGGAACATGCACCGCAGCTTGGGCAGGCATTGCATTTCGCCCAGTCAAGCTTTTCTTCATCAATCTCACCGCGCTCAAACTTTGCACTGTACATTCCGAGCTGCTCCAGGGTCAGCATTTCCGGACCTGCATTCATGGTTCCACCCGGAACAAACACGGACGGAATATTGACTCTGGCAAGTCCGATCAGATTTCCCGGTACACCCTTGTCGCAGCTGGAGAGATAGACACCGGCATCAAACGGAGTTGCATTCGCATGAATCTCGATCATATTTGCAATCATTTCACGACTGGCCAGGCTGTAGTTGATTCCGTCTGTTCCCTGGCTCTCACCGTCACAGATATCGGTGCAGTGATAACGTGCACCAAATCCGCCTTCCTCTGCAATTCCTTTCCGTACCTCTTCCTCCAGGATATTCAGATGGCCGCTGCCCGGATGACTGTCGCCATACGTGCTTTCCACTATGACCTGAACCTTTCCCAGATCTTCTTTCGTCCATCCGGTTCCAATGCGCAGCGGATCCAGCTCCGGCGCAAGTTTTCTCATTTCCTGACTTTTTAACTGCGTCATTTTTTCCTCCTGTACCTTTTTTATTTTCGAAGCAGATGAAAACTTTCCGGCATTTCTGTCAGTTTCTGCTCTTCTTCCTCTTCCACACAGTGAAACGTTGGCAGACTGAATACTCCCAGCATAGATTTCGCATCAACGATGTATCTTCCGCAAATCCGATCTACCTCCTAATTCATCTGATGTTTTCCACATCACATATCAGTATTTTGTACTGTTTTCTTGTGTTACAAGAATTTTTTTGTTATTCAACTTCAAATTCATCTGATGTATTTATCATATAATCATCTTCTTGAAAACTCAATATTGGAATTTTATCTAAAAAATCATTTCTGTTTTGTGTATTTTGACATTTTGACTTCAATCTGTAAAGATATTATGATAAGAAGTAAGAATGAAACATCTAAGAAACGGAGCAAATCATATGATGACTTTACCGCAGGAAGAAAAAAGTCTTCCACAAAAAATATCAGATGACATCATCGCACTTATTTTAGAGGAAAACTTAAAACCGGGAGACAAGCTTCCGAACGAAACCATTCTCTCACAGCGCCTGGATGTAGGAAGAAGCTCTCTCCGGGAAGCCATGAAGCTTCTGGCCTCCCGAAACATTGTCACCATCCGCCAGGGTTCCGGAACGTATATTTCCGCGTCTCCGGGCATGGTGGAAGATCCCCTGGGATTTATTTTCATTGACAACAAACAGAAGCTGGTTCAGGATCTTCTGGAGGTCCGTTTTCTGCTCGAGCCTTCGATCGCTGCCATGGCTGCCACACGCGCAGATGAAAAAGACATCAAAAAAATCACCGCACTCTGCGATGAGGTAGAAACACTCTTAAAAAATCATGAGGATCACACGCAGCAGGATATCGATTTTCACACGGCGATCGCGTTAAGCAGCAAAAACGTTGTTGTCCCAAGGCTGATCCCTGTGATCAACAGTTCCATTCCTCTGTTCGTGGAGACAACCGGCGGGATCCTTCGCAAGGAAACCATAGAAAGCCATCGTGAAATTGCCGATGCGATTGCCTGCCACGATCCTGTCCGGGCACAGGATGCCATGTATCTCCATCTTGTCTATAACCGCAAGGGGATCTGCAATCTTTCGCATAAGCCGTGAAGTATACAGAAAAAGGGGCTGTCGTGCGACAGCCCCTTTTTTATACGTTTTTCGACAGCCGGCGGATGCTTTCTTTCCATCAACCCACAATTTTTCCTCTGTCAATCTCCACCGTCGTATCGCACAGTGCCGCGATGTCTTCCCGGTTGTGGCTGGCCAGAAGAATCGTTTTTCCTTCCTCTTTTAACTTCAAAAACAGCTGCCGCATCTCCTGCACGCCCTGGTTGTCGAGACCGTTCATCGGTTCGTCCAGGATCAGGAGGGAAGGTTCTTCCATAATCGCCTGTGCAATGCCGAGACGCTGGCGCATGCCGAGCGAATACTTGTCGACATGCTTTTTCGCTTCCGGATCCAGTCCGACTTTTCGGATAGCCTCATTGATCTCCTTTTTCCCGATCTTCCTGCGGATGCCGGCGAGAAACTGCAGATTCTGTCTGGCGCTGTATCCCGGAAGAAAGCCCGGCGTCTCGATGATGGCGCCAATACTCTCCGGCGCTTCGATCTCTTTCCCGATCTGCTTTCCATCCACAAAAACCGCGCCATCATCCACCCGGAGAAATCCGCAGATGCACTTGAACAGAACCGTCTTCCCACTTCCGTTTCTTCCGATCATTCCGTGAATTTTTCCTTTTTCAAAGCTCAGGCTGATCCCGTCCAGCGCCGCGTAGCTGCCAAACTTTTTTGTCACGTTTTCTATTCTTATCTTTTCTTCCATTCTTTCAGATTTCCTCCACAAAGTTCAGATCCTTTTTCCGAATCCCGAGATACGAGAGGATCGTGCATGCGCCGATGACAATCGCAAAGACACTGTAAACATATGCCATCGACGGCCCGTTTCCATACCCCTGCCACTTGTAGCTCGCAATGTTCATCCAAAGCGGCGGCGCGCAGTAATAGCCGATTGTGATGTTGGAAAATTTGCTGAGCAGAAGCGCGGTGAGTGCGATGCCGCAGTTGATGACGATTCCAAATCCCCTGTGTACCAGAAAATTTCCGGCATAACTCACAACGCCTGTCATAACCGACAGGCACCAGATTGCAAGCATTGTGAGCCCCATTGCCTCCTGCGGCGAAAATCGCGAAAGGATCAGATAATCCAACGGTTCCTGGTCAAAGGTATATGCCGCATTCGTCTGAGCCAGCGTACTGATCACCTTCCCCCATCCGGTTTCCCACCCTACATTCGGAAACACAAGCAGTACCGGAATCATACTTAAGCATATGGTGTAAAAAAAGGAAACAACCACAATGTATAGCATGTTTCCCCAAAACCAGCTTTTCCGCCCGACCCGCAGAATCTGCCACCCGCTGTTCGGTTCCAGAAACGGAGCATCACAGAAAAGCAGCAGAGCCCCAAGAACGATGATAATCTGGTCTCCATTATATCTGGTCATAAACGGCAGCATCCAAAAAGTCACATCAACTCCGGTCTGCTCGCAGAAGCCTCGAATACCCGCCGTCATTACATGAAAAAGGATCGCAATCCACAACAGCGCAACATAAAATCGTGGTGTTGTGAATGTTTTCCGCAAACGTATCTGACATACCCGAAGGCTCATCCGTATTCTATCCATTCTGCGCCCTCCTCTTTACCACTCGCACGAAAATTACACCTTCCATTCCTGTCAGAATAAGGAAATAACCAGCTATCACAAAAAAATCCTTAAAATTCCGGATACTTCCCCCATGGAGCTGGTACCATCTCATCTGGCCCGGCAGCTGCAGCGCTTCTGCTACAAGCTGGCTTGCATAATAAAAAAGAGCCGGTGTGCTGACCAGCACGAACAGATTTTTTATTTTTCCCGATATCATAAGCGCAAAAACTGCCATAAATGCATACTTGACAGCCTCAACTCCAAATCTTGCGGCAAGGTAAAACGGCAGGACGAGTCCATTTCCATAGCTTAAACCGCCTGTTAATGTTTCAAGCTCTTCTTTTTTTATCCACGGTATTTTTAATGCCAAAACGCCATAAACAACTGCCATTCCCAGAAAAATGCTGATCACAGAGCCGAAAAAGGCCACTACCAGATGCGACCAGCAATATGCTGTTCTCCCTATGCGTGTCTCAATGCATCTAAGATAGCCATTTCTGCTGTCTTCCCAATAGCTCAGCGCAAACGGCAGCACAGCCAGCACAGAAAACACTTCAAAAAATGCACCCACACCATGGCTGCTGACAACCAGGTAATATACCGATGCATTCCACCGGCTCTGCATTGCTTCCTGACTGATGTTCAACACGGTAACCAGCATCGCACCTGCGATGGCAAAATAAAATTTTCCTGATAAAAGCATTCTTTTAAAATCCATTTTTATCATTCGAAAAAAACTCATGAAAGATCACCTTCTTTCTGTTTTGATTTTCGAAATGGTTTTATCGGTTGATATATTCCATCCCTTGAAACTTCTCTTCGCCTCTATAAAAGATGTGACCCCGCTTAGCCCGGAGCCACATCTTTCACAAAAATAATTTATTCTTTGAGTAAATCATAAAGCTCAGACAAACTCACCCCGCAATTTCCCGTCCATCCAGTGCATTGATGTAAACATACTGTTCGATCTCATCTTCTATAAATCGAAACTGCCACGCAGGAATCATATCGCACATCCAATGCCCCGTTTCATTTCTTCCCGTTGTCATCGGGTAATAAATCAGTTTCATCTGATCCAGCGTAATCGGCTCAGCAATTGCCAAATCATACTTATTTCTCAGCGTTTCCAAGATAATATCTTTTTCCGCAAGAGATACCGATTCCTTTTCCCGGATAGCATAGTGATTAACTGCTTGAAGATATTGAATCCCGCCCTCCGTTATAACAGCCTGTATTTTAGATGACGGAATATAAAGATCATCCTGCCGGTTAATTTCATTGCATAATACAGGAACCCCATTCAGATAACCCTGAAAAAACACCAGGAAACAATCATCTGCTTTTGACCACTCATATTTCTGAATCTTCTGAGGCTTTAGCAATTCTCCATTCTCGATTGCCTGTTCCATTAATTCCTGCTGTTTTTCCATCTGTTCATACGAAAAACTGTATTTACTGGTCAATTCAACTTTTTCCCAGTCTCCAATCCATCTAACAAACTCTTTTCCTTCCTCTATCAGCTTTTCTTCGTCTTCCAATGAAATTTTCTGCTCATTGTCTCTGACCAAAATCCCTTCACCATAGGCTGATGTAATATATTCAACAGGTAAATTATAATAAACTTTTTTTCCTTCTTCCGTTTCCACTCCTAATATATTGCTGACAGACACCGTTCCATTTTGATTTTTTAATTGTTCGCCAAGTATTCCCTCATACGAATAACAAACGTCCGGCTCTCCTGTGTCTCCTTTTCTTGTTTCCAATCCACTTTCCGGAATTTTCCCAAGTATTTTATTGAACACACTTTCTCCTTGAAATCCATCCACTTCTATCACACATTTTTCAAACTCATTCCATTTTTTGTCAGGCATGTCAACAATCGCATCAATTTTGGCCTGACTGCCAAGCTGAAAACGGATGTGCTCACCATTGCTTAATTCCTGATCCTTTTCAGGTGTCACATTTGTTTCCGTTTCATCATTGCTGATAGAACTATTCCGTTCTTCTCCATTTTCCTGTTTTTCTACCTGCTGCAAATTTTCTGACTCATTTCCCATATTCTGACAACCTGTAAAGAACAGTAATATTACCATAATTCCCAATACTTTCTTTCCCATATATCCCCTCTTTTCAAAATTTCGTTCTTTCTCTTCTGTTACTCGAAGCATAACGAAAATTTTCTCCATCGTCAACGGATCTGGGATATCATGCTCTATCTGGGATAATCGGTACAGATAGCAAAAAATATAAGACTTTGTTCTTTGAAATCCGCATTCTTTTTGCTTCCTTCATACAAACAAAGTCTTTTTTATTACGTTTTATCTTATTTTATCGGAAACACTGCCTCTGCGCAAAACAAATCTCCTGTCTCATAATACTTTAACGCGCCACCTACCTTTTGCATCGTCCGTTTTACACTTTTGTGCCCAATCCCATGGCTGCTTGTATCTTTCTTCGTCGTATTCAAACTTGAATTTTCATTTAAAACAGATTTCTCTATTTTATTTTGAATCTCCAACCGAAGATATCCCATTTTTTCCTCTACAAAAATTATAATTTCTTTCTTCTCTATAACTTTCCGCTCTGCTTCAATCGCATTATCCATGAGATTTCCAAACACAGAGCAAAACTCCAAATCATCAATTCCTTCCATTTTGCTCAGAATCGTACACTTCACATCTACTTTTTCACTTCTCGCAAGAGTAATTTTTGTATTAATCATAGAATCCACATAACTGTTTCCGGTCTGAATCAATGTCTGTACATCTTCAATTTTCTGATTAATTTTTTCCCATACCTTTGCCATTTCCGACTGCGGCATGGTCTCCATTGCCTCTTGCAGAGGTAAAAGATAATTTTTCAAATCATGTTTAAATTCTCGTAATTCTTCATTACTTCTTTTAATAATTTCCATACTTTCCTTTGAATATTTCTCTTTTTCTTTCATCAGTTCATATTCTAGCTTTGTTTGATTATCCTTGCTCATTTGCTGTACTATAAAGTACATAATCAGGCACATCAGCCAGATACAGCATACGCACAGCAAAATCCATTTCTGTTCCTGCATCTGCACACTTGGCAGATCTCTTACTACCAAAATCATAGTATCTCCCGCAATAATTGAGAAAACAAGGTTGCATCCCATGACAATCCATTGCCAGCTTATCAGATTCTCTCGTTCAAACAAAAGACTATTTAGTAATTTACCAACAAAAAAATAAGAAATTTTTGATAATAGCACGAGCGCAATTCTTACTGTATCCTGATCTTGAATAAACGATGCAACACTTTCTTGAAGGATAAAACTGCCGCCGAAAAGGATCGCTGTGTTTACCATCATCAATACTGCTCTCGCAACTACCGCTGCAGTAACCTTTCTCAGAACACTTCCCTGTGTACCCACCATCAAATAGACAAAAAGCCAAATCAATGTGATCCACATTTCCCACCTGTCATATAACGCAGGATACTTTTCCAACGCAGGAAAGATTAGCCCAAATAGTACTGCAATTCCCCACAAAATTTTACCTTTTTTCCCTCTGGGTTTCTGCTGCATAAAATCCATGCAGAATTCCAACAAAAGTATGTTTTCCCAAACAGAAATTGCAAGTTCAAAAACCTTCCAAAATGCTGCACTCATTCCATCACCACTCCCATAATTTTCATTCGAACCTGATTCAGATAATTTCTGCTGACAGGAATGCTTTTCCCGTTCAATAGCAGAAGTTCTTTTTCGCGCAACCGATATACATAGTTCATGTTAACCAAATATCCTTTATGGGTCCTTACAAATTTATGCGCTTCTAGTTTTTTCTCCGCTTCTGACATTTTCATCCTTACGCGAATCGCCTCATCCCTCGTATCTTTTTCCCGATAAAAAAGCAGATAGTTCTTCTCGCTCTCCACAAACCAGATATCACGCAATGCAAGTTTTACACTCTGACGCCCTGTCTGCAGTTCTATTTGGGGAACTTTCTTTCCTGCCTTTTTCTGCAGTTCCAGCAGCTGCGGCTCCAGTTCCTCATCCAGATGTGCCTTGCGGATAAAAAAGAATGGATGATACACCAATGACTGAAACACCAGATCATCCTTATTCGATACAAACACAATGCAACATTCCCTGTTCCACTTTTTCAGATACGATGCAACCTCAAATCCATTCACTTCCGGCATATCAATATCAATAAAAAAAACAGAAATCTCATCAAGATTTTTGATTTCTTCCAGCATCTCCTTCGCAGATACGTAGCACTCCATTTTCACTGCAATCTTATGTTTCTGACTTAAACCTCGAATTCTGATTTCCAGTTTATTTAAAAACACTTTATCATCATCGCATAAAATTAAATTCATTATTTCCCCCATACTCTTCTTATCGAAGATTCTACTTCTCAACAGCATACCAAATTTTTTCTTTTACCTCAAGCAATCTGGGATAACCCGCAGTATCTGGGATAAGCCGCAGCGCAAAACAGCACCTGAATCATTTTAACGACTCAGGTGCTGAAATGTATGGATTCTTTCTTGAATTGCAATTCCGGGAGCGGACCTATGATCTCCATAGGTAGAGAGCTTCCTTGTATTTCTATTGCCCGCAAGGTCGGGACGGGTAGCTCCTCACTGTCGCCGCAAAAGCTCTTACGCTTTTCATTGCTTATAATTTAACATGAGCATTCCTTCTTGTCAACCCATTTTCAGGCTCTTTTCCACAAGGTTTTTCTCCCTCTCACAACCTCCGTCTCTACTCCATTCACAACGACTTCCGCAATCTCTTCTCCCGCATAAATCTCCATCTCCGCCAGATCCAGATCGGTATCTACGATCAGTTTTTCCCCATCCATTCTGGCTTTGAAATGGTATGCTGCGTCTTCGTAAACCACTGCATTGATCTCGCTGTCAATGTTTACGCGTACCCGTAAATTCTGATACTTCGTATCAATATCCGCCGGGATTTCCGTGAGGCATGGAATGATGGTGCCGGCTTTCTGGTAAACCGGAATACGGTCGATTCGCTTTTCTGCCGTGATCCATCTGCCGCCCGAAATCCGCTCGCCGGTGAACCAGTCGGTCCAGATTCCTTCCGGAAGAAAGACTTCCAGTTCGTCCTGGTCGAAAACCGGTGCGATAAGCAGGTTATCGCCGAGGAAGTATTCCAATTCCACTTCCCGTGCGTTCCGGTCTTTTGGATATTCCATGATCACCGGGCGGATCATCGGGATGGAATACAGATGTGCCTGCATCGCGGTGCTGTACAGATACGGCAGCAGGCTGTGGCGCAGGTTATCGAAGCTGCGGAAGATATCTTCCGTTTCTTTGCTGAAATTCCAAGGTTCCCGCGGTGTCTTTCCGTGGCAGCGGCTCAACGAATTCAGGAATCCAAACTCGCAGCTTCTTATGTATTCCTCTTCCGTCGGCAGGCATTCATTTCCTTTTTCGTTTGTGTTGTAGAATCCGCCCATGTCAAATCCCCAGAACGGAATGCCGCTCATCGCAGCGCTTAAACCGCCGCGCAGAATGCATGCATGGTTGTTCAGATGGGTAGACGAATCGCCTGCCCATGCCGCCGGAATCGTGTGGGATCCCGCAAAACCGCTTCTGCCCCAGAGCATGGCATGTTCGCCAAGCGGTGCTTTTACTTCCTGCATAGCATCATAAATCGTCTGGGCATACAGATACGTCAGCTTATTGTGTCCCTGAATGCCGTTCGAACCATCAAAATAAACCGCATCCTCCGGTACTGCCTCCGAGAAATCTGTCTTCACAACGCCGATTCCCATCTTTACCACTTCCTGCACGCGCGGACGATACCATGCAAGGAATTCCGGATTGGTAAAATCAAAGCAGCCTACTTTGGTGTCGCTCGTTGCCGTCGCATAAAACCGGCACGGCTCTCCCTTCTGATTTTTTATGAGATAGCCTTTCTTTGCAGCTTCTTCAAAATACTTTGAATTTTCATTAATATACGGGAAAATCCACAGGCTGAGGCGGATACCGTTCTCTTTTAAATGGCGGATCATTCCCTCCGGATCCGGAAAACGCTTCCGATCCCACACCCACGCACCGGAATTCTCCGGCTCCTGCCAGCCGTCAATATGAATTACATCCATTTTAATCTGATGCTCTTTTGCTTTCTCAACCACGTCATAAATTTCTTCCTGATTCATATAAGAGCACTTCGACATCCAGAGCCCAAACGCCCATTTCGGAATCATCGGAACTTCGCCCATCTGTGCAAGGTAGCTCTGCAGCAGCGATTTGTAATCCTCTCCCATCCAGACCATATAATCGAGCACTTTGTCGTCCACACTCATGTTATAGGCCACATTGGAAAAGCTTCCCATTTCAAATTTGGATCTCGTATACGTATTCAGAAGAACCGCATAACCGCGGTTGCTCATGAAATACGGATGATTTTTGTAAGACTGTTCCGTATTGGTGCTCAGTGCATCCGTCTGCCAGCAATGGATCGTCTGGCCCCGTTTTCCAAAATCGGTAAACTTTTCGCCGAAGCCGTAAAACTCTTCATCCGAATACAGATACATCGTCTCGTTCACGCTGGTCACTGTGCCATTCTCATCCATCGTAAATCCAATCGGAAGATTTTTGCACATGTTGTCAACGTTGGAATCGTAAATCTGCTCTTTCGTTTTTAACTTTCCCTCGTAAAAATAGCTGACCTCCCACGGAAATTTCTGCACCTGTACCTCTGTTTTTCCACAGGATAAAACAATCTGGCTGCCATTATCCACAACAGAAACTTTCTTTTCCACTTCCGGCTGGAACACCGCATTGTCAAAGGCATCTTCGCATGACGGCGGAATCATCCGAAAACGAACGGCATTTTCTCCCGCAAACTGAATGTGAACGGTTGCTGTCTGTTCCCGATGTGTTCCAACGGTAAAGCATGCGCCTCCGTCTTCCTCCGCATACGATTTCACTTCCCGCAGAAAATCGAACTTGTGCTGAAAAATTGTCTGCACGTAACCAAGCTGCGGATTGTAGCTGACCTCTGTTTTGTTTTCCATAGTTTTGCCTCCCATATCTTATATTTTATTTTTTGCTGCCTGCTTCTTACCTCTGTTTTCTGCCCCCCCCCGAAACTCTTCCGGGGTCATACCATATACCTTCTTAAACGACTGAATGAAATGTGAAACATCATTATATCCAACCTCAAATGCAATACTGCTGATCTTCATTTCATCGTCCTGCAAAAATTCCTCCGCCTTTTTCAGGCGGAGCTGAATCAGATATTTTGAAAATGTCATTCCGGTTTCCTGCCCGAAAATCCTGCTCAAATAGGAATAGTTGACAAAATACTTATTTTCCGCCAGCTCCCGCAGCGAAATATTGCGATAGTAATTCTGATTGATATATTCCAAAATTTCCGCCACAATGGAATTTTTCGTTTTTGCTTCTTCTTTCCGACAGAGACGTTCTGCGATTTCATCCAGATAATTCTCCAGTTCTTCCATGTACTGGAACCGGTAAAGATCATGACGCCTCGAGAAAATAATTCTGACATCCCCAAAATTATCCTCTTCATTTTCCCGATACCTCTCTGTATAATAATTTCCCAGAAATTTCAAAATTTCCACAACTGTCATATACAGTTTCTGTGCGCTTTCCTCTCTTTTCACAATCTCGGAAAGCAGCTGGTGAATCGCCTCTTTTACTCCCTGTGCACACCCTTTCTGCAGTGCCCACTCCAGTTTTTCTTTTTCCGTCTCGCTGATACTGCTGTCTGTGTGAACCATTTCTTCATAATAGTAAATATTTCCCCATCCACTGATCAGCCTCTGGTTCAGTGCATACACAGCTTCTGTATACGACGGATACAGTTTTTCTTCTTCCACATACGCTTTTCCAATTCCAATCGTAACGGAATCATTTTTGCAGTTCTGCATATAGTTGCGCAGCGCCTGCACCGCCCGTTTTGGTTCCAGTTCCCGTTCTCCGGCTCCTGCTGCTTCATTCAGAAGCAGAACAAATTCCCGGTTTATTTTTGAATAAAATACATCACAAATTGCATTCCGGTATCGCTCACGGATAATTCTGCAGATTTCTTTTGCCTGGCTATCCTCTGTTTTCTGCTCCAGCTGCATCACACCGACGCGGTACAAAGCTCCCGGATGTGCCATCCGATACGGAAAAAAGTCTTCCAAAAGTTCCTGGTGTGACAAAATTGTTTTGACCGGAAAATACGTTTTTTCCGTCTCACTGCTGATTTTTCTGCTCCGCTCTTCCCGCTCCCGTCTTCGTTTTCTGCGCTGCTCCAACACGCGGTTGACCGCCGGAATTAGATTTTCTTTTGTGATTGGCTTTACAATATAATCCGAAACACGGTACTGAATTGCCTTTCGCGCAAATTCAAAATTTTCAAACGCGGTTAAAATCAGAATATCTGTTTCTTCCCAGTTCTTACTGATATATTCCGAAAGCTCCAGTCCATCCATCTCATCCATTTTAATATCGGTAATAACAAGATCTACGTTTCTTTTCTCTTCCAGAATTTCTACCGCTTCTTTTCCGTTTGCCGCCTCCCCGCACACCTGCACGTCAAGGCCGCACTCCCTTAATATCTTGAGAATACTTTTTCTTGCATAAAACTCATCTTCAACTACTAATACCTGCTCCATTTTGTTCCTCACCCTCAACTGCTGCTCCCAGCGTCAGGATCATTTCTGCTCCCTGTGCTGTATTTTCTGCAATACGAACCCCGTATTCTTTCCCGTAATAAATCCGAATCCGGCGATTTACATTGTAAATTCCAATGCTCTGATGTTCGCCGGTATCTTCCTCGTCTGTATATTTTCTCTCTTCCGCCAGCTTCGCATTGATCTCACGAATTTTCTCTTTTTCAATTCCTCTTCCGTTATCCCTAACGACAAGGAACAATCTTTTTTCCTCCCGATACGCCCGGATCAGAATCTGATTGTCTTGGTTTTTCTTTGAGAATCCATGCTGAAAAATATTTTCCACAATCGGCTGCAGAATAAATTTGATAATTTGAAGCTCCTTTACATCCTCCGCAATGTCATACTGTACTGCAAAGGTATCCGGAAAACGAATCTGCTGAATTTCAATATACGATTTGACCATTTCAATCTCGGATGCCAGACTGACAAACGAACTGCCCCGAAGATTATACTGCATAATATAAGACAGATTTTTTGCAATCGTCACAATCTCCGGAAAATCGCTGAGTTCTCCCATCGAAGCAATTGTATTCAGCGTGTTATACAGGAAATGCGGATTAATCTGGTATTTCAGCATCTTCGACTGTATGATTCTCTGGTTCCGCCCATAAATCAGTTCCCGGTTCAGATATTCATTCATACGGTCTGCCATCTCATTATAATTATCTACAACGTTCATGACCTCCCGCGTCATTCTGCGGTCCTGCATCTCAATTCTGTTCAGTTTCCCATTCCCCATATTTCGGATCGCCGCGCAGAAATGTTCCAGCGGAGCTGCAATACTTCTGGTGTAATAGCTGGAAACGACGAAGGCCAGAAAAGAAATGACTGCAAGCAGAAAAATGTTGCGCAGCATTTTTTGTTCAATATCCTGAAACATGTCCTGTTCCGATGTAAACATCGCGATTTTCCAGCCCGTCTGAATATTCTGCCGAACGGTCAGGATCATATTTTCCTCATCCAACGTGATCATCTCTGTCTGCTGATTATCTGAAAGAATCCCATCACTTTTTTTCATCAGATGCCATTTCTGTCCCTGGTCAAGCTTTCTTTTTCCGATCCGGAACAGGACTTTATTATTGTAGTAAATCAGACACGTTCCATTTTTCTCATCCGAAAAAAGATTGGACAGCACCGATTTCAGATTCGTGTAATTCAGATCGACAGCAAGCAGCGCCATCTCCTTGTTATTGTTATACCCATACAGCGGCTGAAGATACGTCAGAATTGCCGTCTGTCCATTCTGCAGCCCGCCATAATAAAATTCACGATCTCTGCCAACTGACAGACTCCATTCCCCCATCCGTTCTTCGACGGCATCGACATACGCCTGCGGAACCGAACTATCCGTGCTGTAAACATTTCCATATTCATTAACAATCGTAGCTCTCTGAATAGATTCATTTCCTGTAATGATATGTTCCAGAATGGTATCTACATACTTCTGATTTTCAAAGCGGCTGCTCTCTGTCTCTTTTTCATTATCTTTCAGCAAAATGTCACGCGCTTTGATATCAACATAATGAATATGACGAAGTCCGCGGAGACTTCCAAGAGAAGCTGTAATGCTGTCGTCAATCTGCTTTCCTATCGTTTCCATTTTAAACACTTCTGATTCCTGCAGTTCCCGCTGGCTGTGAATATAGACTACCATCATGGAAAGAAACAAGATGACGATGCTTCCTGCCAGAATTCCAATATAAATCTGCTTGAATGAACTTCTCTTCACTGATCTGACCTCCGGTGTTTTCGTTTTCCGTTTTTCTCTGTTTTCTTTCTATTCGAAAGCAAGAAAAGGAAATATCCCGTAAACAGAACATTTCCCTTTCTTTCATTGTAAAACGTTTCCGTCTCACCTGTCAAATTTTCTTTTGTTATGACTTGTTACAGTTCACAGGTTCCCTGCGAACTGTAACATTCGCAGCCCTCATTTAAAGTTTTGCTTCGCAAAAGGAGGGCTGCTCACACCTGAATCACTTTCTTACGCAGCGAAACAGCAAGTGTTTCACTGCTGAGTGAACAGTAACTATGACTTGACAGCACCCTGTGTCAGACCTGCAACGATATGTTTCTGCGCACATGCATAGGCAATCAGCACCGGAATCATAGCAATCAGGTATGAAGCAAATGCCAGGTTGTAGTCGAACGAATACTGCGATTTAAAGTTGTACTGGAACAACGGAAGTGTCCACATATCCTGCGACTGATTCAGGATCAGAAGAGGCATCTGGAAATCGTTCCACAGCCACAATGCATTCAGAATAAACACCGTTGCCAGCATTGGTTTGATCATTGGAAGTACAATCTGTACATATGCTTTCAATGTGGTACATCCATCGATGTAAGCTGCTTCCTCCAGGTCTCTCGGTACGGAGCGGATGTAGTTTACCAGAAGGAATACACCCTGTGAGGAGGCCAGTGTCACACACATGATAATCAGACCCGGGATATTGCAGAGATGTAATTTGGCAAGATATTTTACCAGCGGAACCATGATAACCTGGAACGGAACAAAGATTCCGGCAAGCAGATAATAAAAGGAAAACTTATAAAATTTCTTGTCCATATTACGTGCAATCGCATACGCACACATCGGAATGAAAATCATGATCAGAACAACCGATACTACTGTTACAACAACGGAATTCCGGAAAAATACGAAATAGTTCGCTTTTTGAAAAACTTCTACAAAGTTGCTGAGATAGAAACTCTTTGGAAATGCAAAGAAACTCTGCGCTGACTCCTGTGATGTTTTTAATGCAGTGATCACGGTAAGATAAAACGGATATAAGATTGCAAGCATTCCGAAAATCAAAATAAGATAAGATAATACTTTCAGTATTTTACTGCTTTTACTTTTTTCCATCTCAATCACCTACCTGTTTATCACTTGTCATTCTCAATGAGATTGCTGCTACAATTCCGACTACAACAAACAGGATCATGGACTCTGCAACCGAACGGCTGAACTTGCCTTCGTTGATTGCGTGGCGGAAAATCAGAAGGCCTACTGCCTCCGTTGCCTGTCCAGGGCCGCCGTTTGTCATTACTTTGATGTAATCGAATACGGTAAGACCTGCTTTTGCCTGCGTGATGATAACCATGTTTAATACCGGAATCAGATACGGAATCGTTACGTTTTTAAATCTCGCCCAGCTGCCTGCCCCGTCGATCGTTGCCGCTTCCAGAAGATCTTTCGGTACGCTCTGCAGACCTGCAATAAACAGTACGGTCGGGATTGCACATCCCTGCCATACATGTACCAGCAGGATCGCTGCTGCCGCCAGTTTCGGATTTCCAAGCGGGCTCGAAGAGAGTGCTCCGATTCCCAGGGCTTTTCCAATGACCGGAACTGCACGGTAAAACAGCTCATTCCAGATCAGACCTACAGTTACCATACTGATAACTGCAGGAATGAAGTATACGGAGCGGAACAGTGTAGAGAAACGCTTAATGCGGTTCAGGGCAAGTGCAATAATCAGTGGAATTACAACCAGCAGTACAACAAGGGCAATCGTATAACCGATATTGAACAGCAGTGCGGTACGAAAACGGGAATCCGTTAGTACATTTATGTAATTCTTAAATCCAACAAATTTATATTTCGGAGAAATACCGTTCCAGTTTGTAAAACTGTAGTATACGCCGATCAGCATGGTAATCAGGAAAAAGACTGTGTATAAAATCAGTGTCGGCAGTGAGAAGAGAAACATCACGAGATCTTTTCTTCTTCTTTTCTTTTTACCTGCAGTCGGTTTTTGTTCATTCCTGCTCATGTTTTATGTCCTTCCTTGTTTGTTACTCCGCGGAATCAGCTACTGCCTGTGCCCAGTCATCGGACATTTCTTTCAGGAAAGCATCTACATCTTTGTCCAGTAATACGTTCTGGATTTTACCACGTTTCGTATCCTCGAAGCCTGTCGGAGGTACCGCGCCGTCTGCCTGGAATCCGTTCTCTTCTACATAGTCAAAGAATGGCTGGAACTGCGGAACGCTTACGGTTACACCTGTTACACAGGACGGACTCTTATCGTTATCAGCATAGATCTGAGCTCCTTCCGGGGAAAGCAGGAAGGAAAGGAAGGTATCGATTGCTTCCATTTTGTCTTTGTCGTCTGCTACTTTTGCATTGACGCAGAATCCAGTGTCAACGCCTTCGATTGCGATTGGATTTCCATTGTCATTCGGCAGTACAGAGAACTCAACATTAAAATCCGGGTTCGCGCTTAAGAAGGATGCCAGTGTCCAGCTTCCCTGGATGAACATCCAGCCTTCGCCGTTTGCAAAATCGTTGACTGCCTGATCATAGCCTAATGCCAGAGAATCGTCTTCCGCATAATCAAGCAGCTGAATCATTTTTTCTACAGAACTCTTGAACTCCGGAATGGTGGAGAAAGACTCCTCACCTTTATTCATTTTCTCATAAACCTCAGAATGTTCGCCGAGATCTTTTCCTTCGAGATTGGCCCATAACTGCGATACGGTCCAGGAATCTTTGTTCGGCAGAATGAAGGCAGTCTCACCTTTATCTTTGATCTGCTGTGCAATGTTGATCAGATCATCCCATTTCGTCGGAATTTCGAATCCTGCTTCATCGAATTTATCTTTGTTGTAATAGATGCCCATGAAGTTGATGTTGAACGGAGCCATGTAATTCTGTCCGTCTTTTGCTCTGGTAGAATCCAGATACTGGCTGTCCAGGTTCTTCATGTAATCTTTGTCGGTCAGATCAAGGAGAAGTCCCTCATCCTCAAACTGTACGAACTGAGAATCGGTTGGCCAGTGGTTCATCATATCCGGCAGGCTGTCGCTGCTGGCACGGGTCATCAGAACTTCCTGTGCATCCGGCACAACGTTCTGTTTGATCACGATGTTCGGATATTTCTCTTCGAAAGCTGCAATTACTTTGTCGTAGCTCTCTGATGCCTCACGTTTTACCTGTACGAACTCGATCTCAACTTTCTTTCCATCCGAGCTTCCCTCTTCTGCTGCAGAGGAAGCAGAAGATCCGCTTGCGCTGTCTGCGCTGCTGGAAGAACCTGTACTTCCGCATGCACCGAGCATGGATGCGGTCATTGCTGCACACAATACAACTGCTGCTACTTTTCTTTTCATATTCTTTTTCTCCCTTCTGCCAAACCGGAATCGTTTCCGTTTGGATTTCATGAGTCGATTATAGCATCACGCTCAAAATCCACATATGATTTATTTTACTTTTATGCATTTTTCACATATGAATATTTTTACTTCTTGTTTCTTATTCATTTTGCTCTGTTTCATTCTTGTTTTTTTCATTTTTCTATCTATTTTGACTTTTTTGCACAAAAAAATCCAGAGTTCCGCATGGGAAATCCCTGGATTTTTATGCATAAATGCTATATTACTATTTTTTCTGCTCTTACGCCACCACATCCTCAAACTGCGAGTTATAAAGATTTGCATAGAACCCGTTCTTCGCGAGCAGTTCTTCGTGATTTCCCTGCTCAATAATGTCTCCGTCTTTCATAACCAGAATCAAATCCGCATCGCGAATCGTGGACAGCCGGTGGGCAATGACAAAGCTTGTTCTGCCTTTCATCAGGTTATCCATTGCTTTCTGGATTTCGATTTCGGTTCTTGTATCGACGGACGACGTTGCCTCGTCGAGGATCAGAATCTTGTTATCCGCAAGAATCGCACGCGCGATCGTCAAAAGCTGTTTCTGGCCCTGGGACACATTGCTTGCGTCCTCATTCAGCTCCATCTGATAGCCGCCCGGCAAAGTCTGGATGAAATGGTGTGCTCTTGCGGCTTTGGCGGCTGCAATGACCTCCTCATCTGTTGCATCGAGCCAGCCATAGCGGATGTTTTCCATGATCGTTCCTTTGAACAGCCATGTATCCTGCAGAACCATGCCGAAGGCATCGCGCAGATCTCTGCGGTTGAATTCTTTGATGTTATGATCGTTCAGCAGGATCGCTCCGCTGTTGACATCGTAGAAACGCATCAGCAGTTTGATCATCGTCGTCTTTCCGGCTCCGGTCGGACCGACAATCGCGATCTTCTGGCCAGGCTGTACCTTCGCGCTGAAATCGTTGATGATGATCTGCTCCGGGTTGTAGCCGAAATGTACGTGGTCGAATGTTACCTCTCCGGTCACGGTCTCGATCGCTGCCGGATTCTCGACAATCTGGTCTTCCTCTTCCTCGTTCAGGAACTCAAAGACACGCTCGGATGCCGCCGACATCGACTGTACCATGTTGATGACCTGCGCGATCTGCTGGATCGGCTGGGTAAAGTTTTTCACATACTGGATGAACGCCTGAATATCACCGATCGTGATGACGTTGTTGATCGCCAGAAGTCCTCCGGTCAGCGCCACACAGGCGTAACCTAAGTTTCCGACAAACATCATAATCGGCTGCATCATGCCGGATAAAAACTGCGATTTCCATGCGGAATCGTAGAGAATATTGTTGGTCTTCTCAAACTCTTCGATCGTGTCTTTCTCGCGGTTGAACGCCTTGATAACAAGATGGCCGCCGTAAACCTCTTCCACCTGGCCGTTGATGTGGCCTAAGTATTCCTGCTGGGAACGGAAGAACTTCTGTGATTTCTTCGTCACCAATCCGATGAGCCCCATCGAAATCGGCAGGATCACGAGTGCAATCAGCGTCATCAGAGGGGAAATGCTCAGCATCATAATCAGAACACCGACAAGCGTTGCCACCGATGTGATGATCGTCGTGATACTCTGGTTCAGTCCCTGGCCGAGTGTATCGACATCGTTTGTGATGCGGGAGAGCACCTCGCCGTACGTGCGGCTCTCGAAATACTTCATCGGCATGCGGTTGATCTTCTCGGAAATTTCTTTCCGGAGCTGATAGCACACCTTCTGGGTAATGCCTGTCATGATCCATCCCTGAATAAAACTGAACAGGGCGCTCATCAGATACAGACCTAAAACAAACAGCAGAATCGTTCCGATCCTTCCGAAATCAATGCTTCCCGTTCCCTGGATTTTATTCATCAGTCCCTCGGACAGTGCCGTCGTGGCTTTTCCGAGAATCTTCGGTCCGGCAACGTTGAACACGGTCGAGCAGGCGGCACAGATCATAACGACGAAAATGCCGATTTTATATTTTCCGATGTACATGGCAAGCTGTTTGATCGATTTCTTCAGATCTTTCGGCTTCTCACCCGGCTGCATACCGCGGCCCATCCGTCCCATCGGTCCTCTTTTGCGCGGCTGCTGGTTCATTTCATTACTCATGGTCAGCCACCTCACTTTCCTTCAGTCCAAGCTCTTTCTCTGACAGCTGGGATTTCGCAATCTCCTGGTAAACCTCGCAGCTTCTCAGCAGTTCCTCATGCGTACCTTTTCCGACTACTTTTCCGTCATCGAGCACCAGAATCTGCTCCGCATGGAGAATCGTGCTGATCCGCTGTGCCACGATGATCACGGTGCTGTCTTTGACATTCTCCGCCAGTGCTTTTCGAAGCGCCGCATCCGTTTTCAGGTCAAGTGCAGAAAAACTGTCGTCGAAAATAAAGATTTTCGGGTCTTTTGCAATCGCACGCGCAATCGCCAGACGCTGTTTCTGTCCGCCGGATACGTTCGTTCCGCCCTGTGCAATCGCGGTTTCGTATTTGTCATCTTTTGCCTCGATAAACTCGGTTGCCTGCGCAATTGCGGCTGCCTTTTCGATCTCCGCATCCGTCGCATCGTCTTTTCCGAAGCGCAGGTTGGATGCGATCGTTCCCGAGAACAGCACACCTTTCTGCGGCACGAAACCGATCTCATCGCGCAGATCCTTCATCGTAATGTTTCGAATATCTTTTCCGTCGAGCGTAATCTTTCCGCCCGTCACATCATAGAGACGTGGGATCAGGTTGACCAGCGTCGATTTACCGCAGCCGGTGCTTCCGATGATCGCCGTCGTCTTGCCAGGCTCGGCAACAAAGTCGATGTCATGCAGCACATCCTCCTCGGCGCCCGGATAACGGAAGTTGACGTGATCGAAGCGGACAACTCCGTTGTGAACCTCCAGCTGCTCCGGATTTTTGACATCCTGAATGGAGGATTCTGTCTGAATGACTTCATCGATACGGCCGGCGGCAACAGCGGCACGCGGCAGCATGATTGACATCATTGTCAGCATCAGGAAAGACATGACGATCATCATGGCGTAGGTAATAAATGCAGTCATTGCACCGACCTGCATCGTGCCGGCATCGATTTTATGTGCACCGACCCATACGATTCCGACGGTCAGCACGTTCATAATCATCATCATACCAGGCATCATAAAGGTCATGACGCGGTTGGTGAACAGGGTTGTTTTGGTCAGTTCCTTATTCGCACCGTTGAAGCGCTCTTCCTCTTTGTCCTCTCTTCCGAACGCACGGATGACAGAGAGCCCGGTCAGGATTTCACGCGATACGAGGTTGATGTTGTCGACCAGTTTCTGCATCAGCTTGAATTTCGGCATCGCAAGGGAGACAAGCAGCATCACGTAGCCGAGAATGACGATGATCGCAAGAACAATGATCCATTCCATACCGGCTCCCGTTTTCATGACTTTCAGCACACCGCCGATGCCAAGGATCGGAGCGTAGGCAACCATTCGCAGCACCATGACGGAGACCATCTGGATCTGCTGGATATCGTTCGTGCTTCGGGTAATCAGCGATGCGGTGGAGAACTGATCCATCTCCGCATTGGAGAATCCGACAACCCGTTTGAATACTTTTTCGCGCAGATCGCGGCCGATTCCGGCGCCGACGCGGGAGGCAAACAGTCCGACGAGAACAGTTACCACACCCATCAGGAGTGCCATGCCGACCATCTTGAGGCCTGCAGTCAGAAGGTACGTTTTCTGAATCTGGTCTGCATCGAGACCCGCCGCTTTGTCTGCGGAAACTGCATACGCAATGCCCATCGATTTTACCAGGGAGCTTCCCATCGTATCAAGCGTTTTTTCCATGCTGTCGCGCATCGAGAGCACGGTGTCTTTATCCATCTGTCCGCTCTCGAGCATCGCTGCAAAGGTTGGACGGACATCCACACAGGTGACTTCGACTTTGTTTCCATCGTCATCCTCTTTTTCCTGCTGGAAGCTCTTCAGCTCCACATGCATCATCTCGCCGATCTGCTCAATCGTCATGTTTTCAAACACCGACGCATCCTGACCGGTCTGCTGTGCCATGAGTTGTTTAAAGGTATCCTCCTCCATCGCACCCATCTGGTAATTCATCAGCAGTGCAACGGTCAGTGTATCGTCTGTTTCATCAAGTTCTTTTTCAGAAGCTTTGTTCCGTTCATAATAGCCGTCCTTTTTCGTATAGAGGCTTTCCCATAAATCCACCTCATCATCCGTCATGATAAACTCGGCCGTCTGAAATTCTTCCTCGGTGATCCGTTTCGGCGTAACGTGCTCGACGCCGCTGTTCTGAATGCCCACATCGATGATGTCGGATGTATACGACGGGAGCGACAGGTCGCACCACGCCTGGACAAACAGAAGCACAAGAATCACGAGAATCGATTTCCAGTACGGGATCATGTTCTTGAAAATCTTACTCATTTTTTCCCCTTTCTGTCTTTTTTTGTGTACCAGCTTGCCGGCACACTAATTCTGTCGTTTTCGGGTGTCAATTTCTTTTTCTGCGATCTCATAGATACGATCCAGATAATCAACCAGCTGATCTATATCCTCTTCCTTTAACTGTGACATCACAGAGCAGCCAAAGTCCTGCATTCTGTCCCGTACCTCTTCCCCCTTTTTCCAGCCCTTCTCTGTCAGACTGATATACGTATTTCTGCGGTCTTTTTTGTCAACGCTCCGCTCTACATATCCTTTTTCCTCCAGTCCGCGCAGTGTGCGCGACACAGCCGGCGGAAGCGTTTTGGTCTTTGCTGCCAGCTCTGAGCTTGTAATTTTTCCGTTTTCTCCCATTTGCAAAATCGCACCCATAACGGAAAATTCGGAACTGCTGAGTCCCGGAATCAGGTCTGATACGTTCAGTTTTTTAAACTGGTGCACCGCACGAAACAGTTTTTCAAATGCATCCTTCATATTATCCCCTCCTTTTTGCGCAAATGCTTAACAGTGTTATTTATTTATGCATGTTAAATAATAACACCGGCAAATTTCCATGTCAAGAAATTTGCCGGTGTTTATGTTTTTTTTAGAATTTACGCTACCGCATTTTCGTTAATCTGATTGATTACTTTCCGAATGCCCATCCAGACTGCCAGATCTGTAAAGACTTCCGCAACACTTCCCCGATCTGTAAACGGCGCTTCCTGAAGCACGGAAAGGTCTTTCATCATTCCATTATGAACAATATATTCGATAATCTGATTCAAAAAATAAATCTGTCTGCTGTCAAAATCGGCATTCGTCAGATACTCTGAAAACGCTTCTTTGGCTGCATTCATATCGAGTCCGACAATTTCCCGGACAAATTCTCCCAAAGGTTTCGTTCCAAATTCCTGCTCATAATCCTGCTTCGTACCAATCTCATTCCAGAGAATTTTTTCCAGGCTGGCAACATCCATTTCTGTCAGCGGCTGATTTGTTCTCAGTTTCGCAATTGCAATCGTGTCCTGATGCTGCCGGATATAATACTCCGCTTTTGCTTTATAATTTTTCAGCTCATCATTTTCTAGTTCAGACTCGCGCCAGTCGATGGATAATAAGTCATCATCAAAATTGGTATTATAAAGCAATTTCGTTTTTAGAATATATTTCATCAAATCCCGTAATCTTTCCCGGATTTCTTCGAATTCATTGATTCCCGCATTCGCAATATAATCTGTATGCAGAATTTGCCCAATCAGATCTGACTGTGCCTGAATTTCCGGAACATTCGCAACGTTTGCAATACCAGCTACTCTTTTCATAAGATCACTGCGGGCCCGTGTATATTTTTTTCCAATCAAATATGCCAGTTCAATTCCATACATCAATGCATCAAAACGAACTGCACTTGCCTCATCTTTATCCGGAAGAATTAACGGTGCCACTTCTTCACGCACAAGCAACGTATCTTCATAGGTAAGAGCATTATAGTTTTTTTCATCCGAGTACAAATCTACATATTTCAGATGCTGCCTTACCGCAAAATTATCTCTCGGCAGCTCCCGCACCTTTTCTGTCATCTGTTTTACCAGCGCATCACGGTACGCAATCAGTCTGTCCACCTGATAGGAAATATCCTGCAGTTTGTAGGCAATATCAAATTTCAAATTAAATATTGCTCCCTGCAAAGCAATCATATTTGCAGTTGCTTTCCCTTTATTCATTCGGAAAAACTCAAAGTTTCCACAAAAGTCAAAAATATAAAACTTCTGCTTATCCTCGCCATCCAGCAAGCCCGGGCAGAGTCGTGTTCCACGTCCAATCATCTGCCAGAATTTCGCCTTACTCATCACCTTTTTGAAAAACACCAGGTTCAGCACCTCCGGCACATCAATACCGGTATCCAGCATATCCACAGAGATCGCAATTTGAGGCATTTTTTTCGCATCTGAAAATTCATCAATTGCACTTTGCGCATACTCAATTTTATTATCGATCACTTTTGCATAGTCATCTGGATACTGCGGATATTCCTTTCGAAAAACTCTGAGTATTTCTTCTGCATGCTTGTGCTTTTTCGCGAAAATAATTGTTTTTCCAAGCTTCTGCCCATAATCAATCTTGATGCCATTCGTCATCAGAATATGCAATACCTGTTTTATGGTATCTTCATTAAAAATCCAGGTATTTAACGCGGATGAACTGATTGACTCCGGCAGATTTCCGTTCTCATCTTCGAATGTTGCCTCATACGTTTCTTTGTCTTCCTCCGACAATTCATCATACACAATTCCCTGTTCGATGAATTTCAATCGCGATTCCACCGAAACATAATCTACAAGATAACCGTCTTTTACCGCCTGCGCCAGATCATATCCATACGTCGGAACGCCGTTTTCCAGTTCAAAGACTTCATACGTATTTTTATCAATTTCATCTTTTGGCGTTGCAGTGAGTCCTACCAGCGGCGCATCGAAATAATTAAAAATATCCCGATACTTATTGTAAATTGATCTATGCGCCTCATCACAGATCACCAGATCAAAATGGCCGCAGGTAAACAGTTTTCCCTCGCTGTCATGAACTGTATCAATACAATTGATCATTGTCTGGTACGTAGAGAAAACACAGTGCGCATTGTAGTTATCCTTTTCTTCAACCAAATTGGTACAGGACAAATTCGGCAGCAGATTCACAAAACTTCGTTTTGCCTGCGTAACAAGCGAATTCCGGTCTGCCAGGAAAAGAACATTTTTTATCCAGCCTGTCTTTAATAATACATCGCACAGTGCAATCACCGTTCGCGTCTTGCCAGAACCAGTCGCCATGACAAGCAGCGCTTTCCTGCGATTCTTTTCATCAAAACTGCGGCACACTGCTTTTATGGCAGCTTCCTGGTAATAGCGTCCCGCAATATTTTTGTCCACGGTAATATGCTTCAGACTTGTGCGCATAGACCGCAAATTAAACCACTTTTCCAAATCTCTCTTCGAATAAATCACAGAACATTTTCGCTCTGGATACTGGCCATCAATAATACGCGTGTCAAATCCATTTGTAAGAAAGACAACGGGACGTCTTTTGTATGTTTTTTCCAGCAGATCCGCATACAGTTTTGCCTGCTGTCTGCCCTTGGAAACATCTACACAGGTGCGCTTTGCTTCAATTACCGCGAGCGGTCTGTGCATATCATCATAAAGGACATAATCAGCAAAACCAACCTCTGATTTATTCGGCATTCCCGGAATTTCCACCTCATTGAGCCAGTCTCTGCCTTCTACCCATCCTGCTTCTGTCAGCATGGAATCGATATAAAGTTTACGCGTCTGATACTCGGACAGTTCCAGCGGTTTGGGAACATAGGTCTGCTGCTGTTCCTGACGGCGTGCGGACAATTCTTCCCGCAGAGAAGCATTTTCTGCACTTAGTTTTTTCAGATCAAGCTCCTGCTGTGCCGCTTTCTCCTGTTCTTTCTCCAGAGCCTCTTTTGCTGCCTTCGCATCTTCTTTCGACTTTTTCGCTTTCTCTATCCGCGCTGTGATCAATGTTTTATCGAAGGCTCTCCGCTGATACTGGTCGGAATAGCAGTATGCAATATAATCGAGATAAATAAAAAGATTTTCCAGGCAAAGCATCGCTTCATCCCGTCCCAGTTTTCTGCTGCTGTGTGCCGCATTATTTCCGCTCCGCCGAATATAATCCATCCGCTTCCACAAGGCCGGCCCGATTGTCTGGCGATAATCCTCACTGTTCATCAGACTCTGCAGGTTGTCCTGGTACGGCATCTCGAGCGCATTATCCACAGAATACATCCATTTCACCGCAAACTCCATCGCCCGCCGGCTGTTCAAAATACTGGCCTCCGGGTCGAGTAAAATGATTTTTTCTGCGGACACGGCAGCATCGGCAAAGGCGGAAAATTTAGGTTCTTTTTTCAAATAATCAAAATTCGTAACCATGCGCACCTCCCCTTAATTTTTGTCAAAGCGGATATTCGCAATCTGCTTCGCTATTTGCTTGATTCGGTTAAAATAGTTTCCCATCTTTCTGTTATTTGTATTTTAGCACACTATTTCTTTATATGTGAGCACTTATCTCAGCTTCTTCAATTTTGATTTGTTGACTTGGTTAACGAAATCAACGAATTGTTGCTGCAATTCCAATTCAGGAACATATATGTGCGAAGTTTCCAACTGTTTCAAATTCAAATGTTTAATTGCGCCACCACGTTGAACATTAATTATCTGTTGCTTCCCTACTGGATAATTAATAAATGCTGACAAATACATTGGTAAAATATTATCGTTGCATGTAAGTAATAAAATATCAATTGCATTACAACCATCATATTCCCTTGGAATTACGCAACAATCTCCCAGATTAGCTCCTGTCCTTACAACGGCAACATCTCCTGCTTTTACCTGAGTTCTACACAATTGTTCATTATCAGCTTCTGAAAAATATACCCACTCAGAATCATTAATATAAAATGGTTTCACATTCAATGATCTAAAAGCTCGTACCCCATTCACTTCATCTGTGTAATACTGAGTCGGCTGAATTACAATACCAACCCTAGATTTGCAAATATCTGATACTTTATTCCGGGCTTTTGCCAAAAAGTCTTTTTCATTACCAAACATCTCGACAAATCGGGCTTTCATCAAATCATCCAATTGCTGTAGTTCTTGTTGCCGAAATTCTACAATACTTTCTATCTTTGAAAGAATATATGCAATGTCTGCTTGTTTTTCAACAGTTGGAAATGGAATTACTGTATTATCAAAATCTTTTTTGACAATATGTTTCATTGTAGCACCATGGGTTTTTAATTCCATTTCTTTCAGCTTGTATTTAACCGCAAACACGAAATACTGTTTATTCACTTCACACTTATCAAATACAACTTTGAAAATATGTTGATTTAAAAGACCTTTTCCTCGATTCCAAATATATACACCCAAGCTAGCTGACCACGAAATTAAAACATCTCCATCATTAATTTCAATTTTTTCAGGATACTTTCCATCATAAAAGCCTAAATCATAAGCATTACCTGTAAGATCTTGTATTCTAATGATCGGAAGACCTGTGCTGCCTCGATCTTCCGGTTTGAATGCATATCCATTTATGTAGGTAGCGATATCGCCTAATCGTTTTTGTTCCATCTACCTCATCCCTGCAAATCCGAATTTGCTCAGGACAAATATTTCTGATGAGCTGTTTTCACATTGTTTTGATTGACCATTGCATACTTCATAGTTGTATCTATCTGAGAATGTCCAAGAATTTTCTGCACTTGCTCAATCGGCATTCCTTTGTCGATTGCTCTTGTAGCCATTGATCGGCGGAATTTATGTGGATGAATCCTCTCCAGATTTAGTTTTCGTCCAAGCTTCCGAAGTCTTATCTCCACTCCACTAATTTTCAATCGATCATATGGTGCATCTAAGGTAACAAATAGAGCTGAATTGTTGTCTGTTCTATTATCTATGTATTCTTTTAAGTGAACTTTAGCTTTGGCATCAAAATAAACTCTACGTTCTTTGTCACCCTTTCCATAAACGATGCATTCACGCCCCTCAAAATCAATATCATCAATATTAAGATTTACCAATTCGCCTACGCGTATGCCCGTGGAATATAATAGATCAATAATTGCTAAATCTCTTTTTTCTTTGCAGTTGTCTCGGAGTTTTTCGATTCCTTCATCTGAAATAATGTTTTTAACGACGGTCTTTGTCCGAATCTTATGAATTCGCCTCATAGGACTCTTCAAAATATAGTCTTCCTCTTCAAGCCAGGAAAAGAAGCTCGAAATGTTACGGCGAACATTATCTATCGTTACATTCGAACAATGATTCCATTGTTGATATGCCGATAAATATTCACGTATCGCTTCCGTTGTCACTTTACGGACGTTTGTTTCAATTTTAGACAGCAAATGCTGAACGGTTGTCTGATAATAACTTATTGTACGCTCCGAGCATCCTTCTATTCTTTTAGCTGCAAGGAACATATTTAGAAATTCATCATTCGAGATGTCCGTTTTCACTGCTTCATTTTCTGCAAAAGTTTTCAGAATTACTTCCTGTAATTTTTTCATCTGTGGAATAGATAAATATTCCGACATTTCATTTAATACTGTTACAATTTTCTCATCCATGCTGGCACTCCTCTCTTAAGTACCAACATCCTACAACCATACGTAATCTTATCCAAAATATTCTTGCATTAAAGAATCAAATAATAACTGTGTTTCATCTAATGCTTTTTGCACTGCAACTTTTGATTTGTTGACTTGTGCCTTAAATAAAACAAACTCCTCTTGTTTGGATAACGGCGGCATCAATACCGGCAATGCTCGCAGCTGCGTCATATTAATACTTGCGATTCCCGTTGTCTGTTTTGCACATCCCAGAAAATAGCGTTTTGATCGTTGATGCTGAAGGTACTCTGCAAAAAATTCAGGAAGTATCATAGATTCATCCAATCTCACTCGGAAAATATGGTTCTGGTGTATACAGTTCTCAAGCGGCTCTTTTATAATCGCACCGCGTCCCACTTTATCTGGATCGCCACCCTCAGTCATAAGTACATCGTCCGCAAGCAATCGATATTGCTCAATCTCCTGTTGTGTTGCTTCTATTGTTTTCACCGTTGTCCAGTCTATATAACCATCTTTTACATTGGATACAGCCATGTATGGAACTTCAGTCAAATCTTCAGCCTTTGTTTTTCTTCCTTTCGTGATACCAGAAACAACATCTGCCATGCTCTCCAATTTTGCTTCTGGCCATCCTTTGGAATTCAAATACATGTCTCCAAACATCTCGACAAATCGGGCTTTCATCAGCTCATTTAAATTCATAAGCTCTTGTTTTCGTTGTTCTATAATAATCCTCGTTTTATCAATTATCCTTGAAACTTCATACTGTTTTTCAATTGATATCTCTGGTATTTTCAAATTTGCAAGTGTATCAATTTTTATACCCTTAATTGTTGCGCCACGTGCTTGGGAATTTAGATATTGACTTTTTCCAATCAAACACTTGCAAAGATACTCTTTACACCATCTAGTTTCATCTATTCCAATCAGAGAAACAATATCTTGACTAGTAGACATATCAACTAAATTAATGGCTACTTTCCCCACTCCAACACGTGTTCCTATCATTATGGAATTTGCCGGAACAATTTTGGCTGCACTTTGTTTAATAGCTTCTTCTGTAATCCAATTTACTGCGTCACTTCCATCGATTCCCAAACCCTTTAAAGCTACTGTTGTGATCCACGGAATATCTCCATCGAAAAATTTTTGATTATTTTTGGATGGTGTTCCTCCAGATTGAAAATCACATATTTCTCCTAGCCTAACATACATACATTTATCCCACAAATCCGAATTTGCATTTCCTCTCTGAAAATTTTTCTCTCTTGACATCCAACACCCTTATGTTATATTAATGTCTGTCAACCTTTGACGGAAAAAAGCTAGGTTCCCGAATGGGAGTAGGTGCTGTCAGTGCTTAGAATCCTTTGCTCCCGGGTTGGCTTTTTCTTTTTCCGTCCTTCTTTTTATAAGTTCAATATTTTTTCAATTCTATCTATCTCTTCCTCATTTCCTGCGCCAACTGACGGATGTCTGCCCTGATCGGTTCCGCCGTGTTCGATCTTAGTAAAGATCAGGATCGTCGTAGATGCTCCTGATTCCAAAATAATTTTTTTCACCACTTGACAACAAACGTATTTTTATGTAGTATAAACATCAAGAAATGGGTTTTCACCGTACAGTCTTATGACTCAAGCGGGCTGCTCGTTTCTTTTTTTATTCCTAAAAAATCGTACAAGTACTTTTTCCCATCCGCATCATGGCGTACCAGCATCCTGGTGAAAAAAATATTGTGTCGAATAAGTTCACCATTCTTATCATCGTATACAGGTAAAGCAAAACGGACATCGTACCTGTACCATCCCAATTTAGCATCTTTTGCATGTTTCTTCTTTACATTTTCCGAATATTCCCTATTTGATGCAATCTGAATCAACTCCGGGATTCCCTGCACCGCATTTGCTTTCGCTTTTGCCACAGCACCCTTTAATGCAATTCTACTTTCCGAACCAGCATATTCATCTGGAAAACTGCTGGATATAAATATCTTTTCAGATGTCTCGGAAATTTCAAAAAATTCCCCAACATACTCTTTTAAATACTGCTCCACACTTTCCCAATCCTCACGTTTTTTCCCTTTAAAACGGACATCATGAATCAAAACAATTTTTCTGCCCTCAAGGTCCGTAACAATACTTACGTTTCTCTTCATCAGCGCCCTTCTTTCCTTCTATAAGTCCAACAACTTCTCCAGCTCATCCATCTCTTTCCCAATCTCCCGTTCCAACTCGCGAATATTTGCCATAATTTCCGATGTCGGTGGATACTCCACTGGGATGTATTCTACTTCTTTGTATTTGTTAATGCTGAGATCATACCCATTCTCTACAATCTCTTTTTTCGGAACCAGGAAAGATTTGTCCGTGCGTTTTCTGTCCGCTTCCTGATCGAGATGTTTGAATCGCTCTATGATATCCGGAATATCATTTTCCGCAATTGGTGACCGTTTGTCGTCCAGGCTGAGGCCGTCGGCGGACATGTCGTAGAACCAGACCTGATCGGTTCCGCCATGTTCGGTTTTGGTGAAGATCAAGATCGCCGTGGATACTCCCGCGTAAGGCTTAAATACACCGGATGGCATGGAAACAACTGCTTCCAGTCTCTGGTTTTCTACGATTTCTTTTCGAATTGCCTTGTGCGCCGTAGACGACCCAAATAAAACTCCATCTGGTACAATGCAGGCACAGCGACCGCCGATTTTCAGCATCCGCAGAAATAATGCTAGGAATAACAGTTCTGTTTTTTTCGTCTTGCACACTTTCAGCAAATCACCGGATACGGACTCTGCGTCAAGGCTTCCTTTAAATGGAGGGTTTGCCAGAATAAGCGTATATTTATCTTTGTCGCCATTCTGATCAGATAAACTGTCTCTATACTCAATGAATGGATTGTCAATTCCATGTGTCATCATATTCATCGCGCCGATACGAAGCATCGTTCGATCCATATCGTATCCATGGAACATGTGATTCATGTAGTGATCTTTTTTCTGTTTGTCAAAAAAGATTTCTTCTTTTTTTGTTTCTTTTAAATACTCTCCTGCTGCAACCAGAAAGCCAGAAGTTCCGCAGGCCGGATCGCAGATCATTTCACTGCTGGATGGATCCATCATTTCCACCATCATACGAATAATATGGCGAGGTGTTCTAAACTGACCGTTGCGGCCGGACTGAGCAATTTTCGAAAGAAGATATTCATACACATCTCCCCGTACATCGGTTGCCTGAATTTCGCTCATCATTTTATAAATTTCATCCAGCGAATCTACCACCTTCGATAGCACCAGCGGTGTCGGCAGTTTAAAGATTGCGTCATCCATATATTTGGAATACGCACTGTTTTTGTCACTATGCAATGTCTTAATGAACGGAAATACCCATTCCTGCATCACAGAATACATCCGATCAGCAGGAAAGTCGTGAAAGACCGACCATTTCAGCTGCGATCCGTCAATCGTTCTTTCTCCTATTTTTACTTCTTCCACGAAAATACTCTGATACGGCAGGCCAAGCATGGCACTCTCTTTGGCACGAATATTATCTGAGTCGTCCAGATCATGGATAAACATCAGATAGGTGATCTGTTCAATGACTTCCAGCGGATTTACAAGGCCTCCCGCCGCAAAAATATCCCACAATGCATCAATTTTATTTTTTAATTCACCAGTAATCATCTCTTCAACTTCTCCCTTTTGTTAATTATTATTCCATGTATATTTCGTATATCGCCCGCCGCCGATTTTCAGAATTTCACCAGACGATAGCAACTCAGCCAGTGCCCTCTGAACCGTTACCTGGCTGATATCCGGACACTTTTTTAATATTTCCGTTTTGGTAATCTGCCCCGGTGTTGTACGAATGATTTCTTTTACACGATCCGGCTTTGACATTCCAGATGTTGTCAGCAGATTCACTCTGGAAGAAAAATCCCGGTATGCCGCAATCATAATGCTGAGCATGTATTTCACAAATGGCTCATAATCATTTTCGTTTTCATGCCATTGTTCGGAGCTCTGCCGCAGGCACTCATAGTATTCTTCTTTTGTCGTTTCGATTAATTTCTCGATACTGATATATTTTCCTACAATATAGCCTGCCCGGTAATATAAAAGTAATGTAAGCAGACGGCTCATTCTTCCATTTCCGTCATTAAAAGGATGAATGCACAGAAAATCGAGAATGAACATGGGAATCAACAGCAGTGGATCTATCTGTTCCGATCTCAGCGCCTGTTCAAAGGCCCCACATAATGATTCAACTGCTGCCGGTGTCTCCCACGCCGGAACCGGGCGGAATCGAATAAATGTATTTCCGATTGTATCCTCTTCTTCTATCACATTATCTACTGTTTTGTATTTTCCACCGATATCATATCCTTCAAATTTGTACAGATCCCGATGAAGCTGCAAAAAGATGGACGGCTTGGGTGGAATGTAATCATGACTCTCATGAATTGTATTCAGCACATCCCGATAGCCGGCAATTTCACGCTCGCTGCGCGTTTTCGGTCTCGTCGTATCCCGCACCAGGGCTCTTAACCGTTCATCCGAAGTGTAAATACCCTCAATTTTGTTCGATGCCTCTGTACTCTGAATTTTTGCAATTTCAACAAGCTGATTCAATGCATCTGCTTTTGCTTCAATGAATAAGGTCTGTTCCCCTTTAAATTCATGAATCTGCGTCAGATAGGATACAATTTCCGGCGTGAGTAATTTTTTCCATTTCTCCTGATAAGTAAACTGTCTCATTTGCGTTCCCCAATATGTTGTATTTCTGCTATGATTTCAGTATATTCATTAATTTTATCATTGTCAATTCAATTTCATCATTATGTATAAAATGATCAAATTAAGAAGTACACATGAGGTTTCATCCTATCATGCCAAGTAAATAGAATTTGACAAACGCTGCCATTTTGTTTAGATTAGAATCAAATACGAAAGGACATCTTCATTCCCATGCCAGGTTTTATTTTACATCTCACCGCAGCCCAAATGCTGTTAAAGCACCTCCCGTCCCACCCGGATTTTCCATATCCGATTTCATCGGTAAATGATTTCCTAATCGGAAATCTTCTGCCGGATGCGACGCAGCAGAAAGAATCCTCCCATTTCCGCGATCCGCTTTACCGCGAAAAAATGATGGTATTCCCGGATCTTACACGGTTTACAGCGAAATACCGTTCACTTCTGCCAGATTCGAGCGCACTGGGATATTATTTTCATCTTTATATTGATCGGAAATTTTTTAAGGATTTCATTCCTCAGATTGTGGAATTTTATAATGCGGATGGGGAAATTACAGATATGAGAGATGAGATTGCAACGGTTTATATCAAAAAATCGCGGACATCCATTCCTTTTTCCAGATATCTCACGGAGGAGTATTATTACGGGGACTATACACGAATGAATACATATCTTGTCGACCGCTATTGCATCCCGCTCGATCTCAATCCTAACGTCACGAACCCTGGAATCACAGAAATTCCATATGAGAACGTCCAACAGGTACTTGACCTTCTCCATCACTTCCTCTCCGTCCCGCCGGAAGCCGCGCAGGATCTGAAGGTCTTTCCGCTTGAAGAGCTGCTTACGGCACTGGAGCAATATGTAGAAGAATTTTTTGCTGTGCCGAATAAGTATATTCCATAATTTTCCATTTAAAAAGGAGCAGAACCCACACCGGATTCCGCTCCTTTTTCAGAATGTAATTTTTCCGTTTTCTCTTACACTACATCTTGAACGATCCCTTCTCTGTCATCCGTATCCATTTGTTTTTTTCTTCGATATTCCGTCGGTGTCCTCCCATAATATTTCTTAAATGTCTTGCAAAAATAATCCATATTTTCAAATCCCGTCTCGCCGGAAATTACAGTTATCTTTTTCTCCGTCGTGGCCAGAAGCTTTGCAGCCTCCTGCAGACGATACTTCACCAGATAATGCACCGGCGTATCGTGAAGATATCTTCGGAACAGATTCAATGCCGTACTCTTGCTCACCATAGCCTGCCCGGCGATATCCTCCAATGTAAGATTTTGTCGGAAATTTTGATGAATATATTGCATCATCAGCTGTGTTCTTCCCTGTGAGGATGCCGTATTTTCTCTTTTTTTCTGCAGCACTTCCGAATCCATGTGCAAATAAAGCAAGTGCCACAATTCCTGCGTCAGAAATAAAGTAACCAGTTCCCGGTCTTTGTCTGATTCCTGCGCTTTGAGAATTTTCTGCATGAGCTCCAGTGCTTCTGCCTGCCATTTTATTTCCCTGCAAAAGACAATGCAGTCCACCTTACACGCCTGTATCGGTGCAATGTATTTTTTGTAAATCAGGCTGTCTGCCGAAGCGAGAAATGTCGGTTTCAGAACGAAATTTGGCACAATCGCATGGCCTTCAGAAAAATAGCGATGCAAAATCTTTGAGTTAATAAAAATGCCCGTTCCCTGTCCCAGTGAAAACTGCTTTTCGCCAACCCAGAAGGTTGCTGTTCCCTCCTGTACAAAAACAAACTCAAACTCCACATGCCAGTGCCATTCTACACAATGAAAATCAAACAACGCAAGATCGTCGTAATACAATTGAAACGGATACTCACTGTTTCCATGCTGTATCGTTTCCATCATGGTTTCATCCGTTTGGATCTTGTTATAAAATGTATTAAATTCCATCTTTCCCCGCCTCCGTTTTTCAGGCACGCCCCTCTCTATTTTACGATATTATACAATAAACAGACGATATATTCCAGTGAAAGCGACACTATTTTACGTTATTATACAAAAAGAATCGTTGTCGCTCCATGGAACACGGTGAACGGCAACGAAACGAACACTACGGCCGCAGCAGTTCTGCCATTTTAAAAAACGGAGTATATCATCATGAAAAAGAACTACCACAAAACCTTAATTGCCTGTTATCTTGGATTTATCACGCAGGCAATTTCTGCAAATTTTGCACCTTTATTATTTCTTACCTTTCACAGAACTTACCATATTTCTCTTGGAAAAATTGCGTTTATCTCGACAGTATTCTTTTTCACACAACTTCTTGTCGATTTGTTCTGTGCCAGATATGTCGATAAAATCGGTTATCGCAGGTGTGTCGTTGCTTCTGAGATTCTTTCCGCCTGCGGCCTGATTGGACTTGCCTTTCTGCCCAATATTCTGCCAAATGCCTATGCAGGAATTTTGCTCAGTGCCATGATCTATGCCGCCGGAAGCGGACTGATTGAGGTTCTTGTCAGCCCAATCGTAGAAGCTTGTCCGTTTGACAATAAGGACAGCGTTATGAGTATGCTTCATTCCTTTTACTGCTGGGGGTCTGTAGGCGTCATCTTACTCTCCACTGCTTTTTTGGCAGTTTTTGGTATGGAACGCTGGCCGATCCTCGCATGTATCTGGGCTGTACTTCCACTGTACAATACGTTTAATTTTCTTTCCTGCCCGATTGAATCACTGACCGGAAGCGAAGAAGGACTTACCATTCGTCAGCTGTGCCGTCTTCCCATTTTCTGGATTTCCCTTGTTCTTATGGTCTGCGCCGGAGCAAGCGAGATTTCGATGGCGCAATGGGCTTCCGCTTATGCCGAGTCTGCATTAGGTCTCTCAAAAAGCATTGGAGACATTGCAGGACCGTGCCTGTTTGCTGTGATGATGGGCATCAGCAGAACCTTCTATGGTAAATACGGGGAAAAAATTGACTTAACAAAATTTATGATCGCATCCGGTACACTTTGCCTGATCTGTTATCTGGCTGCAGCTCTCGCACCATATCCTCTTTTAAATCTTATAGGCTGCGTTGTGTGTGGTTTCTCCGTAGGAATTATGTGGCCGGGAACCATCAGTATTTCATCCTCTAAAATTCCACTCGGCGGAACTGCACTGTTCGCACTTCTCGCCATGGCCGGAGATATGGGTGGTTCCATTGGCCCATTTGTTATTGGATTTGTCACACAAAACACCGGCGACGATCTGAAGGCAGGTATGCTGGCCGGCTGCATTTTCCCTGCTGTACTGATTTTGTCTGTTTTTCTGCTCCGACAAAGGAACGCAGAGCAAAAATAAGCACCGAAGAGATACTGTAACGTGTCTCAGACACAGGAGCCGGACAGTCCGACTCCTTTTTTTCATGTCTCTGCAATATTTCTCTCAACTCCCGAAAACAGAATCGATCCGTCCTGCCCCGTGACAAGAAACAGGAATGGACGATCCAGTACAAAGTCGATTTCGTCGTCCGGTATTTCTGCTGCGGCTTCTGAAACGCCAAGTTCTGTATACGCTGCTCCGGTTACTCCGTTTTCGTCGATTTCAAGCATGGCGGCGTGGTCTGCTTTGTTCAGGTATAAATTCTCTTTGTCCCCTGTTAATGGGCTGAAATCTGCCAGATCCGCATCCAGCGCATCCGTTACACCTAGTGCGCGCACCGTTTCGATCAGGTCTGTTTTTTCCGATACTTTAAATTTAGGAACAGACAGGTTCACCATAGGGGAATACCAGTTATCACTGCTTTCATCCCGCCGTATAACCTTCATCAGATCCGGATCCGATACCAGTTCATTGACATCGGTATTTTCATCCGGAAGCAGGAAATACATGGAGCCGCTGTCCTGAAGGCTAAGGCTGACTGCACGGAAATGTTCGCCCTGGTAGACATCCATCCATTCCGTTTTCTTCATCATGTCCACAGTGGTATCTCCCGCAGCTCCGTGGAAGGTTTCCTTCTCTGTATTTACTTCCCAGAAATTCTCCCGCCACATCGCCTTATAATAGATGGTTGATACCAGTTCAAATACCGTTTCCGGGGCAATCGCCATATTTTCGGTGTATTCTTTTAAAAGCCCTCCGGTATTATCATCCGTCCAGGTCCGCAGAGCCTGATTCATCTCTTCCGATCCAGGAGTCCCACGGAAGGTCGATGCATAATACTGTTCCGCCAGCCGCTGCAGCGTTGTGTCATTGTATGTTTCCTCACCATCCAGCCACAGCGAATTTGCCAGCACACTTTTCAGCGCGGGCGTGTCTGCATAATTGCTTTCCCAGAGTGAAGAAACATTTTCCCGTAAGGTGTCCATGTCCTGCGCACCAAGCATATCCAGAATCTGCTGCCGCGTATTTCCATCCGAAGTTTCCGCCAGCATCGCAAACGCGATATACAGATTGATCGGCGAGCAGACGGTATTTTCATCTTCTGAAACCAGCATTTGTTTCATCAGGTTCTGATAATATGCATCCATTCCCGACTGCAGTTCTGCTGATTTTGCTGTCAACTCCCGGTACGAATCCCACCAGTCCCAGTGTGCATCGCTTTCCATGAATTTCTGTGCATCCATTGTCCGCTCCACAGATGCCGGATAAGCCGCCAGAACCGTCGTTACCCCCGACGGATAACGGACTGCAGAACCCTCCCGACCGTTTCTCCATGTCGCAACCCCCAGCACAGCTCCGCCGATGATCACCGCGCAGGCTGCGGCGGCCGTCCATTTTTTCCATACGCCTCTCCGCGGGTGGCGATCACTCCGTGCTTTTTCCACCATACCAGGCTCCAGATTTCCCAGCACTTCAAACAATTCTTCTTTCTTCATAATTCGAACCCCCTTTCCGTCAAGTGCGTATGCAATTTTCCACGGATCCGGTTTAATGAAACTGAAATATAATTTTCACTTCTTCCCAGCCGCTCCGCGATTTCACCGATACTGTCTACATACCAGTACCGCAGGACAAACATGCATCGTTTCTCCTCCGGCAGCTTCTGCAGAAACTGATTGATCTCCGCGATCAGTTCTTTCATCTCCCACTGCCGCTCAATATCATCTTTCCCCGAAACACATTCTTCCAGCTCGTCCAATACTGCATCCATCTGACTTCCTCCGCGTTTTTTGCGATGCATTTTTCGATACAGATCAAACGAAAGATTTCTCGTTATTTTTCCAAGAAATGTGGATAACAGAGACGGCCGGTGCGGCGGCATAGCGTTCCACGCGTGAAGCCAGGTGTCGTTGACACATTCTTCTGCATCCGCCGGATTCTGCAGAATATTCTGTGCAATGGACGTACAGTATGTACCATATTTCATCGCAGACTCGCTGATCGCTGTTTCGTTCCTGTCCCAGTACATTTGGACAATATGAGTATCCTCCATATGGAAATCCCCCCTTTCATCTATATATTTTCTCGGAGTTTTAAACCTTGATTTTCAGGGCTTTTTTCTTTGCTCATT
>OAUU01000319.1_pt1 | contig 41669 bp, 27 predicted proteins | sample 1501381 | NCBI WGS metagenome assembly OAUU01 (sample SAMEA2580057, study PRJEB22360) | human gut metagenome | reverse complement strand
GTGGGCCTCGGGGACCAGCTCCACAAGCGCCCCACCGAGATGTCGGGCGGCCAGATGCAGCGCGTGGCCATCGCCCGCGCCCTCGTCAACAACCCCGACATCCTGCTGGCCGACGAGCCCACCGGCGCACTGGACAGCGAGACGAGCATCCAGGTCATGGAGCTGCTGAAGGATGTGGCAAAAGACCGCCTCGTGGTCATGGTCACGCACAACCCCGAACTGGCGGAGCAGTATGCCAACCGCATCGTCCGTCTGCGGGACGGCGCTATCACCGACGATACCCGCCCCTTCGAGCCGGACGACACAAAGCTTGCCCCTCCCATCCATAAGAACATGGGCCGTTCGTCCATGTCGTGGCTCACCTCGCTGGCCCTGAGCTTCAACAACCTGCGCACCAAAAAGGCCCGCACCCTGCTCACAGCCTTCGCGGGCAGCATCGGCATCATCGGCATCGCCCTCATCATCTCGCTGTCCACCGGCGTCAACGCCTACATCGCCGACATGGAGCGCTCCACCCTGAGCGAATACCCGCTGCAGATCCTGAGCAGCGGCGTGGACATCACGAGCTTTCTGTCCTCGGGCAGCAGCGGCGGCACCACAGCCACCGGCCTGCCCACCGACGAGGACGGAAAAAAGGACACCTCCGGCGGCGTGGAGGGAATGGTCTCGGTCCGCCAGCTCATCACCAAGATGGTGTCGGGCCTGACGTCCAACGACCTCACTTCCTTAAAGAAATATCTCGACAGCGACGAGTCCACCATTGCGGATGACGCCACCTCCATCGAGTATTCCTACAGCGTCTCGCCCCAGATCTACCGGCAGGACGCCGACGGCAGTGTGCATCAGGTCAACCCGGACTCCACCCTCTCGATGCTGGGTCTGGGAAGCTCGGGTTCCGGCTCCACCTCCGTCACCAGCAGCCTGATGAACAGCATGGGCAGCAACACCAGCGTTTTCTATCAGCTGCCCGCCAACAGTGACCTTTATAAGTCCCAGTACGAAGTCAAGGCCGGCCGCTGGCCCGAAAAGCCCACCGAATGTGTCGCCGTGCTGAGCAAATACGGCACTGTGACCGACTACGCCCTCTACTCCATGGGTCTGCGGGACTCCGCCGAGCTGGACAAGATGATACAGCAGTTCGCCCAGAACCAGAACGTCGATGTCCCCAGCGACTTCCGCACCTACAGCTACGACGAGCTGATGGGCCTGAAGTTCAAGCTGGTGAACAGCGCCGACACCTACGTCTACGACGACACCTACGGCATCTGGAAGAGCAAGGCCGACGACAAGGACTATATGCAGCAGCTGGTGGAGAACGGCGAGGACATCACCATCGTGGGCATCGTCCAGCCGGACTACACCGCCTCCGCTTCCATGCTCACCTCCGGCATCGCCTACCCCGCCTCCCTGACCGAGAAGGTCATGAAGGACGCTGCCGACAGCGACATCGTGAAACAGCAGATGGCCGACCCCGCCACCAACGTCCTCACCGGCGAGAGCTTCGGCAAGGCCGAGAGCCTCCGCGACTTCGATTTGACCAGCCTCTTCTCCATCGACACCAACGCCCTCAAGAATGCCTTCTCTTTTGATGCCGATGCCCTCGACTTCGATTTGAACGGTGCCTTCGACCTCAGCAGCGGCAGTTTCGATTTGAGCAGCCTCATCGACTTCTCGGATTTTTCCCTCGACATCGACGAGCTGCCCGACATCGACCTCAGCGACGCCTTTGCAGAGCTGGACCTCTCCGTCTCGCCGGAGGCTCTGCAGGACCTCGTGCAGAAGGTGTTCAAAGACTATAAGAAATATATCATCGGCAACGGCATCCTCAACTTCAAGAAGTGGAGCTTTTCTGCCTACCTCAAGTCGGAGCAGTTCCAGAAGCTGATGGCCGAGTCCATGAAAGACCTCGTTGACCCGGACAAGCTGCAGGGCCAGCTCTCGAGCGCTCTGCAGACCACCATCCAGACCGTGATGGAGACCTACTCCGACCAGATCACAGAGGTGCTGAAAAGCCAGCTGGACGCTGCCATCCAGAAGGGCATCGTCACCTTCCAGGACCAGATACAGTCCCAGCTCAAGACGGCCATCCAGCAAAACATCGGCAAGCTGAGCAGCCAGATGGAGAGCGCCATCAAGATCGACGCGTCGGCTTTCCAGAAGGCCATCCAGCTCAACATGACCGCCTCCGAGCTGACCGAGCTGATGCGCTCCACCCTCCGCTCCTCTTCCGCCACCTATGAGGCCAACCTGACGGCCTTCGGCTACGCGGACGAGGCCGCCCCCAGCCAGATCAAGATCTATCCGAAGGACTTCGCCAGCAAGGCCATCATCCTGGAAAAGCTGGATGCCTACAACGCCGGGATGTCTGCAAAGGGTGAAGACGAAAAGATGGTGCAGTACACCGACCTCGTGGGTACCCTGATGACCAGCGTGACCGAGATCGTGGACATGATCAGCAGCATGATGGTGGCCTTCGTCTCCATCTCGCTGGCAGTCTCCTCCATCATGATCGGCGTCATCACCTATATCAGCGTCCTCGAGCGCCGGAAGGAGATCGGCATCCTGCGCGCCATCGGCGCTTCCAAGCGGAACGTCTCCGAGGTGTTCAACGCAGAGACCTTCATCATCGGCCTCTGCTCGGGCGTCATGGGCATCGTCCTCAGCGAGATACTGCTCATCCCCGGAAACATCATCATCCAGAAAGTCTCCGGCACTTCGACCCTCGTTGCCTCCCTGCCCGTGGATGCAGCCCTCTTCCTCGTGGCACTGGCTACCCTGCTCACCATTCTGGCCGGCATCATCCCGGCCCGCGGCGCAGCCAAGTGCAACCCCGTCAAAGCCCTGCGCGCCGAGTAAACCCCAGAGATCTCATTCCCGGTATCCTTTCCGCTCCGGCGGCAGGGATACCGGGATTTTTTCGGCTTATTTTTGCTCCGGCCCGTCGGTTCAGCTTGTATCCATCCTGCATGAGAACGCGCTTTTTTGCTCTAAAAGTTACAAAAGAGTACGGTCGTCCCGGGAGATTCTGACGCGTACCGGTAATTACCGGAAATCAATTTGCTTTTCGCTCTGCGGGCAAATCAACCTGCACAAAGGAGGGTCAATTTGTTATGCAATTCTGCCAAAAGTGTTTCAGGGTTATTGATTTATTCCACAAATTATGCCATACTATAGTCACTGAAACCGTTCCCGACATCGTTCCCGCACGATTTCAGTAAAAACCAGAACTTCGACCGAAAGAGAGGTGCTTCCCGGAATGCCGAACATGACCATCAAAGACATTGCCCGTCTGAGCGGCTGTTCCGTCAGCACCATCTCCCGCGTCATCAATGACCGGCCGGATGTGCGTCCCGAAACGAAAGAAAAGGTGCTTCAGATGATGCGGGAGTCGGGCTTTGTGCCAAACACCAACGCCCGGCAGCTGAAGATCCAGCAGTCCCGCAGCCTCGTCTTCGTGGTCAAGGGTACCCGGAACCTCTTCTTCTCGGACTTCCTCGTTCAGCTGCAGCGGGCCGCGACCCTCTACGGGTACAGCGGCATCGTCTCCTACCTGGACGAGAATGCCAACGAGATAGACGCCGCCCAAAAGATCCTGCGGGAGATAAAGCCCAAAGGCATGATATTCCTCGGCGGCAGCGTGGCGAACTTCCAGCAGGGCTTTGCGAACATCACCGTCCCCGCGGTGCTGACGACGCTGGTCTCCGACGAACTGGATTTCCCGAACCTCTCGATGGTGGGCGTGGATGACCGGGCTGCGGCCCGCACCGCCGTCTCCCACCTCATCGCGCAGGGCCACCGGAAGATAGCAGTTCTCGGCGGCCCCACCACCAGTTACCCCAGTCGGATGCGCCGCCTCGGCGCACAGGATGCCATGGAGGATGCCGGGCTCACCTTCGACGACCGGCTCTACGGCCTGTCCAACTACGATTTCGAGTCTGCCTACCACGCCATGAACAGCCTGCTGGCCCGCCGGGCCGAGTTCACCGCCCTGTTCGCCATGAGCGATGTCATCGCTTTCGGTGCCATCCGGGCGCTGGTGAGCGCCGGGTTCCGGGTGCCGGAAGATATATCGGTCATCGGCTTCGACGGCATCTCGATGTCCCGCTACTGTGTGCCGGTGATGACCACCATCGTCCAGCCCGGCGAGCAGATCGCGCTCCAGAGCATCGAGCTGCTGGTGCGGCAGATCGAGCATGGCGCCCCGGCCCAGAAGATCACCCTCCAGCCTGAGCTGCAGGTCGGTGAGAGCGTAAGGGCTGTCTGATTTATTTCGTCTCATTTCCGCTGCCAGGCGGAATGTGTATATCACATGATGAAGAAGGAGAACAATTATGAAAAAAATGATCTCTCGTCGTAATTTCCTGAAAGTCGCCGGCGCTTCTGCTGCCGCCCTCGGTCTGGCTGCCTGCGGTGGTTCCTCCAGCAGCACCGCTGCTTCCACCGCCAGTTCTACCGCAGCTTCTGCCGCTCCCGCAGCTGCCGGCAAGGTCTACTACCTGAACTTCAAGCCCGAGCAGGATCAGGATTGGCAGGATCTGGCCGCCGAGTACACCAAGGAGACCGGCGTGCCTGTGACCGTTGTCACCGCTGCTTCCGGCCAGTACGAGACCACCCTGATGAGCGAGATGGAGAAGAGCGAGGCTCCCACCCTGTTCCAGGTCAACGGCCCTGTGGGTCTGGCAAACTGGAAAGATTACTGCCTGGACCTCTCCGACAGCAAGCTGTACGGTGAGCTGACCAGCGACTCCTTTGCACTGAAGGACGGCGACGCCGTTACCAGCATCGCTTACGTCATCGAGACCTACGGCATCATTTACAATAAGGAGCTGCTGACCGCCGCCGGCTACACTCAGGACGACATCAAGGGCTTCGATGACCTGAAGAAGGTCGCCGACGACATTCAGGCCCGCAAGGCTGAGCTGGGCGTTGATGGTGCTTTCACCTCCGCCGGCATGGACGGTTCTTCCGACTGGCGCTTCAAGACCCATCTGGCAAACCTGCCCATCTACTACGAGTACAAGGCTGACGGCATCGGCTCCACCGACGCCATCAAGGGCACCTACCTCGACAACTACAAGAAGATCTGGGACCTGTACATCACCGACTCTACCTGCGACCCCAAGCTGCTGGCTTCCAAGACCGGCAACGATGCTGTTGCTGAGTTCGTGGGCAAGAAGGCCGTGTTCTACCAGAACGGCACCTGGGCTTACAATGACGTGAAGGATCTGGGCGACGACAACCTGGGTATGCTGCCTATCTACATCGGCGCTGAGGGCGAGGAGAACCAGGGCCTGTGCACCGGCTCCGAGAACTTCTGGTGCGTCAACAACACCTCCTCCGATGAGGACATCCAGGCTACTCTGGACTTCCTGTACTGGTGTGTCACCTCTGAGGCCGGCACCAGCGCGATGGCTGACAAGATGGGCTTCGTCATCCCCTTCAAGGCCGCTAAGGACTCTACCAACCCCCTCATCGGCATCGCCAACGATTACGTTGCTGAGGGCAAGACCAGCGTTGACTGGTGCTTCTCCACCATGCCTTCCGAGGAGTGGAAGAACGGCGTCGGCTCTGCACTGACTGCTTATGCAGCAGGCACCGGCAGCTGGGACGATGTGGTCACCGCCTTTGTGGACGGCTGGGCCAAGGAGTACAAGCTGGCCAACGGCTAAGCGTTCCCTTTCTTCCGCAATAGCTGGATAACGGGGAGGCGGGCGATGTGTTCGCCCGCCTCCCCTTCTTTTTCAGGAGGTATATCATGCAAAAGGCCATCAGTAAATATTGGCCGGTGTTCGTACTGCCCACCCTGCTGGCGTTCATCATCGGCTTCATCTGGCCCTTCATCTGGGGCATCTATCTTTCCTTCCAGCGTTTCACCACCGTGAGCAAGACCACCTTCGTGGGCCTGCAGAACTACATCAACGTCTTTTCGGACGCGACCTTCCTCCACGCCTTTGGGTTCACCGCTGCCTTTACGGTGGTAAGCACCGTGCTCATCAATGTGTGCGCCTTCGCCATCGCGCTGGTGCTCACCCGCGGCATCCGCGGCACCAACCTCTTCCGCACCGTCTACTTCATGCCGAACCTCATCGGCGGCATCCTGCTGGGCTACATCTGGCAGATCCTGCTCAACGGTGTGCTGGCCAACCTGCAGAAGCCTCTGCTGGCGCTGGACGCCAAGGCCGGTTTCGTCGGTCTGGTCATCCTGATGTGCTGGCAGCAGATCGGCTACATGATGATCATCTACGTCGCGGGCCTGCAGAGCGTCCCCGGCGACCTCATCGAGGCTGCGAAGATCGACGGCGCAAATGACCGTGAGATCCTGTTCAAGATCAAGATCCCGATGGTCATGCCCAGCGTCACCATCTGCACCTTCCTCACCCTGACCAACAGCTTCAAGCTGTTCGACCAGAACGTGGCCCTGACCGCCGGTGAGCCCGCCAACGCCAGTGAGATGCTGGCCCTGAACATCTACAACACCTTCTATGGCCGCTCCGGCGCTCAGTGGAAGGGCATCGGCCAGGCAAAGGCCGTGGTGTTCTTCCTCGTCGTCGTGGTCATCTCGCTCATCCAGCTCAAGTTTACCCGCTCCAAGGAGGTGCAGCAGTAATGCCGAAAGATAAAAAAATGTGGGACAACATCCTCACTGTCATCATGAGCCTGCTGTGCCTGCTCTGGATCTACCCCATCGTCCTGATCTTGCTGAACAGCCTGAAAATAGAAGGCACCTTCACCACTTCCACCGTCTTCCAGCTGCCTACGGCTGAGACCTTCGCGGGCCTTAGCAACTACATCTACGGCGTCACCAAGATGGGCTTTTTGTCCAGCCTGGGCTACAGCCTCGTCATCACCGTGTCCAGCGTGGCCCTCATCCTGCTGTGCTGCTCCATGACCGGCTGGTACCTTACCCGCGTGAACAACAAGCTGAGCAAGTTCATGAATCTGCTCATCGTCTTCTCCATGGTCGTCCCCTTCCAGATGGTCATGTTCACCCTGTCCAAGACCGCCGACACCCTCAATCTGAACACCCCCTGGAACATCTGCATCATCTATCTGGGCTTCGGTGCCGGTCTGGCCGTGTTCATGTTCACCGGCTTCATGAAGAGCGTCCCCATCGAGATCGAAGAGGCTGCCATGATCGACGGCTGCAACCCCATCCAGATCTTCTTCAAGATCGTCTTCCCCATCCTCAAGCCCACCATGATCTCCACTGCCATCCTTGAGACGATGTGGGTCTGGAACGACTACCTGCTGCCCACGCTGGTGCTGGACATCAAGAAGTACCGCACCATTCCCATGGCTATCCAGTATTTCCGCGGCGGCTATGGCCGCGTCGAGCTGGCCCCCATGATGGCCTGCATCATCATCGCCATCATCCCCATCATCATCCTTTACATGACCTGCCAGAAGTACATCATCGAGGGTGTCGTGGCAGGCGCTGTCAAGGGTTAAAACAAGGAGGTTCCAGCCATGCGTGCAAGCGGCATTCTGATGCCCGTCTTCAGCCTGCCGGGTCCTTATGGCATCGGCACGCTGGGAGATGAAGCCTTTGCCTTCGTCGATTTCCTTGCGGCCGCAAAGCAGACCTACTGGCAGATACTCCCCATCGGCCCTACGGGCTACGGAGACAGCCCCTACCAGAGCTTTTCTGCCTTTGCCGGCAACCCCTACTTTATTGATTTCCGTCTGCTGGCAGCGGACGGCCTCCTCACCGAGGCTGAGCTGCCCGCGCCCCAGCCGGTGGGTCCCGTCGATTACGGTGCGCTCTACCAGCAGCGGCCCGTGGTGCTCCATAAAGCGGCCGACCGGCTGCTGGCTTCCCCCACCCCGGCCTATGAGGCTTTCTGTGAAGCCCAGAGCGGCTGGCTCGAGGATTATGCCCTCTTCATGGCCGTCAAGGCCGAGCAGGGGCAGGCCGGTCTCGCCGACTGGCCCGACGACCTGCGCACCCGGGAGCCTGCGGCCCTCGCCGCCGCCAAGGAGCGGCTGGCCGATGAGGTGGACTACTACAAGGCCGTGCAGTTCTTCTTCTACACCCAGTGGAACGCCCTCAAGACCTACGCCAACAGCCACGGCATCCAGCTGGTGGGCGACATCCCCATCTACGTCAGCCCCGATTCCAGCGACCTCTGGACCCGCCCGGAGCTGTTCCAGACCGACGGCGCCGTCCACCTGACCAGCGTTGCCGGATGTCCGCCCGACGCCTTTGCCGCCGACGGTCAGCTCTGGGGCAACCCGCTCTACGACTGGCCCCGCCACGAGGCCGAAGACTTCCGCTGGTGGAAGCAGCGCATCAAACACGCCACTTCCATCTACGACGTCGTCCGCATCGACCATTTCCGGGGCTTCGAGAGCTACTACTCCATCCCCGCCGGGAACAAGACCGCTGCGGGCGGTCACTGGGAGAAAGGCCCTGACCGCGCTTTCATTGACGCCATCCACAAGGCGCTGGGCGAGGGCGGCATCATCGCCGAGGACCTGGGCTATCTGACCCCCGAGGTCAAGGCCATGCTGGCCGCAAGCGGCTACCCGGGCATGAAGATCATGCAGTTCGCCTTTGACAGCCGCGAGCCGGGCAACTACCTGCCCTACACCTACCCCCGCAACAGCGTGGTCTACACCGGAACCCACGACAACGTGACCGCCGAGGGCTGGCGTCAGAGCGCCAGCGCCGAGGATGTGGCCTATGCCTGCCGCTACCTGCGCTGCGCACCCGAAGACCTCACGGAGGCCATGATCTGCGCCTGCCTTTCCTGCGTGTCGGACATGGCGGTCATCCCGCTGGCCGACTGGCTCCATCTGGACGCTGAGGCCCGCATCAATACCCCCAGCACTCAGGGTGCCAACTGGCAGTGGCGGCTCACCCAGCCGCTCACCCCGGCCCTCAGCGCTCACATCGCTGAGCTGACCGCACTGTACCACCGTGTGCCGGGCGAAGAACTTTAAGTTTTCCCTATTTTTCTCCGATTCATCCTGATAGCAGCAGCGCCCTGCCTGCCGTTCCCTCACCGGACAGCAGCCGGGGCGCTGCTGTTTTCTCCGCCTTTTGCCGAAATTTTAACACAACATTTTTTCGGAGCCTTTTCCGGGGCATTCCCTTTATATTTTAGCGTTTTTCCGTCCGTTTCGCTTGATTTTTGTGCTTTGGCGTCCCAAATCCCGTTCCGATTCTGTTTCTGCGCTCTCTTGTTGTTTTTCGGCAGTTATGCTATAATCCAGATAGTTTAGTCTCCGTCTCCGGCGGAGCGTATGTGTGAAAGGAGCATTCCCCTATGGAACTTACATATCAGAGTCCGATGATGCCGGCTGCTTATGCCGTCATCTCTGCCGACGAGATGACCTACATCGACGGCGGTGCCCTTCAGATCGGTTCTTACCTCATCGAATTTCACCCCGAGAACCTCCTCACTGCCGCTGTGAACTTCACGGTCAACTTCGCCCAGCTGATGGGCAAAGCTGCCCTTACGGCGGCTGTGGGCGGTCTGCTTCTGATGCACGAGGACGGCCTGACCCTGTCCCAGTCGGTCTCCTATTACTGGGACGGCCAGAACAAGGCCGGCAAAGCTGCCACTGTAGCGGTCGGCGCTCTCGCTGGCTGGTACGGCGCAATGCAGGCTATCCAGATCTATAACACGGTCAAGTCCATCTTCATTGAGCTCAAGAATGCTTACGCCCAGACCAAGGCAAATATTGCCGCGTCCCAGCAGCAGGATGTCGGCATCACCGACCCCATCGTGGCTGCAGCTGCCTGAGTCTGTTTGATTTGACGGAGTGATCGAAAGGAGTCGTTTATGAAACGCATCCAGATGCCTTCTTCCTATGCTGTTGTAACGGACGGAGAAAAAGCCCTTCTTGGCGGCGGCGGCGCATTTCGTGACGCATGGACCTCATTTACGGACCATCTCCGTTTCACTGATTTCTTCTTTCGAGGTGGACTGCTCTCTCTCTCCATCTCGTTCATTCCGAAGCTGCTGTTCAATGTGGTCAAGGCCGGCTTCAATGCCGTGGAAGGCGTCCACACCTTCATCTTCGGCGGACCGAGCAAGGCTGCAGAAGACCTTCAGACCTACAAGAACGATATGAGCGCTCTGCGTGCAGACGCAAAGTCTCAGCGCGGCTGACCTTTCCAAAAACAAAAGAATGCCCTGCGGCGGTGGTCTCACCGTGCCGCAGGGCATTCTTTTTGTGTTTTACATGACCCGCACGGCTCCCTGCTCCCGCAGCGAGAGCAGATAGCAGCAGCCCGGGCCGAACAGCGCCTCCATCGCGGCGCAGTAGCGCTTTATCAGTGCATCCGGTACAAAAGCCTGGATCGTTCCGGCAAAGCCGCCGCCCTGCATCCGCCATGCACCGCCGGTGCCTGCAAGGATGCTCTGGCTGATGGCCAGCGCCGCCGACAGCCCCTGATGCTTCGGCGAAGAAGCGCAGTAGACATTCTGGCAGCACTCAAAGGACGAGTGGCCGCTCTTCTCCGCCAGCCGGGCAAAGGCGGCAAAGTCTCCCGCCGCAAGAGCAGCTCTCTGGGCAAGGGTACGGGCATTCTCCTCAAAATAGTGGATGGCACGCAGCACGGCGCGGTCGCCGCATTGCTCCCGCAGGCGGGGCAGCTCCTGCCAGAAGCGTTTCTCGTCCACCTCGCCCAGCACCTTGCCGCCCAGACAGGCCGCCACGGCTTCCATCTCGTTCCGGATGGCCGCGAACTCGCCGGTCAGCTCGCTGTGGCTGGCGCGGGTATCGGTGACGCAGAGGGTCATGCCCTCGGGCAGGACGCCGTCGGCATGTATCTTCTCGATCTTCGGTGCCGTCGGGTCGGCGAAATCCGCAAAGAGCACACCGCCCACGGCGCTGGTCAGCTGGTCCAGCAGGCCGCTGGGCTTGCCGAAGTAGGTATTCTCTGCAAACTGGCAGATGCGGGCCAGCGCAGGGGCGTCCATGCCGCAGCCGTATTCTGTGTTGAGGATCATGGCCACGCCCATCTCAAAGGCTGCTGAGCTGGACAGTCCCGAGCCCCGCAGCACATCGCTGGCCGTGTAGGCATCGAAGCCGCCCACATCGCAGCCCTTTGCCCGGAAGCCCTCCGCGATGCCCCGGATGAGGCTGGCCGAGTGGGTGCTCTCCCCCTGCTGCGGCTCCGCTTCGGTCAGATCAATGACGTCCAGCTTGTTGAAGCCACGGGACTTGACCCGGATGAAGCCATCCTCGTTCCGGGATGCCACCGCCACAAGGTCCAGCGTGACCGCACCCGCAAGACCGTAACCGTGCTGGTGGTCGGTGTGGTTGCCGCCAAGCTCTGTGCGGCCCGGGGCCGAATAGACCTGCACCTGCCGCCCCGGCCCATAGTAAAGCTCAAACTGCTCGAGGGCCGCACCATAACGGCTGCGCTGGCGGGCCAGGACCTTTTCGCTGCCGCCGTAGAGCGCGGCCAGCGCGGCGTCCCACCTCCCCGCTGCGATCTGTTCTCTGAGCTGCCTGCTGGTTGCCATCCAGAACCCCTCCCTGCACTCTCTGCAATGTTCGGTTTGTTACCGCTATTGTAATGCATCCGCTGCCATTTTGCAATTTCAACCCGCAAAAAAAGTAATTTTCGGTGTCCAGCCCAAAGAATAAGATGTACTTTTGTTGAATTTGCGGGGGCAGATGTGGTATACTCAGGCTATAGAGCCAACAGGCAGGAGGGAACCGCAATGGCAGACGTCTATAAGCAGTCGTTCAAGCAGAACTACACCAACAACATCGAGCTGTCCATCTTCAACTGCGGTCTGGAGCGCTGTGCTCCGGGGCAGACCTGGGGTCCCGGCATCCGGGACCACTACCTTATCCATCTGGTCGTCTCGGGCAAGGGCGTGTTCGAGGTCGGCGGGCGCACCTACGAGGTCGTGCCGGGCGATCTGTTCTTTGCCCGCCCCAGCCAGCTCATCCGCTATACTGCCGACGAGGCCCAGCCGTGGGAGTACAGCTGGGTCGGCTTCAACGGTGCCTGCGCCCACAAGCTTGCGGCGCAGCTGCCTTTCACCGACGCTGCCCCCGTCCACCACACCCAGGACCTGGAGGGGATGCGGGCGGCTCTGAGCAGCATCTACTCGTCCCGCGGCCTGCAGCCCCAGGACGAGGCCGCGATGGTGGGCTACCTCTACCTCTTCATCGCCGCCCTGATGCGGGAGACCAGTGAGAGCCGCCCCCACAGCACCTCTTCTTCCAGCCAGTATGTCCTGAACGCCATCAAGTACATCCAGTTCAACTACTCCCACGACATCTCCATCGACGATGTCGCCAAGAGTGTCGGCGTCTCCCGGAGCCATCTGTACCGGGTGTTCATGCTCAACGTGGGCAAGAGCCCCATCGACTATCTGACCGAATACCGGGTCAACGAAGCCTGCAAGCTGCTGCGCAGCGGCACACTGTCCATCGCCGAGGTGGCGGCATCGGTGGGCTTCCTCGACCAGTTCTATTTTTCGCGGGTGTTCAAGCGTGCCAAAGGTGTGCCGCCCAGCAAGTATATGACCTCGCAGGCTGACGCAGACGTCCAGCCCGCCCCTGACGAGACATAAGGAGAGATCATTCCATGCCCTTACAGAAAAACCAGCTTCTCACCCTCCGCATCGAGCGTCTTTCCAGCGACGGCAGCGGCGTTGCCCACTCGCCGGAGGGCGAGGCCGTCTTCGTCCCGGGTACTGCCCCCGGCGATGAGGCTCAGGTGCGTATCGTCAAGGACTGCGGCCGGTATGCCTTCGGCATCCTGGACAAACTGCTCACTCCTTCGCCTGACCGCATCCCGGTGGACTGTGCTGTCGCCGGCCCCTGCGGCGGCTGCAGCCTGCGGCACATGGACTACGCCGCCGAGCTGCGGTCCAAGCAGGAGAGCGTCGCCGACGCCTTCCGCCGCATCGGCGGACTGGATGTGCCGGTGCTGGATGCCCTTCCCTCCCCTGAGGTGGACCGCTACCGCAACAAGGTACAGTTCCCGGTGGGCCGCGACAAAAACGGTGCGCCCTGCATCGGCTTTTACGCCGGCCGTACCCACCGCATCGTCCCCTGCCCCGATTGCAGATTACAGCCCGGCGTCCTGAACGACATCGGCAACGCGCTCTGCAGCTTCTTCGCCTCCCACGGCATCCAGCCCTACGACGAGGAGAGCGGCAAGGGCCTTGTTCGGCATATCTTCCTGCGCCGGGGTACACACAGCGGCCAGATCATGGTCTGCCTCGTCTGCACCCGCCCGAAGTTCCCCCACAGCGAGGAGCTCGTGACCGCGCTGCGGGAGCAGTTCAGCGATATTGCGTCCGTCCTCATCAACGTCAACGCCAAGAAGACCAACGTCATCCTCGGCGAGGAGACCATCTCCCTCTACGGCCCGGGCTACATCGAGGATACTCTCTGCGGTGTGCCGGTCCGGCTCGGCCCCCTCTCCTTCTATCAGGTCAACACACTGGCCGCTGAGCGGCTCTACGGCATCGCTGCTGAGTACGCCCAGCTGGAACCCTCGGACGTTCTGCTCGACCTCTACTGCGGCATGGGTACCATCGGTCTCTCCATGGCCGACCGCTGCCGGGAGCTCATCGGCGTGGAGATCGTGCCTGAGGCTATTGACAGCGCCAAGGCCAACGCCGCCCGGATGGGCGACGCTGTCGCCGCCAAGAGCCGCTTCTTCTGCGCCGACGCCGGTCAGGCTGCGGCCCGCCTCGCCGCTGAGGGCCTGCGTCCTGATGTCATCATGCTCGACCCTCCCCGCAAGGGCTGCGACGAGACGACCCTTTCCGCCGTCGTCCAGATGTCCCCCCGCCGGGTGGTCTATGTCAGCTGCAACCCCTCCACCGCCGCAAGAGATGCCGCATGGCTCGAAGAGCATGGGTATCATGCGGAGAAGGTGCAGCCGGTGGACCTTTTTCCCCGAACACGGCATTGCGAGTGTGTCATCGCGCTTTCCAAGGGCAAGATCGACTCCAAAAAAGTCCGTGTAGAGTTCTCCTTGGAGGGCATAGACACTTCAGGATTGCAAAAGGGTGCGACCTATCCTGAAATCAAAGCCCGCGTGTTGGAACAAACTGGACTGAAGGTATCTTCCCTGTATATCTCGCAGGTCAAGCAGAAATGCGGTCTGGAGGTACGAGAGAACCACCATAAGGCGAAGTCCGAAAATACGAAGCAGCCCCAGTGCCCACCGGAGAAGGAAGCGGCCATAAGGGATGCGCTGAAATATTTTAAGATGATTTAATTTATTTTAGGGTTTTGACAACTGATAAAGCAGCTCCTGATTTTGAAGTCAGAAGCTGCTTTATCAGTAGAAAGGACAAAGATGACAGAAGCCGAGGTATTTGCATCTTGTTTAGCACTCTCGCATTGCCACTTCTTGGATACGCCATATGAAGGTGACCCTTTTTCTGATGAGCTTAACAGTGGTGCATCAAACGTGTGTCATTACTGTACTATTGACACGCTTTTATCCATAATCGAAAAACAATGCCTTCGTTTTACTGATGTGAGATTTCTAAACGACTCTACTGAATTTCTCGAAATCATCCCATTGATAGAGCATGTACTTACCAACGGCAATTACTCGAGCTCATTCAAACAGTTCTTTTTGCAGCCATCTATAATAGAAGATTTGAAAAGTTATCGTCAATCATATTCTGCCATATCTAATGTTGATCAAACATACAAAGATATGCCTTACCGCACTTATACCTGCTCGCTTTCCAAAAACTGTGATTCTCTTAATATGTGGAACTATTATGCAACTTCATCGGCAGGCGTCAATATTGGTTTTGACTTTGCATGGAATATGTTTGAGGGTAGCAACTCATACAAAACCAACACAGGAAAAAGATTATCAGGTGATATCTGGCTTTCTCGTGGATTGGTAATTTATAATAATTTCGACAAAGAAAAGTGTGTCATCAAATTTTTAGATCATCTATTCAATGTTTATTCCAACCTTCTTCAGTTAAATTTACTAGACAAGTATCGTGCTTTACTGGTTCAGTCTTTTAAGGAACCAATCAACAATATGCGCTGCTTTTTCAAAAACAGCCACTTTGACGGGGAACAAGAATACCGTATTGTTCTAAAAATTCCAGAAGAAACTTTACGTTCTCCAAAATCCAATTCGAATATCGCCGATGTATCTTTCTTCCGTCGCGGAAAAGCTTTGGTTCCCTATGTTGATTATAAATTCAAAAAATCTTCTATCAGTCAAATTGTCATGAACCCTTATAATTGTGAAGACAGCTCCATGATGGAATTGGGCATTCAAGAGCTTCTGACCATGAACAACCTTGACAATGTAAAGATCTACCATTCCAATATTCCTTTGAGAAAATACGACTAATCCATCTTCTATTTCGAGCCCAAGAATTGTTTTTTACAGTTCTTGGCTTTTTTCATACATACAGCCTGCCTGCCATTGTGCAGGCTTTTATTTTGTCCCAAGGAGGTGTTAGATTGATGATTCACCAATCACATGGCAGAAATGCCTCAAACCAAAGGAGTAACGTTTGGCTAATATCTATGGTTATATTCGTGTCAGCACGCGCGACCAGAATGAAGATCGGCAGTTGATTGCATTACGTGAACTCAACATTCCCGAAAAGAACATCTTTCTTGATAAGCAGTCCGGCAAGGACTTCAACTGCCCGCAGTACAAGCGACTGGTGCGGAAATTGAAAAAAACGATCTGCTCTATATCAAGAGCATCGACCGTCTTGGACGCAACTATGCTGAAATTTTGGAGCAGTGGCGATGATCACCCAGACAAAGGGTATCGACATCGTGGTGCTGAACATGCCGTTGCTGGACACCCGGCGGGGTAAAGACCTGATGGGCACTTTTCTGAGCGATATCGTACTTCAGGTACTTTCCTTCGTAGCAGAGAACGAACGCACCAACATCCGCCAAAGGCAGGCGAAGGGCATTGCAGCGGCAAAGGCCCGTGGCGTGAAGTTCGGCAGACCGCCTCGACCATTGCCGGACAACTTCTATGAGGTGCACAAAGCGTGGCGAGCAAAGCAGCTGACCCTGAATCAGGCAGCACAGGCGTGTGGTCTGCCAGCAGGAACGTTTTACAGCAAAGCCATAATATTTGAAAAATCCATTTAACAAACTGCCCAGAGACTTTGGAAAAGCGTACTTTTTCCGTTCGGGCAAACTCGGCGGTTAAAACTTGTTGCGAAGCCTGAGATTTCGCGGTATACTGATATACATATAGAAAGCCCGGAGACTTTGAAAAAGTACACGATTTCAGTCTGGGCAGTTCGGGAAAGGAGCTTCCATGGCACATTTGGATGAGATTACAGTCGGCTGCCAGCTGAACGGCATTGCAGCAAGGGAAACTGTGACAGTTATTGCGGTGCAGTGGTATGGCAATGCAGCACTGGAAGTTACATTCAAGAACAGCCGAGGGCAGCTTGGCAGTCAGATTCTCTATCGTGGAGACGAGGCAACTGTGGATGTGCTAGGCGACAATCTGCCGTGGAGTTTTACTGCCGATGCGGACCGGATGCGCCTTGTTTCGGAAGCATATCGTATTCATCTGGCGCACCTGTTTGACCCGTATCTGGCAGTACATACCTCCGCCATCCAGCCCCTGCCCCACCAGATCACAGCGGTATATCAGGAGATGCTGCCGCGCCTACCGCTACGGTACATCCTTGCGGACGACCCCGGCGCAGGCAAAACCATCATGACCGGTCTGTTCATCAAGGAGCTGATCGCGCGCGGCGATTTGAAGCGTTGTCTGATCGTGACACCCGGCAATCTGGCGGAGCAGTGGCAGGATGAGCTGTTCCGCAAGTTCCATCTTCGGTTCGATGTGCTGACAAATGACCGCATTGAGTCGGCGGTCAGCGGCAACATTTTTACCGAGATGAATTTCTGCATTGCACGGCTAGATAAGCTGTCACGCAGCGAAGCCTTGCAGGAAAAGCTCCGCATCACCGACTGGGATCTGATCGTCTGCGATGAAGCGCACAAAATGTCTGCCACCGTCTGGGGCGGTGAGATCAAATACACCAAGCGATTCAATCTGGGACGACTGCTTTCCGAGATTTCCCGCAACTTCCTGCTTCTGACCGCCACGCCCCACAATGGCAAAAACGAGGATTTCCAGCTGTTTCTCTCGCTGGTGGACCCAGACCGTTTTGAAGGTGCGGCCCGTTCTTCCAACCAGAGCATCGACGTTTCGGACGTAATGCGGCGGCTCGTGAAAGAGGAGCTGCTCAAATTCGATGGCACACCGCTGTTCCCGGAACGTCGTGCTTATACCGTCAACTACGACCTCTCCCCTGCCGAGGGGCAGCTTTATTCCGAGGTCACCAGCTATGTGCAGGAGGAGTTCAACCGGGCAGAGAACCTGAACAACGACCGCAAGGCAACCGTTGGCTTTGCGCTGACCATCTTGCAGCGGCGGCTTGCCTCCTCGCCGGAAGCCATTTATCAGTCCCTGCACCGCAGGCGGGAGCGGCTGGAGCACATTCTGGCAGAGGAAAAGTTGGGGAAAGCAGACAATGGCCCGCAGTTCACCCTGCCGGATGACTATGATGAGGACGATTTCAGCGCAGATGAGCTGGAACAGACCGAGGAAAATGTCACCGATCGGGCATCCGCTGCCAGCACCATCCGGGAGATGGAGGCGGAAATTTCCACGCTGAAAAGGCTGGAGCAGATGGCCAATGCTGTGCGGATAAGCGGCGTAGACCGCAAGTGGGACGAGCTTTCCAAGCTGCTGCAGGACGACAGTAAAATGTTTGCCGCCGATGGGCAGCGAGAAAAACTCATTATCTTTACGGAACACAGGGACACCCTGCGCTATCTGACCGACAAAATCCGCACCCTGTTCGGGCACGACGATGCCGTGGTGACCATCCACGGCGGCATGGTGCGGGACGAGCGGCGCAAGGTGGAGGAACTGTTCAAGCAGGACCCGGAAGTGCGCATCCTCATTGCCACCGATGCTGCCGGTGAAGGCATCAACCTACAAAGAGCGCACCTGATGATAAACTACGACCTGCCATGGAATCCAAACCGTTTGGAGCAGCGGTTCGGCCGCATTCACCGCATCGGGCAGACCGAGGTGTGCCACCTGTGGAATCTGGTTTCGGCGCAGACCCGTGAGGGCATGGTGTTCCAACGGCTGTTCCAGAAGCTGGAAGAAGAACGGGGTGCACTGGGCGGCAAGGTGTTTGATATTTTGGGCAAGATGACCTTTGACAACAAACCCCTGCGGGAGCTGCTGATCGAGGCGGTCCGCTACGGCAACGACCCTGCCGTCCGTACCCGGCTGCAGCAGGTCGTAGACAACTCGCTGGACCAGAAAAAGCTCCGGGAGCTTTTGGATGAGCGCGCTCTGACCGATGACACCATGGACGTACAAAAGGTCACCGCCATCCGGGAAGAGATGGAGCGGATGGAGGCGCACAAGCTGCAGCCCCACTTTATCGAGGCATTCTTTCTGGAAGCCTTCTGCTCTGTGGGTGGCAAGATACGCCCTCGCGAGACCGGACGCTACGAGATCACCTTTGTGCCCGCGGCGGTGCGCAGCCGGGATATGCAGATCGGCTTTGGGGAGCCAGTGTTGCAACGATACGAACGGGTGTGCTTTGAAAAAGAGCGCTGCAATGTGCAGGGCATGATCCCAGCCGAATTGCTTTGCCCCGGACATCCGCTGCTGGAAGCCGTCATTGATCTTGTGCGGGAGCGCAACGCTGAGGTACTCAAGCAGGGCACGATTTTTGTGGACGACAGCGATGACAGCACCGACCCCCGGCTGCTGTTTTACATCGAGGATGCCATTCAAGATGGCGTTCTGCTGCCGGGCGGCACCAAGCGGGTCATCTCCCAGCACGTCCACTTTGTGGAGCTGAAGGAGGATGGCACCGCCAGCAGCGCCGGTTATGCGCCCTATCTGGATTACCGTGCTCCCACTGAAGCAGAGCGCACCGCTGCTCTGCCCTATATTCAAACACAGGACTGGCTGAAACACGATGTAGAAAACCGCGCCCGGGGCTATGCTATTGCGCAGCTATTGCCCCAGCATTTTGCCGAGGTGAAAGCCCGGAAGCAAAAGCTGCTGAACAAGACCGCCAAAGCCGTAAAGGAACGCCTGACCGCAGAAATTCAATACTGGGACTACCGGGCGGCAGACCTGAAGCAGAAGGAAGCCGCCGGCAAGCCCAACGCCCGGCTCAACTCCCAGATGGCGGCCCGCCGGGCAGAAGAGCTAGCCTCCCGGATGCAGAAGCGGCTTGCGGAGCTGGAGACCGAAAAGCTCATCTCCCCTGCCCCGCCGGTGGTGGTTGGCGGTGCGCTGGTGCTGCCCGGTGGGCTGCTCCGGCAGCTGATGGGCACACCGCAGCCTGCATTGTCCTGCCAAGGCGACAAACGTGCCATCGAGCTTGCCGCCATGAATGCGGTGATGCAGTTGGAGCAGGCGTTTGGTTACCTGCCGCGGGATGTGAGCGCCCAGAAGGTGGGCTACGATGTGGAATCCACCATTCCACCCCAGCTGCGCAGCGGCGAAGCCTGCCTGCGGTTTATCGAGGTGAAGGGACGCGCCAAGGGTGCCCAGACCGTCACCGTCTCCAAAAACGAGATCCTGACGGGGCTGAATAAGCCGGAGGAGTTTCTGCTTGCCATCGTGGAGGTGGACGGCGCCCACACCCACACGGTCTACCTGAAAAAACCGTTCCGCAACCCGCCGGACTTTACCGCCACCAGTGTGAATTTTGACATAGCCGACCTGATACGCAATGCTGAGGTCATTTACAAAGCATAATGAAAGGATTTACTTATATGGAATACACTGTGGATGAAGTTTATGGTCTTTCTAGAAACATTCCGCTAAATTATGTAGAACGTCATGACGTTGATGAACGCCTTCGTTGCAACCTAAATAGAGACAAACATATCACTATCTTTGGAAGTTCAAAGCAAGGTAAAACCTGTTTGCGAAAGCATTGCCTAAATGAGAACGACTATATTTTGGTGCAGTGCAGCAATCGATGGTCATTATCGGATTTGAATGCCAACATCTTAAAGCGTGCCGGATATGAGTTAACTGAATCCACCAATGTAACCTATGAAGGCAAAGCCAAGGTTAGTGCGTCTGTTAAGATTTTAGATGCAACTCTTGGTGGCGAGGCCGGTGGTGGAGCAACAAAAAATGTCACGCATCGTCAGTTGGAACTGGACTTGTCAGATGTAAATGATATTATTGGTGCTTTGAACGAAGCCCGCTTTCATCAATATATTGTACTCGAAGATTTTCATTATCTTAAAAGCGAAGTACAAAAAGATTTTGCGATTGAATTAAAAGCCTTCCATGAGAGTTCCGAGCTGTGTTTTATAATCGTTGGTGTTTGGTTGGATGAAAACAAACTCGTTATTTATAACGGCGATTTAACCGGACGAATTGTTCCCGTTAATGCCGATTTATGGAATGAAGATGAGCTTCGAGAAGTGATTCAAAAGGGAGAAGACTTTTTAAACATTCGTTTCAAAGAGTCTTTTACAAGTGAAGCCATTAAAGCAAGTTCCGGAAATGTTTATATCGTCCAAGAAACTTGTCACCGTGCCTGTAATGAGTCTGGAATTCACAAAACCGTTGTGGGTGAACGGCGGCTTGTTGGTGATGGACTAAATGCCAGAAGTCTCGTTGCTGAAATTATTCAGGAGCAATCTGGAAGATATAATGCCTTCATTACAAATTATGCAAGTGGTTTTCAGGAAACCGCACTTGCTATGCACAAATGGTTGCTATACCCCATTCTAACATCAAGCATTGAGGAACTTTCCAAAGGTCTTACTTACAGAAGTATTCGATCAAAGATCACGAGTGGACATCCACAAGGCAAAAATCTTAATCCGGGGAATATTACGCAGGCATTAAAAGCAGTTTCTTCTTTACAGCTTTCTAAGTCGATACAACCAATCATTCTTGACTATGACGAATCGAATTTAACCCTTCATATTGTAGATAAAGGTTTTTTAATTTGGTTGTCCATGCAAGACCGAAACGAACTTCTCTCAACCGTGGGTCTGCCTGAAATGACTTAACTAAGAATTGGAGATAATTAATGTCTAAAAAGCTGATTGAAGTTACCCTTCCGCTGGAAGCGATCAATGCGGAAGCAGCGCGCGAAAAATCCATCCGTCATGGGCACCCGTCCACCCTGCACCTGTGGTGGGCACGGCGTCCGCTGGCGGCGGCACGCGCTGTGATATGGTCCAGCCTTGTGGACGACCCCTCTGCCCACCCGGAACTGTACCCCACCGAGGAGACCCAGAACGCCGAGCGTCAAAGGCTGTTTACCATTCTGGAAAAGCTGGTCAAGTGGGAAAACTCCAACGACCCGGAGGTGCTGGACGCCGCCAAAGCGGAGATCCTGCGCTCTACCAATAACAACCCGCCGGCCTTGCTGGATCCCTTTGCGGGCGGCGGTGCCATCCCGCTGGAAGCCCAGCGGCTGGGGCTGGAAGCCCACGCCCACGACCTGAACCCGGTGGCGGTAATGATCAACAAGGCCATGATCGAGATCCCGCCCCGGTTTGCCGGGCAACCGCCGGTCAACCCGGACAGCTGCGCCAAACTGGATGCCGCCGGGGGCTGGAAGGGAGCGCAGGGGCTTGCCGCTGATGTGCAATATTACGGCGAGTGGATGAAGCGGGAGGCCTTCCGCCGCATCGGGCACCTGTACCCCAAGGTAAAAATACCCCATGAACTTGGCGGCGGCGAGGCCACCGTCATTGCGTGGATCTGGGCACGCACCGTCAAATGCCCCAACCCCGCCTGTGGCTGTGAGATGCCGCTGGCTAGTACGTTTGTGTTGTCCAAAAAGAAGGGCAACGAAGCATGGGTGAAGCCGATTCCGGAGGGCAACAAAATCCGGTTTGAAGTGCAGTCTGGCAAGTGTCCGAAGGAGTACGAATCCTTCAAAATTGGCCGGAGTGCATTGTTCAAATGTCCCTGTTGTGGTGAGGTTACAACGGACGCTTATGTAAAACAGCATGGAAAAGCGCATGAATTGGGATGCCAGTTGATGGCAGTCGTGGGGGAAGGCAAGCATGGACGCATTTATCTTTCGCCGGATGCCGAGCAGGCTGTGGCGGCTAATATCCCTGCACCAGAAAGCTATCCCAGTGGCGTAATGCCGGAAAATCCGCGTTGGTTCAGTCCGCCAGCCTTTGGCATGACTGAATACAGCGACTTGTTTACCAACCGCCAACTCACAGCCCTGACCACATTCAGCGCACTGGTAGCAGAAGCACAGGCAAAAGCGGAAGCGGATGCCGTTGCCGCTGGCGTTACAAACGACCATATTGCCTTGAGTGCTGGTGGCTCCGGTGCACGGGCTTATGGTGAAGCTGTTGGTGTATATCTGGCGTTTTTGATTGATAAGATGGCAGACTATCATTCAACCGTTTGTATTTGGCATACAACTGGAGAAAAAATGGCAAATACAATGCGCCGACAAGCAATTCAAATGACGTGGGATTATGCAGAGGGCAATCCATTCTCTGAAAAATCTGGTAGCTTTAGTAATATGATTTCGTGGGTTGTAAATGTCCTTAACCAGATTCCGGCACAAAAAGCAGGAGAAGTCAGTCAGTTCGATGCACAAAGTGACTGTGGCTTGCGGAACATTGTGGTATCTACCGACCCTCCTTACTATGATAATATTGGCTATGCTGACCTGTCGGACTTTTTCTATGTCTGGATGCGTCAGTCCCTCAAAGAGACTTACCCGAAACTGTTCCGCACCATGCTGGTGCCAAAGGCGGAAGAACTGATAGCTACGCCGTATCGTCATCAAGGAAATATGCAAGAAGCAAAGGTGTTCTTTGAAGATGGAATGTTACATACCTGCCAGCAGATTTATCAGTATGCCTGCGAGGATGTGCCGGTGACCATCTACTATGCCTATAAACAGAGCGACACGGACGAAAAAGATGCGGAAAAACAGACCGCATCCACCGGCTGGGAGACGATGCTCAGTGCAATCGTCAAAGCAGGTTTTTCTATCACTGGCACATGGCCGATGCGTACGGAACTGACAACAGCACTGAAGGGGAGTGTTAATGCCCTTGCGTCCTCCATTGTGCTGGTGTGCCGCAAGCGCCCGGCGGATGCCCCGCAGGCCACCCGCCGCAGCCTGATTGCGGAACTGAAACGGGAACTGCGCCCGGCTTTGAAGAAATTGCAGGAAAGCAACATTGCGCCTGTGGACTTGGCGCAGTCTGCCATTGGCCCCGGCATGGGCGTGTACTCCCGCTATGCCCGCGTGCTGGAAGCAGACGGCACCCCCATGACCGTGCGCAGTGCGCTGCAGATCATCAATCAGGAGCTGGATGTGTACTTCAACGAGCAGGACGGCGAGCTGGATGCCAACAGCCGCTTCTGCGTAGACCTGTACACCCAGAACGCCTTTAACAACATCCGCTTTGGCGATGCGGATACGCTGGCCCGCGCCAAAAACACCTCGGTGGCAGCACTGGCGGCAAAAAGTGTGCTGAGCGCCGAAAAGGGCATCGTCCGCCTGCTCACCCGCGAGGAACTACCGCAAAAGACTGACCCCCGCGAAGAAATGATCTGGCTGCTCTGCCAGCAGCTCACCCACGCCATGGAGACCGGCGGCGTGGAAGCCTGTGCGCAGATCGTTGCCCCGATGCTGGGCTCCAACGCCGAGCGTGCCAAAGACCTTGCCTATCGGCTGTACACCCTCGCCGAGCGCAAGGGCTGGGCGCAGGAGGGCTACGCCTATAATGCCCTCGTGGTGGCATGGCGGGAAATTCAGTCCCGCGCGGCAGAACTCCAGCAGGCAACACCGGAGCAGACCTCGTTCTTCTAAGGAACACAAAAGGAGTGTGAAAAATGAGCGACAATTACACCAAAGTGCAGCAGGCGTTCCGCATCCTGCACCCGCAGCTGGCAGGGTATGTCTGTCAGGAACTGCGCCGGGAATATCAGGACAACTGGTGGCAGGAAGTCCTGATGACCCTCTCCGACCAGACCCGCGACCTGCCGGACGACAACGGCGATTACGCCACCCTGATGGATTCGCTGGACATTGCCAACTGCCTGCGTCTGTTCGACCGCAAGTGGAACGACCTGTTCAAGCGCAAACTGTCCATCGACTACCGCACCTGGGCCAAGGAGCTGATGGGCGTGCGCAACAAGCTGGCGCACATCGGCGGTGCGGATTTCTCGGAGGACGATACATGGCGTGCGCTGGACACCATGGCGCGCCTGTGCGAAGCCTTTGATGACGAAGCTGCTGAGGGGATCCGCAAAATGCTGCGCCAGCTCCGCTATGGCAGTGCCGAAGGCTCCACCAATGTCACCGAAGTCACTGCTCCTGCAAAGACCAAAGCAGCGCACACCGTCGGCATTATGAGCAAAACACTTTCCGGTCTGCCCAGCTGGCGGGATGTCATCGAGCCGCACCCGGATGTGGCGCAGGGACGCTATAAAAACGCCGAGTTCGCCGCCGACCTTGCGCAGGTGGCACGCGGCGAGGGTGCATTTGAATACCGCGACCCAGTGGAGTTTTTTGCCCGCACCTATGTCACCGAGGGCATGACTGGCCTGTTGGTGCAGGCACTCAAACGTGTCTCCGGCAAGGATGGCGAACCTGTCATCCAGCTGAAAACCGCGTTTGGCGGCGGCAAGACCCACAGCATGCTGGCGCTTTACCACATCATGCGCGGCAGGGTATCGGCAGACCGCATCCCCAGCATCAAGCCCGTTTTGGCACAGGCAGGCGTTTCGGCTCTGCCCAAAGCCAACGTGGCGGTGCTGGTGGGCACGGCACTGGACCCCACCCGCACCAAACGGCCCATCAATTTCCCCGGCATCACCATCAACACCCTTTGGGGCGAAATGGCAGCGCAGCTGGCGGAATCGGCTGGCCGTCCGGAACTGTACGATTTTGTCAAGGATGCAGACAAAAAGGGCGTTTCTCCCGGCAGTGAAGCGTTGAAAAACCTGTTCGATGCCTGCGGCCCCTGCCTGATCCTGATGGACGAGCTTGTGGCGTATGCTCGAAAATTGTATGGCGTGTCCGGTCTGCCCGCCGGGTCGTTCGATAACTTCAACTCTTTCATTCAGGAAATCACCGAAGCCGCCCGCGCCAGCAAGAACAGTCTGGTGGTGGCTTCTATCCCGGAATCGAATATCGAGATCGGCGGCGAAGCAGGAAAGAACGCACTGGAAACCATCGAACATACCTTTGGTCGGATGGAGTCTATCTGGAAGCCGGTTGCTGCCAATGAGGGCTTTGAGGTGGTGCGCCGCCGCCTGTTCCTCGACTGCAAGGATCCGGAAGCCCGCGACCGCGTGTGCACGGCGTTCAGCCAGATGTACCAGAACAACCCCGGCGATTTTCCGGCAGACACCAAAGAAGTGGACTACCGTGATCGGATGATCTCCTGCTACCCCATCCACCCGGAAATCTTCGACCGCCTGTATGATGACTGGTCCACGCTGGAACGATTCCAGCGTACCCGCGGCGTGCTGCGCCTGATGGCGGCGGTCATTCATGAGCTGTGGATGGGCAGCGATGCCAGTGCCATGATCCTGCCCGGCTCCATCTCGCTGGACGCACCCAACGTCCGCGATGAACTGATCCGCTATCTGCCGGAAGGCTGGAACTCCATCGTCAACACAGAGATCGACGGCAAGAACTCTGTCCCCTACCAGAAGGACCAGAGCAACCAGCGGTATGGGCGCATCATGGCTTCCCGCCGGGTGGCGCGCACCATCATGCTGGGCAGTGCGCCCACAGTGCGTTCCCAGTCCGTGCGCGGCATCGAGGCTTCCCGCATCCGTCTGGGCGTGGTCCAGCCGGGCGAAAACATTGCAGACTTCAACGATGCCCTCAACACCCTGCGCGGCTCGCTGGCGTATCTGTACACCAACACCAGCGGCGACCGCTACTGGTTCGATACCCGTCCCACCCTGCGCAAAACCGCGCAGGACCGTGCAACACAGGTGGCGGAAGCCGACGTGGAAGAAGAAATTGAAACCCGCCTGAAAAAGCTGCGCAGGGAAGAGCCGTTTGCGGGATTGCACGTCTGCCCGGCTTCCTCGCTGGATGTGTCGGACGATCAGGCGGTGCGGCTGGTCATTCTCCGCCCGGATGAGACCTACCGTGCCAATGCGTCCAGTGCCCCGGCACTCACTGCGGCAGAAAATATCCTGAACACCCGCGGCACAGCACCCCGCATCTACCGCAATATGCTGGCGTTCGTAGCACCGGATCAGGAAGCAGTGATCTCGCTGAAGCAGGCGGTGCGGGACTTCCGTGCATGGCGCTCAATTCAGGACGACAAGGAAACTCTGAACCTTGATGTCACCCAGAACCGGGAAGTGGATGCCAACCTCCACCGCAGCAACGATACCGTGGAAGCCCGCATCCGGGAAACCTACTGCTGGCTGCTCACCCCGGAGATCGACCGCTTTGTAGATATGAAAACCATCCTGTGGGATGCTACCCGCATTTCCGGAGGAACGGACAGCATCGTGTCCCGTGCCTCCCGCAAGATGCAGCAGAGCGAAACGCTCATCACCAAGTGGGCACCTGCCCTGCTGCAAATGGAACTGAACGAAGTGCTGTGGAAGGATGCTGACCATATCCAGATCAAGAAGCTGTGGGAGTACCTCTGCACTTATTGCTACCTGCCGCGCCTTGCAAAGTTCAGCGTGCTGGAAGATGCCATCCGTACCGGCCTGAACTCGCAGGAATATTTTGCCCTTGCGGCCGGTTACACGGGCGACCGCTATGTTGAACTGCGGTATAACCAGTTTGTGGACTGCATCAACACCTCCGACCTTTTGGTCAAGCTGGACCCTGCCCGCAAGCAGCTTTTGGCTGAAAAAAGTGCTCCCGCAGTAGTTGTGCAGCCTACGCAAACTGCTCAGGGCGGCGAACAGCCCACCCTTTTCAACCTTCCCCCGGATGCTCCCATTGACCCCACTGTAACCTTGCATCAGCCGCCGACAGCGCAACCTGCCGCTGTTCCCGCTCCGCCCAAAAACACCCGGTTCTACATGACTGCCGAGTTGGACACCACCCGCATCAACCGTGATGTGCAGCGGCTGGTGGAGGAAGTCATTACACACCTGCTCAGCGCAGATGGCTGCAAAGTTTCGGTAACGCTGGATGTTACCGCCGATGCACCGGACGGTCTGTCCACCCCCATTGTGCGCACCGTGATGGAGAACTGTAAAACGCTGAAGGTAAAAGATTTTGGCGTAGATGAATAACGACAGCGGCGTTATTGACAAGGTGCCCCTATCCTGTATAGCGACGCTACTATTCAGCGATGCAATCGCACAGCCTGCATCCACGGGATGTAGTTCAAGGGTTTGGGTGCTCCCAACAAGTATTTTGCAACGCAAAATAAGCAGATGTATATACGTCTGCATTGCTTGCTACAATTGTGTTGGTTCTCAGGACGCTTCTAAAACATGAAAAGCATTTTGTAAATCAAACCGTCCGTTTTCAAGTTCAACTTGAAGCGGACGGTTATTTTTCTGCTCGGAAAGTTTTTGCATTTGCAGTCGCAGCAAGCAGGGCGAGTTGGTTCCAACTTGTAATTTTTTGAATCTGATTTTTTACAAATCTGACTTCAAAAACGATTGTTGGGCTTCGCCCAAACCCGATATTCAGCACATAAACTGTGCCGACTGCGTATCTTAGCAGACGCTGAACAAGCAAATTTTCTCTCAAAAAAATCGTTTTAGAAAAATCAGCGTTGATTCATTCAATATTGCACAAAACCGGAACTATTACTTCCGGTTTTGAAAGCAAAAAGCGGAAGTATCACTTCCTAAAAAATCGAGCAATTTTATGGTATGCTCTATCCAGAGCCGTTCACAAGAACCGGACCTCCCAAGTCCGGTTTTCTCCCTCAAAACCGGACCTGATACGTCCTAAAAATACTTATTTGATTGTGATAGGCTTTCTACAAGCCTTCATCGAACCTTGAGAACCGAATGACCGTCTGCATGGGATACCCGGCCATGACCCCGCAAGGGAGAGCCGGAAAACGCCGCCGGAAGGGGGCAGGAAAGCCATGCAGGGAGAACGGCACCCAAAATTTGAAATCACGTTGATACGAAAAACCAGAACCAGTAGTTCCGATTTTGTCTTAAAATTCATTTCATATTCCTTAAAAACCGGAACTACCAGTTCCTAAAAATAAAATTTACGATGTGATACAATTTTCTCAATGGTTTGCAGCAGAAAACCGGAAGCACTACTTCCGCTTTTTTATAACCAAAAACCGGAGGTACGACCTCCTAAAAAATCTTCTATGAATGTGTTAATCTAATTTCAGAGCCTTCATTGAACCTTGAAAATCACATGACCGTCTGCATGGAATACCCGGCGAAGAGACCCTATGAGGACGAGCCGGAAAACGCCGCTGGAAGGGGGCAGGAAATCCATGCAGAGAGGACGGCGTAAGAACAATGATATTCTATTTCATTTCAGAAAGGATGGTTTGCCTATGACAAAACTGAGCCAGCTTAAAATCGATCCGGAGTTCCAGAATCAAATCAACCCTCCGTCGTTTGAGGAAACCCACCAACTGGAAATGAACATCCTAAAAGAAGAACGTGTACTGAATCCGATCATCACATGGAACGGCTATATTGTGGATGGACATACACGCTACCAAATTCTTCGGAAATATCCATTTATTCCATTTGAAGTCATCGAAAAAGAATTTTCCAGCCGTTATGAAGCACTCGTATGGATCTGTAAAAATCAGCTTGGGCGGCGAAACCTGACCCCAGAACAGAAAAAGTTTCTGATCGGAAAGCAGGCAGAAGCGGAAAAGCAAATCAAATCGTTTCACGGCAATCAGTATACTTTGGCATCTGAAAGTGGTCTGGTTCAAAATGAACCAGACCGCACAAAGCACGGTTCACGATCGAAGGTCGCTGCGGAACATGGAACATCCGAAAGTTATGTTTACCGTGCAGAGCAATTTGCAAAAGGTGTGGAAGCTGCGGAGGAGGCAGTACCCGGAGCGCAGAAAGAAATCCTGAGTGGAAAGATCCGGGCAACCGACCGTGAAATTTCCTCGATTGCAAAGGTTCCAAAGGAAAAGCGTCCCGAAGTTGTGGCAGAGCTTCGTAAGCCTAAAGGCGAACGGGATTCCAGTATCACGGATTCGTATTCTTCGCCTTCAAAGGGCAATGAGTTTATAACGACCTTCAAGCAAGACATTCAGGGGCATAAGAAAGGACTCAACAAGGAAGAAAAACAGAATCTCAAGGATGCCGTCAAGAGCATCTATTCACCTCGCCGCTTGGCAGATGGCGAAGCCATGATGTGCGAGATTCAGGGAGCGCAGGAGGATTTTGTCCGGCGGTAGGAAATGTGCTTTCGTGAATACCTGGATATTCTTACTGAACCGAAGAACAATGAGAAACTGCTGATTTTTATCGACCGTGCCAGTCGGTATCTTCAGACGGTAAAAGATCGTCTGAACAATGATGGAAACCAAAACTCTCAAACGGTTTAGCACTAATTCGGATGTAAAAACGGAGGTGAATGCCATTTCAAATTATTTGAAACCCAATATGCCGCTGCCGCAATATCTGCCCTATCCCCGCTTTCTGCTGGATACCGACTTGAGCCACACAGCGAAGTTGCTCTACACCCTGCTGCTTGACCGGGCAACTCTTTCTCAAAAGAACAACTGGATGGATGAGCGCGGCTTCGTCTATGTGATTTTTCCTCTTTCTGCATTAAGCAACGCTCTGCGATGCAGCACTATGAGCATTAAACGTGCGTTGCGCTCGCTGGAAGATGCCGATTTGATTGAGCGCAGAAGAGGTCGCATTACTGTGCCCAACAGCATCTTTGTAAAAGTTCCGACAGCGCAAAAATGTTCCCCTGCATGGAACGATTCTGTTCCATCCGATGGAACAGAAATGATATCTTCCACGGAACAAAAGTGTTCCACTAACCAACGTAATAAGAACCTCCTGAAAAATAGCCACCTGACAAGAACAACAGACGCTCATTTGACCTTTGGAGAATATCAGAATGTCTTTCTGACGGAAAAAGAGTACAAGCGACTCAAGGCTAACTTTGCAGGGCTTGATGATTTGATCGAGCAGTTGTCCGCTTATGTCCAGTCCACCGGAAGGAAGTACGCCGACCATGCCGCCACCCTGCGCATCTGTGCAAAACGGCAAAAGTCAGAACAGAAGCAAGCACCGGGCATCCCGGACTACACATTCAAGGAAGGAGAAAGTCTATAGAGACGATTGAAAAAATTTTTGAACAGTCCGTTTCCAGTATTCCCGAAAATCCAGAAGATTATTATGGCAAGGACGGTCTGCTTTATTGCGGAAAATGTCATACCCCAAAAGAAGCATTCTTTGCAAAGGGCATCGCTCTGATGGCCAAGAACAAGCACCCCATTGAATGCAGCTGCCAGCGCACGGAACGAGAAAAACAAGAAACCCTTATCAGCCAGCAAAAGCACAACGACCTTGTGCGGCGGCTGAAAGCAGAGGGATTTTCTGACCCGTCAATGCTGGACTGGGCCTTTGAAAACGACAATGGCCGCAGCCCGCAGATGCACCATGCACACCGCTATGTGGAGCAGTGGCAGACTATGCGTTCAGAGAACATCGGGCTGCTCCTCTGGGGCGGTGTCGGCACGGGCAAGAGTTTCCTTGCCGGCTGCATTGCGAACGCTCTGATGGCTCAGGAGGTGCCTGTGCGCATGACGAACTTTGCCCGGATCCTGAACGAGCTAAACGGCAGCTTTTCCGAGCGAAATGAGGTCGTGGACAAGCTCTGCCGCTATCTCCTGCTCATCATTGACGACTTCGGCATGGAGCGTGGCACCGAGTACGCACTGGAACAGATCTACAACATCGTGGACAGCCGATACCGCAGCCGGAAGCCGCTGATCGTCACCACCAACCTGATGCTGGACGAACTGCGGCATCCACAGGATACCGCCCATGCCCGCATCTATGACCGCTGCTGGAAATGTGCGTTCCTTTTTCCTGCATTGGGGTCAGCTTCCGGAAGGAGAACGCACAGGAAAAAATGGAACGTTTAAAAAGTTTAATCGGATGAATCAAAAAATATTTCTGAAAAATCCGCTAGACTGTCAAAGTTCTGCTACAAGGAAATGGAGTTGCCTATTGAATAATTGCCATCGTACAGAAAACAATCCCACCCCTTCGGAATACTCTACGCCCACACTCGATGAATGGAGCGCATTCGCAACCTTTCTAGCCGATGTGATTGAGAAATACGCATCGGTCTTGGAAATAGACAACGCCGTATCCTCAACCAACAACGAAAATCAACAAGATACGGTTGATGCCGCTCTTGCAGCATGATATAATTTTCTTGTAATATTTGTCCCAACACAATGGTAAGATCTTCCCCTCCACTGTATTACATACACGGAACGAGGTGCTTAAAATGAATCGACCAGATGACTCTCCTAAAAATTCCATCCTCATTTACACCACGGAAGATGGCCTGACCAAAATCGATACTACCTTTGACGGTGACACTGTCTGGCTTTCCATTGACCAGATGGCTGAGTTGTTCCAACGTGACAAATCCACAATTTCCCGTCACATCAAAAACATTTTTGCAGAGGGTGAGCTTGAACGAGATTCAGTTGTTGCAAAATTTGCAACAACTGCCGCAGACGGAAAGACCTATCAGGTCGAATTCTACAATCTTGACGTCATTATTTCTGTTGGTTATCGCGTCAAATCCAAACGCGGCACACAGTTCCGTATCTGGGCAACTGGCATCCTGAAGGAATATATGCGCAAGGGATTTGCGCTGGATGACGAACGCCTGAAAAATCTGGGCGGCGGTGGATATTTCAAAGAGCTGTTAGAACGCATCCGTGACATCCGTGCTTCCGAAAAGGTGTTCTACCGTCAGGTTCTGGAAATCTATGCAACCAGCATCGACTATGACCCGAAAGCCGAAATATCTGTCCAGTTCTTCAAAAAGGTTCAAAATAAAATCCATTATGCCATCCACGGTCAGACTGCCGCTGAGGTCATTTACAACCGTGCAGATGCCGAAAAGGAATTTATGGGTCTGACCACTTTCGCAGGAAATCAGCCCACTTTACGAGAAGCTACTATTGCTAAAAACTATCTGAACGAAAAAGAGCTTCGTGCTATGGGGCAGTTGGTTTCCGGTTATCTGGATTTCGCAGAACGTCAGGCAGAACGTGAACAGCCCATGACAATGCAGGATTGGGCAAACCACCTTGACCGTATTCTGACTATGAGCGGCGAGCAGCTTCTTGTTGGCAATGGCAGTGTGACCCACAAGCAGGCAGTGGACAAGGCTACTACCGAATATCGGAAATACAAGGCTAAAACCCTCAGCGATGTGGAGCAGGATTATCTGGATTCCATTAAGTTTCTGGAGCAGAAAACAGACAACAAATAACCATTTTGTGAGGTTTTTATGTCACAGGAAAAGACATAGGTTTACATTTACACCCGTGTTTCTACGGCCATGCAGATCGATGGCTATTCGCTGGATGCACAAAAGGCTCGCATGAACGCCTACGCTGACTTCAACGACTACCAGATCGTCGGCGAATATGAGGATGCCCGTGCAAAGAAGCAGGCGATCGAAGCGGATAAAGTCACGGGCGATAACATTTACAAAGTTCTCATCTGCTTTGAAAAGCTCTACAATGTGATGAATCCCCTTGAACGCAAAAAGCTGATGGAACATCTGATTTCTGAAATTCAGATCTACCCGGAGCGTCAGCCCAACGGTCAGTGGCTCAAATCCATCAAATTCGGACTGCCTATCGTTGAAAAAGACATCGATCTGTGTTTGGACAACGAAAGTCATACTGAATGTGTAATTGCACTTTCCAAGGGCGAGATCGACTCCTGAAAAGGGATACTTTAAGATGATATAAATTCAAGCCACGGTTCGTCGGAGCGTTATGCTCTCTGCGAGCCGTGATTTTCGCTCGCTCAAGCTGCCCAATAACAAAAAACGGTCGGAGTTACTCGTCAGGCAACTCCGACCGTTTTTTCTCTTTTTATTCCTCTTCGTCCCTGGCCCAGTGATAGGCGCAGCGGACAGCCTTATTCCAGCCCTTGATGCGCTTGGTGCGTTCCTCTTCCGAGATGGCCGGGCAGAACACGCGGTCCACCGACCAGTTGCGGGTGATGTCCTCGGCGGACTGCCAGTAGCCTACGGCGAGGCCGGCCAGATAGGCCGCGCCCAGCGCCGTCGTTTCCACGCAGCGGGGACGCTTGACTTCGAGGTCGCTGATGTCGGCCATGGTCTGCATGAGGTAGTTGTTGGCCGACGCGCCGCCGTCCACCCGGAGAGACTTCATGGCGATGCCGGAGTCCGCCGCCATGGCGCGGAGGACGTCGTTGACCTGATAGCAGATGCTGTCCAGCGTGGCGCGGATGATGTGGTACTTGTTGCAGCCCCGGGTGAGGCCCACGATGGTGCCGCGGGCGTACTGGTCCCAGTGGGGCGCGCCGAGGCCGGTGAAGGCCGGCACAACGTAACAGCCGTTGGTGTCCTTGACCTTCTGGGCCATATACTCGGAGTCGCGGGCCTCTTCCAGCAGGCGCAGCTCATCGCGGAGCCACTGGATGGCCGCACCGGCCACAAAAATAGAGCCTTCCAGCGCATAATTCACCCTGCCGTCGGGGCCGCAGGCGATGGTGGTGACAAGACCATTCTGAGAAGTGACCGGCGTCTCACCAGTGTTCATGAGCAAAAAGCCGCCGGTGCCGAAGGTGTTTTTCGCCTCGCCGGAGGCAAAGCAGGTCTGGCCGAAGAGGGCCGCCTGCTGGTCGCCTGCCGCACCGGCAATTTTTATCTCGCCGCCGAAGTGCATCGGGTCAGCGTACTCATAAAAACCGCTGGACGGCACCGGCTTCGGGAGCATACATTTCGGGATGTTCAGCTCCTGCAGGATCTCGTCGTCCCATTCCAACGTATGGATGTTGAACATCATGGTGCGGCTGGCGTTGGTATAGTCGGTGACATGCAGTTTTCCGCAGGTCAGCTTCCAGATGAGCCAGGTCTCCACGGTGCCGAAGAGCAGTTCTCCCCGCTCGGCCCTTTCGCGGGCACCGGGGATATGATCCAGTATCCACTTGAGCTTGGTGGCCGAAAAATAGGCGTCGATGATGAGGCCGGTCTTCTGCCGGAATTTCTCCGTCAGGCCCCGGGCCTTCAGCTCGTCGCAGTATTCGCTGGTGCGGCGGCACTGCCAGACGATGGCGTGGCAGATGGGCTCCCCGGTCTCCTTGTCCCAGACGATGGTGGTCTCCCGCTGGTTGGTGATGCCGATGGCGGCGATGTCCTCGGCCCGGGCGCCGACTTTGTTCATGGCCGAGAGGGCCACGCCCAGTTGGGTGGCCCAGATCTCATTGGCGTCGTGCTCCACCCAGCCGGGTCTCGGGTAATACTGGGCAAATTCCTTCTGTGCGACGCTGCAGATCTCGCCTGCCTTATTGAACAGGATGCAGCGGTTCGAGGTGGTTCCGGCGTCCAGCGCCATGATGTACGACATAGGCTCTTTTCTCCTTTTCCTGCTCTGGTTTTATAGTGTCAGAACGCCAGCGCGGGGCTCACTTCGTTCCGCCGCTGGGTCTGGACGATACAGTCCTTGTCCGGCACGACGCCCGCCGTACCGAGGGTAGAAAAGACGGTCTGCAGCGCCAGCATAGGGGTGTTGTTCTCCTGCGAAAGGTGACAGAGGGCAAACTTCTTGCAGCCCTCCTGGATGAGTTCCAGCAGCTTTGCCGCGCACTCATCGTTGGAGAGGTGGCCCCGGACCGACTCGATGCGGGCGCGCAGATAGTAGGGGTACGGCCCGCTGCGGAGCATATGCAGGTCGTAGTTGCTCTCGAGGGCCACAAGGTCGCAGCCGGAGAGGGCTTCATGTACGGCAGGAGTCAGCACGCCGAGGTCGGTGGCGATGGTCATGGTCTTCTCGTCGGGGGTGTGGATGCGGTAGCCCACACAGGGGACGTCGTGGCTGGTGGGGAAAGCTTTGACCCCAAAGACACCGATGTCCTCTTCCCTGCCCGGCGTCAGAGCTGTCAGGTCGCAAGTGGCGGGGACGACCCCGTTTGTGTCCAGAAATTCCAGCGTTTCCTCTGCACCGTACACTGGCAGCGGGTATTTTTTCAGGAAGGTGGAAAGGCCCTTCACATGGTCGCTGTGCTCATGGGTGACAAGAATGCCGTCGCAGTCGGAGATGTTCAGCTCCAGTTCCTTGAGGGCTGTGCCGGTGGTGCGGACGCCTTTGCCCATATCCACGATGAGATACCGCTCCCCGCAGCGCACGACGCTGCTGTTGCCGGAGGAACCGGAATAAAGAGAGATGAATTCAGACATGATAAACCTCAACAAATAAAACCTCTCCGTCTGCTGCGCAGTCATAAAAACGCAGGGACCTGACGGACTGCCAATGCCTCCCCTCGGCAGGGGAGATGGCACGCCGCAGGCGTGACAGAGAGGTTTTTCTAATTACAGAGCCTGTTCCAGTGCAACGGGCATCCGCTCCACCTTCCTGATGTCAGCACCGAGGCCGCGCAGCTTCTCCACGATGTTCTCGTAGCCGCGCTCGATATGGCCGATCTCCTCGATCTCGCTGGTGCCGTCGGCCATCAGGGCTGCAACGACCATCGCTGCACCGGCGCGCAGGTCGGAAGCGCGGAGCGGAGCGGGAGACAGCTTTTCCACGCCCTCGAACACGGCCACCTGACCGTCCACCTGGACATTCGCGCCCATCTTGCGCAGCTCGTCCACATAGCGGAAGCGGTTGTCCCACACGCTCTCGGTGACGGTGGAAGTACCCTTTGCCACGCTGAGCAGAACGCCCATCAGGGGCTGCATATCGGTGGGGAAGCCCGGGTGGGGCATGGTGTTGATCTTGAGGGGCAGGATGTCGCCGGTGCGGCGAACCCGCACAGCATCGTCAAATTCTTCCACCTCAATGCCCGCACGGCGGAGCTTTGCGGTGATAGGCTCGAGGTGCTTGGGGGTGACGTTCTTCACCAGCACATCGCCGCCGGTGGCCGCTGCAGCCACCATGTAGCTGCCGGCCTCGATCTGGTCGGGGATGATGCTGTAGGTGCAGCCGTGCATCTGCTCGACGCCGCGCACCTTGATGACATCGGTGCCTGCGCCGCGCACATCAGCGCCGCACATATTCAGGAAGTTGGCCAGATCGACCACATGGGGCTCCTTGGCACAGTTTTCCAGAATGGTCTGACCCTTGGCCATGACAGCGGAGAGCATACCGTTCATGGTAGCGCCCACGCTCACCTTATCAAAGAAGATATGAGCGCCGTTCAGCTCGTCGGCGTGGACGGTGATCATGCCGTAGTCCACACTGTCCTCTGCGCCCAGAGCGCTGAACACCTTCAGGTGCTGGTCGATGGGGCGGGGGCCGAGGTTGCAGCCGCCGGGCATGGCCACCTCGGCCTTGCCGAAGCGGGACAGCAGTGCGCCGAGGAAATAGTAGCTGGCGCGCATCTGGCGGGACAGGTCGTCGGGGACGTTGGTGCCGGTCAGATGGGTGGTGTCGATCTCGTAGGTGTTCTTGTTCAGCATCCGGACCTTTGCGCCCAGCACGCTGAGGATCTTGAGGCTCACCGCCACATCGCTGATGTCCGGCAGGTTCTCGATGACGCAGACGTCCGCTGCCAGAATGGTAGCGGGCAGGATGCCCACAGCCGCATTTTTCGCGCCGGAGATGATGACTTCGCCGTGCAGGGGCTTACCGCCCGTAATAACAAACTTTTCCAATTTTATGATCTCCTTGTCACAGGCCCGCTCCCCGCAGGCCCAAAAGGTCAGTTCAAGGTACGTTATTCCTTCTCGCTGTACAAAGCTCACAACCAGTTGACACAATTACAGCTACTTTATTATACACAACTTCCAGCAAAAAGCAAAGCCCCAATGCACGCTCGTCGATTATTTTCTGTTTTGCCCAGTTTCTTTTCTATTATTCTCGGGTTTTGTCTCTTATTTTCAGGAAAATTTTACATTTGCCGCTGCTTACCACACACTGTCGTCGCAGCGGGTCTCCTTGATCCAGCCCAGCTGATAGGCCCGGACCAGCTGTTTGAGGTCGTGGACCTTCTCCCGCAGGATCTCGCCCTCGTCGGTCTCCTCCACAAGGATGCGGTGGTTCTCCGTCTCGAGGATGTTCTTCTGGGAGAGGATGTCCAGATTCTCGTTCACAGCCTTTTCGGCGCTCTCAAAGGGCTGGTGGGTGCGCAGGGACATGGTGCGGCTGGAATAGACCAGCGTGTAGCCCGCGATGCCGGTCTTTTCGTGGTAGGCGCGGCAGAAACCGCCGTCGATGACCACGAGGCGTCCGCCGCCCTTGATGGGGCTCTCGCCCTTCTTCTCCTGCACGGGGACATGGCCGTTGACGATGTGGCTGGTGCCGGGCAGGCCGAACTCGGCGAGGATGCGGCGGCAGACGGCTTCCTCATTATACCATGTATAATAGGGGTCCTTCACCTCGGTGTGGGTGGAAGCGTCTTCGACATACAGCCGCTCGAAGGTGGTCATGGCGCTGCGGCCATACAGGGGCGACAGCTTGCCGCACCACAGATACCACAGGAAATCCTGTCCGCTCTGGCGGGCGGCGCTGCCCTCGGAGGCGAAGTAGCCCCGGCGGGCGCGCTCGTCGCAGTAGTCCATGAGGGCGCGGCCCGAGTAGGCGTGGCCCTCGAACCGCTCCACAGCGAAGGTGCCTTTCCTGGTCATCGGCACAGCGCCGTGGTAGAGCAGGTTGCCGTTCTCGATGTGGTAGACACTGCCCTTGGCGTACAGGAACTCGACGTGCTGCTGTAATTTCTCGCTCTGGCGGAAGGACTGCACCAGCTTTTGCAATACCACCTTCTCGTCGCTGTTCAGCGCGGTGGGGTCGGCGGGGTCTACCGTCGGGAAAGACATATCCCGCATGGGGTACTCCCTGCCGTTCACCATGACGGTCCTCTTCTCCCAGTTGATGCGGCGCAGGAAGTCGCGGTCCTGCATCTCGAAATCCGGGTTGCGGTCGATGACCTGACACTCGAGCTTGAGCATCAGGATGGTGATGGCCTTATGCATGACGGCGCAGCGATGGAGCATACCGGGGGTGTAGGGGCCGCGGGCAGTGTCGGTGTGAGGCATCCAGATGGTCAAGTCGTCGTCGCCATAGAACTGCTCGGCCATCCGCTGCAGGTGGCGGAGGTTGATGCCGTAGCAGTCCTCCACCATGCCGTGGTTGTGGTAAGCGAGGGTGGTCTTCAGCACCGTGCAGATGCAGATGGGACTGCCGGCCGCCGCGCCCATCCAGACCACGTCGTGGTTGCCCCACTGGATGTCCACATCGTGGTGGCGCATCAGCAGGTCAAGGATGACGTCGGGGCGGGGGCCGCGGTCGAACAGGTCGCCCACGATGTGGAGCTTGTCCACAGCCAGCCGCTTGATGAGCTCGCAGAGACGGACGATGAACTTATCGGCGCGGCCATTCTCGATGATGCTGCCGACGATCTGGCCGTAGTAGAGGTCTTTGTCGTGGTCCTCGAAGTGGGCGTGGAGCAGCTCATCCAGAATGTACCCGCAGCTGGACGGCAGGCAGGCCCGGACATGCTCCCGGGTGTGCTTGGAAGAGACGAGGCGGCAGATGTCGATGAGCCGCAGCAGCGTCTCACTGTACCACTGTTCCAGCGCTTCCTCGTCGGCGCAGCGCTCCTTGAGCTGGGGCAGCTTCTCGTTCGGATAATAGATCAGAGTCGCCAGCTCGGCCCGCGTCCCCTCCGGCACGGTATCCCCCAGCACAATGTCCACCTTTTCGCGGATGACGCCGGAAGCGGAGTTCAGGATATGTACGAACGCCTCGTTCTCGCCGTGCAGGTCGCTCATGAAGTGCTCGGTGCCTTTGGGCAGCTTGAGCAGTGCCTGTGTGCTGATGATCTCGCTGGCGGCCGCTGCCTGCGAGGGATAGTCCCGGGCCAGAAGGCTCAGATATTTCAGGTTGTCCCGGATCTCTTCGGTCTCTGTACGCATGGTGTCCTCCAAATCATGTAGTATTCTTGCATGACATGCAATATTCAATCTTAGTATACCACTTCCGGGGGCAAAAATGATATAATAGCCTCGGATAATTTAATATGATTCTTTCTCATAGGAGTTGGACAATATGTCTAAAAACATTTCCACAACGCCGCCTGTCTCCTGTACCCTCTGCCCCCGCCGCTGCGGCGCAGACCGCGCCGCCGGGCAGACAGGTTTCTGCGGGGCGGGCGGCACCCTGAAAGCCGCCCGCGCGGCCCTGCACTTCTGGGAAGAGCCCTGCATCAGCGGCACCCGGGGCAGCGGCACCGTGTTTTTCTCGGGCTGCACCCTCAAGTGTTGTTTCTGCCAGAATTACCCCATCAGCGCCGAGGGTCTTGGCAAAGAGATCACGATAGAGCATCTGGCCGAAATTTTCCTCGATCTGCAGAAGCAGGGCGCCCACAACATCAACCTCGTCACCCCCGGCCAGTGGCGGCCCTGGATCATCGCGGCGTTGGACATCGCCCGGGCCGAGGGGCTGCGTCTGCCCATCGTCTGCAACACCGGCGGCTACGAGACGGTGGAGAGCGTGGAGGCGTGGCGCGGCTCTATCGACATCTGGCTGGCCGATTTGAAGTACGTCTCCTCTTCCCTCTCCGCCGAGCTTTCCTCTGCGCCGGACTACTTCGCCCAGGCCAGGCCCGCCATCGAGGCCATGATGGCGCAGGCGGGCCATCCGGTGTTCGACAGCGAGGGCATCTTACAGAAGGGCGTCATCCTGCGGCATCTGGCCCTGCCCGGCCACATCGACGACAGTTTTGCCGTCCTCGACCAGATGGCCGCATGGAACGAGGCCGACCCCGGCTGCTTCATCCCCAGTGTCATGAGCCAGTACACCCCCTTTTACAAGGCCGCAGAGCACGGCATCGGGCGGCGCATCACCACCTACGAGTACCGCCGGGTGGTCAATCATGCCATGGATCTGGGGCTGACCGCCGGCTATATGCAGCAGAAGAGCAGCGCCCGGGAGGAGTATACGCCCAGTTTTGACCTTACCGGGGTGTGAACTGCTGCGATTCACGCACCAAAAAGGGCGATTCGCGCAGGTTTTATTGATTTTTTCCCGCAGATGTGGTACATTCAGGACAATCAGACGTTCCCTGTTTTTACCACTTATTTTCACCATTCAAAGGAGGTTTTTGTATGCTGTCTTATCGTAAGCTTGCCATGCGTGTTCTGGGTCGGCCTCTCCATACGGGGGGGGTATCGATTCACCCCGTCCGGCCTCTCAGCGGGCAGCAGCGTTTATTCTGACCGCCGCAATGCTCACCACCCTTGCCGCCCCGGCTTTTGCCGATACATGGTGCATTGAGAATGGTAACATCACCGTGAAAGCGGGCGACACCAAAGGGACAAACAAAGTCTCACAGGGCTCGATCATCGACAAGGTGGACACCAACACCGTCATCACAAATAATAACAAGAACACCGCTTCTTCCAACACTGTGACTATCGAGGCTAAAGATAAGGACGATAAGGTTGAGGTCAAGCTGGACAATGTGAACATCGACACCAGCAAACAGAACAAAGCCGCCGTGAGCGTGACCGGCAGCGGCGACACCACCATCGAGCTGGATGGCGACAACAAGCTGAAGAGCGGCTCTGCCCATGCCGGATTGGAGCACAACAAGACCGACACCAGCGGCGAACTGACCATTCAGGACAACAATAAGGACGGCGGCAGTCTGAAGGCTACCGGTGGACAATTTGGTGCAGGCATCGGCGGCGCTGGCGTCAATGACGCGCAGGTAAAGATCACTGGCGGCAAGATCACGGCTACCGGTGGAGAATTTGGCGCAGGTATCGGCGGCGGCTTCAAAGGCAGCGGCGATGTGACCATCACCGGCGGCGAGATCCATGCAAACGGCGGCTCTTATAGCGCAGGCATCGGCGGCGGCGAATACAGCAGCGGCAAAGTGACCATCAGCGGCGGCGAGATCACTGCGACCGGCAGTTATTTAGGCGCAGGCATCGGTGGCGGCGAGAAAGGCAGCGGCGATGTGACCATCACCGGCGGCGAGATCACTGCAAACGGCGGCTCTTATGGCGCAGGCATCGGCGGCGGCAAGGGAGTGTATCTTGCTTCCGATAAAAAGATCCACGGCGGCGATGGTAAGGTGACCATTACCGGCGGCAAGATCACTGCCACCAGCAAATCTTTTGGCGCTGGCATTGGCGGCGGCTCCAACGGCAGCGGCGATGTGACCATCGAGGGCAACACCGAAGTCAACGCTGCCGGAGGCACAGGCGGCGCGGGCATCGGCAGCGGTGCGGGCGACGCCAAGGCAAACATCACCCTCGAGGGCAAAGTGACCATCGTTGCCAAGGCGGGCGATGGCAACGTTGCCATCGGCGACATAAACGGCGAGCAGGAGCTCAACGGCCTTGCCCCCGGCAGCAATGTCACCCGCTCCGACTCCGAGGGCAACGACATTTCTCTGCCCGGCGACAAAGTGCCTACTCCTTCTGGCGGCGACACTGCGGGTGGCGGCTCTACGGACGGCGACTCTGCGGGCGGCGGCTCTGCGGGCGGCGGCTCTACCGGCGGCG
>OAUU01000315.1_pt1 | contig 42508 bp, 34 predicted proteins | sample 1501381 | NCBI WGS metagenome assembly OAUU01 (sample SAMEA2580057, study PRJEB22360) | human gut metagenome | reverse complement strand
ATGACTCCGACGGGAATCGAACCCGTGTTACCGCCGTGAAAGGGCGATGTCTTAACCGCTTGACCACGGAGCCGAAGTTTTTGTTTTGTCTGCCGTGATTTTTGCTCAGCGACAAGTAGTATATTATCATAAGAAAACGAGTTTGGCAAGTGTTTTTTTGAAAAAAAATCAAAAATTTTTGAGATTTGTGTTGCCGTGCATTCAGAAGGAAAAAATTTGAGTTTCGCTGTGTAAGAAAGTGATTTATCTTTGCGTAGATATAAAAAGGGAACAGAAAAATTTGCCGGGTCAGGGCATGGCTTTTCGATATTCTTCCGGTGACATACCAAAAGTCCGGCGGAAAATGCTGGCAAAATAGCTGGGGCTTTCAAATCCGGTATGCAGAGCAATTTCCAAGATAGAAAGCGAGCTGCCGGTAAGAAGATCTGCGGCTTGGGTTACGCGGTACTGGTTGATATAGGAAATAGGCGTTGTGTGAAAGTGCGTTTTGAAGAAACGACAAAAATATTGTGGATTCATATTGAGTATAGCAGCAAGATCTGAAAGACGGATTTTAGAATCATAGTTATCCTGAATATAACGTAAGAGTTTTTTACACTGATCAGATCTTTCTTTTTTACGAGTGCAGAGGGGTTCCGGATGAAGAAAAAGCTGGTATTGCGCCAGAAGTGCAAGAATCCGATACATGTCACTTTTGATCAGAAGAAACCAGCCGATGGGTTTGGTATCGTATGCATACAGGATTTCCTGGAAAAGCTCAGATAATGTCAGTACAAATGTTTTCTGTGTCTGAGAGGAGGCTTCAGCAGCAGAAAGCTCTTCCAATGGAAAAGCCGGAAGAAGCAGTTGATGAGAGAGCAGCGGACGAATCCAGTCTGCTTCACAGGAATCCAGATAGGCACATGAGAGAATTTCTGGAAGAAATACAAGGGCATGGTGAACCGAAGGGGTAGTTCCAATGCTGCAGAGCTGATGCAGTTCGTGACTGTTGATGAAAAGAAAAGTACCTTCGGAAATTGTCCGGGTTTCAGTTTTCAGTGTCAGAGTGAGAGTACCTTTTTCAACCCATATCCATTCTAATTCTTTATGCCAGTGAAAAGGAACAGAGAGCCCGCCATGCGCATAATCCTGATGATAGATATGGAGCGGAACAGGTTCGGTTCCATGCACGGTAAAATCCCGGATTCCGCCAGAAAGAACAGGGGAACAAGATTCAGGAGAAAAGAGTTCTTTTGAACGTTCTTTTTTCATAAAAGTCAAAATCCTTTCATTAAATACGAAAATCAGGTTAGAAAATATAAGATAATATCATTATACTGCTCTTATAGGAAAAAAGAAAGAGAGGACAGAAAATGAAAAGAGAGTGGTGGCATAGCTTAACCGTATATCAGATTTACACCAGAAGCTTCTGTGACAGCAACGGAGACGGCATCGGCGATTTTGGAGGGATTCTGCAGAAGCTGGACTATCTGCAGGAGCTTGGTGTTGGAGCCATCTGGCTTTCGCCTTTTAACGATTCTCCTAATTGCGACAATGGATATGATGTCAGTGACTATTATAAAGTAATGGAAGAAGCGGGCACAATGGAAGAGCTGGAAGAACTGATCGCAGCCTGTGAAAAGCGGGAAATTGTGGTCATGATGGATCTTGTTTTAAATCATAGTTCCCATCTGCACCCATGGTTCCTGGAAGCCAGAAAGGATCGAAACAGTAAATACCATGATTTTTACATCTGGAAGGAAGGAACGAAGGAGCAGCCGCCAGAAGGCGGCGGAGCATTCTTTGGAGGAAGCACCTGGGAATGGGTGCCGGAGGTTCAGGAATATTATTATCACAGTTTCAGTGTAATGCAGCCGGATCTGAACTGGAAAAATCCGTCGCTTCGGAAAGAGCTGTACCGGATGATCCAGTTCTGGATGGATAAAGGGATCCGTGGTTTCCGGCTGGATGCAATTGACAATATTGTAAAAGATGGACATGGAGGAAATGATACTCATTCGGAGCAGATTCATACATACTTAATGGAAATGAATCAGAATACGTATGGAAAATCAGAACAGATCCTGACAGTGGGGGAAACCGGAGGTGCTACGGTAGAAATGGCACAGCAGTATTCTGATCCGGAAAGCCAGGAGCTCAGTATGATTTTTCAATTTGAACTGATGGGAATCGACGGCATCCGAAGTGGAAACTGGGATCCGAAACCGTATACGCTGCCGCAACTGAAGCAGCTCTTTAAAAAATGGCAGACGGGACTGGAAGAAAAAGGATGGAACAGCCTGTTCTGGGGAAACCATGATTTTCCGCGTGTCGTATCGCGCTTTGGAAATGACAGGGAACCGTATCGGGAAAAATCAGCAAAAATGTTGGCTGTCCTTCTCCATGGGATGAAAGGAACTCCTTATATTTACCAGGGGGAAGAAATCGGTATGACAAATGTGTCAGGGCTTCGGATCGAGGACTATCAGGATATCGAGTCTGTAAATTTTGCCGAAGGCCGTAAAAAAGAAGGCTGGGAGGAAGAAAAAATTCGTACCTATCTTGCACGGAACAGCCGGGACCATGCGCGGACGCCAATGCAGTGGAATGCGGAAAAACACGCCGGATTTACAGCGGGAACACCGTGGATGGCGGAAAATCAGAATTACGAGGAGATCAATGTGGAAAACAGCAGAAAAAATCCGGATTCCCTCTTCTATTTCTATCAAAAACTAATTGCGCTGCGTAGGAAAAATGACACTCTTGTTTATGGGGATTTCCGTCTGATTGAGGAAGAAAATCCGGATATTTTTGCTTATGAGAGAAATCTGGGAGAGAAAAAGCTGATTGTGCTCTGCAATTTCCGGGATACCGCGGCAGAGATGAAAGCCCGATATGATTTGACAAAAGGAACGGTTCTGATTCATAATGATACAGAAAGTCTCACAAAAGAAGTGTGGAAGTTACAGCCGTATGAGGCGTATATGATTGAACTTCTGCAGTAAAAAGACAGAAATGAAAAGCAGCAGGAGAAGAAAACTGCAGGAGCAACTGGAAACAGGAGGGAGAAAATGTATCGCGTTCTTCTTGTAGAAGATGAAGAAATTGAACTGGAGACATTGCGGGATTATATTGACTGGAAAAAGAACGGGATTTCCAGAGTATTTACCGCGCGCAATGGCAGAAGGGCACTGGAGTGCCTGGAAGAAAATATGGCAGATATTGTGATTACGGATATTCAGATGCCAGGAATGAGTGGAATTGAACTGGCAGAGACGATCGTACGCCGGGGGTATCCATGCAAAATTGTTTTTCTGACAGGATATGATGATTTTTCCTATATCCATTCCGCTTTTCAGGTGAATGCCGTGGATTACCTTTTAAAGCCATTTACGATTGAAGAAGTAGAAGCATGCCTGAAAAAAGTGAGAAGTGAACTGGAGAAAAGTGAGATAGCAGACTGGTCGCGGAAAACGGCGGCGAAGCAGTTGCTGGAAATGGCTTTGCGGGAAAAACAGGAAACAGAGCTTTTACGGAAAAATTTCCGTGGTGTATTTGGAGAAGAACTGGAAGAGTGCAGGTTTGGAATCATAGCGGTTTATGGAAAAACGGAAGAAAACATCTGTAGCCAAATTCAGGAAAAATACAAGGGCATCCGTTACATCAGCAAAACGGAACGGATCAGCATTCTGCTGCTGGCGGGGTATCTGTCGGTGAAAGATACGGCATTTCAGATCTGGAATGATTTGAAAGAAGACGCACCGAGAGCCGTTGGATGGTGCAGTGGAGCATGGACAGCTGACTGCCTGTACGAAAAGGCGGAAAAACTTCGGAACTGTTGTGTTCTGGCATTTCATATGGATCCACCGGAACTTTTCTGTGCAGATGAAAAAGAAACGGAAGAGGAAAAAGCATATCATTTCCGGGAACAGAAGGAGCGGAGAGAAGAAATCTGTCGTCTGGTCAGCAGCGGGAAAAAGCAGGAAACGCTGCAGACCATGAAAGATTATTTTCAACAGCTAAAGGGGCTTGCGCCGAAAACATTTGCGGGAGAAGTTTACAATCTCTATATGTATCTATGGAACCGTCTTGTTTTGAGCGATGAACTGCTGGAAAACTGGATGGAAGCAGAAAAAATTTTGAGAGAAAATGAAATTTTTGAAGCAAACAACAGTTATCAGATGCGGGAAAAGATGAAGCAGTATCTGGAACGGATGTTGGCATTTTTTGAAGAACAGAATCAAAATCCAAATTACTATGCCGTTTATCAGGTAAAAACATATCTTCAGGAGCACTGCTCGGAAAGCGCAGATATCGAGAAGCTGGCCGCGGAGGTCGGTTTGTCTCCGAATTATCTGAGGAGCCTGTTTAAAGAGGCAACAGGAAAAACAATTTTGGAATACAATACGGAAATGCGTCTGCAGAGGGCGGCGGAACTGTTAAAGAATAAGAAAAATAAAGTACGGGAAGTGAGTCTGGCGGTTGGATATGAAAATGTTTCTTACTTTGGCGTTGTTTTTCAGAAAAGATTTGGAGTGACACCAAATGAATATCGTAAAATGGTATAAAAATCGGAGTTTTCAGTTTAAACTGGTGATCGGCTATCTGGTACTGGCACTGATTCCAATGCTGTGTGTTACCTGGTACAGTTATGGAAAAACAAGGAACGTGCTTCTTACTGAAGCATATCAGAGTGCAGAACAGGAAGCAGAACGAATTGAAAAAAATTTTTCTACGATGGTCGAGCCTTACGAAACAATTCTGGATGTGCTGTATGTGGATCAGATGCTGAGCGGATATTTGTTTCAGGATTACAGCAACGATTCTTATGAAGATATGTTTTACTATATTGATAAGAAGCTCAGTGAAATCTGTCTGATGAATGCAGGAATTTACAAAATCTGTTTTTACAGCAACAATGAAACGCTTCCGCAGGATAATTATTATTTTTATTCCATGCAGGATCTAGATCGGAGGGAACGTGTGCTGACATTTGATGCGATAGGGGAAACGGTATTCTGTGGGATATCTGGAGACGGAAAAGCATTTCATATGAATCGTCTGATGAATTTTTATCCACAGGGCGGGATGAAGAGCGTACTGTCGTTACAGATTGAAAATCAGCAGATACAGCCCCTCCTCGAAACAATAAATTCCACCGATGAAATTTATCTGGTGGATCAAAAAGGATATATTCTGGCTGCTTCCGAACCGGAAATGGCAGGCCTTCCGATCCGGACCAGAATGCCGGAAGAGGATCTGGAGCAGAAAGCGCAGATTGAGTTTGAGCGTGACGGCATTTCAAAAATCGGAAATATCCAGAGCGGAGTTTTCGGAACAAAAATTCTTGTGATTTCGGATAAGGAGACGGTTTTAAAAGACGCAAAAGCTGTTTCAAGAAGAATGATGTTCCTGATCCTCTGCAGCGCGGCTATGGTATTTCTCTGCATTATCTGTTACACAAGATGGATTTCCACGCGGGTGCAGAAAGTGGTGTATGCAGCAAAACGGATGGGACAGGGAGAATTTGATTACCGTCTGGAAAATATGGGAGAAGATGAGATCGGACAGATCGGGCTGGCGTTTAATCAGCTCAGTGATCAGATTCAGGAGCTAATTCGGGAAAATTACGAAAAGAAAATCCGGATTCAGACGAGCGAACTGAATTTGCTGCAGGAACAGATCAATCCGCACTTTCTTTACAATGCACTTGCGGTTATTTCAGCACTGGCGATGCGGGAAGGTGGAAAACAGACGATGCAGGCGGTCAAAAATTTGTCCAGCTTCTACCGGATTTCCCTGAATAAGGGAAAACAGGTGCTTTCCATCCAGGAAGAAGTGGAACTGCTGCAGAGCTATCTGAAAATCCAGCAGATGCGTTTTCGGGACAGCGTACAGGTGGAGTATGAGATTGCAAGAGAAGTACTGACATATCGAACCATTAAACTTCTTCTGCAGCCGCTGGTTGAAAATGCCATTCACCATGCGAGAAAAGAGGAAGAAGTTCTCCACATTGCGGTCAGAATTCAAAAAGAAGAAAGGGATGTGGTATTCCAGGTGACAGATGATGGATGTGGAATCGAGGCGGAAAAACTGATTAAACTGCGAAGTTCTCTGCGGCGTTCAGAGGAAGGATATGGACTGAGAAATGTTGCAAACAGGGTTCGTCTGGCTTATGGAGAGAATTATGGTGTCCGAATAGAAAGCCAGGAAGGATATGGAACGACAGTTTCTGTCAGAATTCCAGTAAACGAATAAAAAATCAAACAAAGCAGAAATAACTTCGTATTGTTTGCATAGAAGAGGAAACAGAAACCGGCTGATAAAGGTGATTTTGCCCGTCAGCCGGTTTCTGTTTCGTTAGATATTGACAGAAATCGTAAGAAAACAACAGAATAAAAAAGAGAATTATAAAACTCCGTTAAATCGAGATAGAAATCATAAAAAAGTGAGATTGTTGCAGGACAGACTATCCATTAGAATGGAAACATAGACAGCAAGAGTGTACAAGATGAACAAAAAGAAGAAAGAAGGAGAAGGCATGAAAAAAGAAAACGTGCATGCAAAGCACAAAAAAAGCCTCGCGGAACGGTTCTGGAAACAGAAATATCTGTTTTTACTGCTGCTTCCATCGTTGGTATGGGTCATTCTGATCTGCTATGCACCAATGACAGGACTGTATATGTCCTTCATCAACTACACGCCGCAGGGTAGCGGCTATTTTGCGGATATGGCGAATTCGCAGTTTGTCGGTCTTGACTGGTTCAAGTATTTCTTTTCCACAGATTTCACAAAAATCATGAGAAACACACTGGCAACCAGCTTACTGACACTGTTATTCTCATTCCCGCTGCCAATCATTCTGGCGCTTTGCCTGAATGAAGTTCGAAACCAGAAGGCAAAGAAATTTGTACAGACCGCATCTTATATTCCCTATTTTATTTCCTGGGTTATTGCGGCAAACATTTTCCTTACATTCCTTTCTTCAGACGGCGTCATCAACAATCTGTTAAAATTCTTCGGATTAACCGATGAGTCGATTCTGTTTTTCCAGAAAGGACCATATTTCTGGTGGATCATCGCGATCGCAAATGCGTGGAAGGTACTTGGATACAATGCGATTATCTATATGGCGGCAATCTCCGGCATCAGCCAGGATATGTATGAAGCAGCAGATGTGGATGGTGCGACGAGAATGCAGAAGATTCTGCATATCACACTTCCGGCATTAAAGCCGACCATTATGATTCTTCTGATTCTGGCAATCGGAGGTGTTCTGAATACAGGATATGAGCAGCAGCTGTTGATGTCTAATGATGCTATTTTAAATTATTCTGATGTACTTGATACGTATGCATACCGCTATGGTCTGAAAAACGGAATGTATTCTTACGGTACTGCAGTAGGATTCTTTAAATCCGCAGTCTCCTTCATTCTGGTCATCAGTGCAAATGCACTTTCGAAGAAATTCAGTGATGATAATACGGCACTGTTTTAGGAGGAAGGAAAATGAGAGAAAAAGCAATTAAAATCAAAAGAAAACGTTGTGCCAGTGACTGGTTTCTTGATATTTTCAAAGTGGTTTTTCTGGTGTTAGTTACTGTGATCTGTGTGTATCCGTTCTGGAACATTTTTGTGGTATCCATTAACGATGCAACCGATGCACTGCGCGGCGGGCTCTACTTTCTGCCGAGAAAACTGAGTCTGGCAAGTTATAAAGATATTCTGGGACGTGCCACATTTTTGCATGGCATTCTGATCACTGTACTTCGTACTGCAATTGGTACACCGCTGGCGGTCCTTGTCACGACAGCACTTGCCTATGTGCTTTCCAGAAAAGAGCTGCTGTTCCGGAAACAGCTGAACCTGTTCTTTATCTTCACCATGTATTTTGGCGGCGGAATGGTTCCGTATTATATGGTATTAAAGAGCCTTGGAATGCTGAATAATTTCATTGTATTTATTTTTCCGAACCTGGTAAGTGTTTATAATATGATTCTGGTAAAGAATTATATAGAGGGAATGCCGGCAGAGATTTTTGAATCGGCGAAAATTGACGGAGCAAACGATCTGACAGTTTTCTTTAAAATGGTAATTCCATTGTCCAAGCCGATTATTATGACCATTGCACTGTTTGTTGCAATTACACATTGGAATTCTTGGTTCGATGCATATTTGTTTACGAATGCACAGTCTTTAAAAACAATGCAGTCCATTTTGGTTGAAATTCTGAATCAGTATCAGACTTCATCAGCGAACCAGGCGGCAAATCAGGCGTCACAGACCATTACACCGGACAGCATTCGAATGGCTGCTACGATGATTGCGACAATTCCGATTATCATGGTTTATCCGTTTATTCAGAAATATTTTGTTAAAGGAATCATGCTCGGATCTGTAAAGAGCTGATGATAGAAGGAGGAAAAGAAAATGAAGTTCAAAAAAAGTATCGCAATGGCGATGAGTGTCCTGATGGCAGCGGGAATGCTTGCAGGATGCGGATCAAATGGCAGTACATCATCAAGTACTGCATCCGGCAGTGCATCATCTGCATCGGGCGAGGTATCAACAGACGGAGTTACGATTTCTATCTTTGACAAAAACTCCGGAAGCAATACCTTTGATGATCCAGTTGCAAAAGCAATTGAGGAAAAAACAGGTGTCAAAATTCAGGTAGAAAATCCAACCGGAGATCCGCTGGAAAAATTGAACCTGATGCTGACCGGTCAGAATTACCCGGATATCGTCCTGATGGATCGTGGAAATGATATTGTAAACCGTTACATTGAGGCAGGCGCACTGCTTCCGTTGAATGATCTGATCGATGAGTACGGCCCGGATGTAAAAGAGATGTACGGGGAAACCTTAAACAAGAGTCGTTATACCGATGGAAAAAATTACTATCTGAATAACTGGTACGGAGAAGATCCGGATCCGGTAGCCGGTGTTCTGATGCGCTATGATTATCTGTGCGAAATCGTTGGAAAAGACCGCGCAGACAGCGATGAGCCATTTACACAGGAAGAGTATATTGACATTTGTAAGAAATTCAAAGAACTTCATCCGACCATTGACGGAAAAGAGAGTATTGCCATTACCTTTGATGCAGAATCCAAAAACTACGATGGAACATTAAAAGGAATGTATGGTCTGAAAACATATTATCAGGATGGGGACAATCTGGAACATGTTGCCAAAGCACCAAACTTCAAAGAGATGATGTCCTTTGCCAATGAACTGTATACCGAAGGCCTTCTGGACAAAGAGTGGGTTGTCAACAAGAAAAATCAGTGGACGCAGAAACTGTCTGCAGGCAACGTATTCAGTACCTTTGCTTCCTACTGGGATACCGATGCAGCAAATACAGCACTTGCTTCTTCTGTAGGAGAAGATGCAAAATTCTATTCCTATAAAATCCTTGGAAACGGAATCAGTGCAGATGAAACTACTTACTCCGGAAGAAGTACACTTGGCTGGGATGCAATCGCGATCACCAAGAATTGTAAAAATCCGGAAGCAGCCATGAAGATGATCAACTACCTTGCAAGCGAAGAAGGACAGTATCTTCTGATGTGGGGTATTGAGGGAACCAACTGGAATATGGAAGATGGAAAACACGTTCCGAACGATGATCTGATTGAAGGATTCCAGACGGATTTTGACAAAACAAAACTGGATACCGGCGTCCGCAAATGGACCTGGTTTGTAAAGAACGGAAATGGTACAGACGGAACTCCATACGATGTATCACAGTATAAAGTAAAAGAGACCCGGCAGGTGGCTATGAATCACTTTGGTGAGAACGACAGATGGGATACCGCAGAATTTGCAGGCCTTACCCCGGCAGGAAGCACTCCGGATGGCTTGAAATGGCAGAAAATCCAGGATATCTACGATCAGGAATATCCGAAGATTGTGAATGCAGACAGCCACGATGCGGCAATGGAAGAGTACGACAAGATGATTTCCGAAATGAATGACGCAGGACTGGAAGATGTAGAAAAAGTTATCACACAGAATTATCAGGAGCGTATGAAACTCTGGAATGAGTAAGCTAAAGTAAAATAAAAAAATCACACACGGAAAAGAACCGGCAGAAATCGAAATACAGATTTCTATGTCGGTTCTTTTTTATCAGAAGAAGCATTGCGATTTTCAAGGAATCTGGATATAATGAGGAAAACTGGAAAAACAGGGAAATCCAACCGCATGAGACAGGAGGCATCGTACATGGCAGCGAAAGAACAGTTAACCGCAATGGAAATGATCTGGGGATTTATGAGTGGGACGACAGGACATATGGGAAAGACGGACTTTGCGCCGCAGAAGGAAGCGTTCGGGGATTTTGCATCTCCGGAAACGTATTTTCCGCGCGTGGTGCCGGAGAGCGAGGGCATCTCATCGGAAAAGCTGACGCAGATGCTTCGTGAGCTCGCCGCTGCGCGCCATACGGACATGCATCATCTGCTGGTCCTGCGGAATGGACATGTCATCTGCGAATGCAATTTCGCCCCATACCGCAGCGGCATCTGGCACGCGACGTATTCTATGTGCAAGAGCATCACCGGCATGGCGGTCGGTTTTCTGATCAGTGAAGGAAAACTTTCCCTGGACGAGAACGTCTATGATATTTTTGAAAAACGAAACGGTCTGCTGCAGAAGATCCTGCGCCCGAATCTGACCGTGGAGCATCTTCTGACGATGAAGAGCGGCGTACAGTTCAACGAGATGGGCGTTGTTTCCGGCAACGACTGGGTGGACAGCTTCTTAAATGCGCCGGTCAAGGGAACGCCGGGCGAAGCGTTTGAGTACAACAGTATGAACACGTATCTGCTGTCTGCAATCATACAGGAGCGCACCGGCATGAAAATGGTAGATTACCTGCGGCCGCGTCTGTTTGAGCCTCTTGGCATCCGGAAAGTCTTCTGGGAGAGCTGCCCGGCAGGGATTACGAAAGGCGGCTGGGGCCTCTTCCTGTGCCCGGAGGACGCGGCCAAGCTCGGGGTGATGTACGTGAACGGCGGAAAATTCGAAGGAAAACAGATCGTCCCGGCGGAATGGGTCGCAGCGTCCACCTCCGTTCATGCGACACCGCCGGAAAAGATGGGAAAATATGGCTATGGTTACCAGGTCTGGATGGAGGAGCGGCCGGGCAGCTTTGCGTTCAATGGCATGCTGGGGCAGAACGTGCTCGGTTACCCGGATACCGGCGTGGTGATTGTGACGAATGCGGGCAGCAACGAGCTGTTCCAGACGTGTGAGATGCTCGACATTGTGCGGAAGTATTTCGGCGCGGAATTTGGTGCAGAGCTGAAATCCGGCGAGGCGGAAAGCCCGATGGCATATCAGAAGCTGGTGCAGACCTGCTGTGATCTGGAGGGCGCGAAAGAGACACCGGGAAGAATCCTGCGCGGCGGCTGGAAGCGGAGAACACCGGGGCCGCGGAACAGCGGAACACCGCGTCAGATCGACATGGCGCAGCTTCTGCACGGAAAAGAATATAAAATGGAGGACACGCATGTCGGCATGTTTCCGCTGACGCTGCAGGTCTTCCACAACAACTTTTCCGACGGCATCCGCCGCATCGGTTTCTTCTATGAAAAAGGCCGTTTCTTTGTCGAGCTGACCGAGGGAGAAAAAACACAGCGCATTGAGATCGGTCTTACGGGGTCCAAAGTTGTAGAATGGGTGGAAAACGAGGAATTGTATCTGCTCGGAACGACAGGACAGTTTGCGGAGAATGAAGACGGCGAACTGGTGCTGAAGCTTGAGTTTGCATTTCTGGAAGAGGCCGCAAGACGGAGGGTCAAAATCATTTTCCAGCGTGATTTCGAGCGGATCAGACTGGAGTGGAATGAGACGCCGGGCAAGGATCTGATTATCGAGGGCCTTGAATCCCTCGTGACGGATGTGGCGATTGCACCGCTTCTGCCGTCGCGGTTCCGCGAGCGGAGCCTTGACATGATCCATCTGCTGATGGCACAGACCATTGAGCCAATGGTAGAGGCACACCGTGTGCGGCCGGGGGAAGAAACGGAGACAGAAGAAGCGGCAGCTGAAGTTGAATCGGCCGCGGCAGTGGAAAATGCGGAAAACGCAGAAGAAACGGTGTAAAAACAGAAAAAATCAGAAGAGAAATGTGGATAAAAAAGGGAATGGAGCTGCCGGATGCGCAGTTCCATTCCCTTTTAAAAATACAGATTACAGATTCAAAGCCATATCGCCGGATTTGATCAGGTTTGCCTTGCGGAATACCTCTGAGAAGAACAAGGTGATCACAGCCGGAAGCACGAAGTGGAGCAGAATGATTTTGATGATGACGAGCTTCGGATCATCGTAAGCGATCATCGTCTGATACGTTGTGATCTGTCCGACAAGACCTGCGGAACCCATGCCGCTTCCCGTTGCATTATTCTGCATATTGGCGAGGATTGTGGAGACGGGTCCTAAAATCGCACTCGAGAAGATGACGGGCAGCCAGATCAGTGGATGACGCATGATGTTCGGCACCTGAAGCATCGAGGTTCCAAGACCCTGTGCGACAAGGCCGCCGAATTTGTTTTCCCGATAACTTGCAACCGCGAATCCGACCATGTTGCAGCAGCAGCCGATCGTTGCGGCACCGGCGGCAAGACCGGAAAGATTCAGAATGATGCCGAGTGCAGCGGAGCTGATCGGCAGTGTCAGAACCATACCCATGACGACCGAAACAACGATGCCCATGATGAACGGCCGCTGTTCCGTTGCCCAGTTGATGATGCTTCCAAGGCCTGTCATCATCTGGGAGATCGGCGGTCCGACGAGCAGTCCGACAACGGAACCGGCTCCGATGGTGATGACCGGTGTCACGATGATATCAACCTTGGTCTTGCCGGAAACCAGATGGCCGCAGGTGATGCCTGCGAAAGCTGCGATGAAAGCGCCGAGCGGTTCGCCAGGTCCTGCCAGAACGGCATTTCCGTCCACAAAGAATGTGCCGCCGGTGATCTTGCCGGCATAACCGCCGACCATGGCGGCGACGGCTGCAGAAACCGTGACAAGCGGGCTTTCCCTATATTTCACTGCCACGCCGACACCGATACCGGCACTTGTCAGGGCTGCGGCAGCTTTTCCAAGCAGATAGATCACATTTCCGGTCGAACCGCCGATCAGAAGACCGATCTGCTGAATCATCGTACCGATAATCAGGGTTGCAAAAAGACCCTGCGTCATGCCGCCGAAGCCATCAATGAAGATGTGCGAGGCGACTTTTTTGATTGTTCGCATATGGAATTCCTCCTCATATATGTGGTGTGTTACTGTATTCACAAGTGACTTGTCAGTCGACTTTTAGTCTATCATAAGATGGGGGCGGGCGCAATCCTTTTCCGGGGGCATAAGTTGACAAAAGAAAGGGGCACGCTTATAATTGAGACAAATTCAGAGCGCTTCGAGAAAACAGCGCAGACAGTAAAAAAGTGATAAAGGAGACGCATGGGAAAACAGAAAAAGAAACAGAAAAAACGCGGCAATCCGCTTTGGACTCTGGTATTTTTAGCGGCACTTGCTGTTTTCTGCTTTTCCGGGTACAAGCTGATCGGCATTTACCTGGATTACAAGACCGGCACGGATGAATACCGGGATCTGCAGCAGTATACGACGGAAATTACAAAAACACCAGAGACACCGGCACCGACGAAAACAGAGGAGCCGCAGGCGGAATCCGAACCGACGGAGCCTTCCGAACCGGAGCCGGAACCACTGTCGTATCCGACAGAACCGCCGCTTGCCGTCGATTTTGAATCCTTAAAAGCGATTAACCCGGATGTGAAGGGATGGCTTTATATCGAAGCTCTCGACATCAGTTATCCGGTCGTACAGGGGCCGGACAACGATGCGTATCTTCATACGACGTATGAGGGAACGAGCAACTTTGCGGGTTCCATTTTCCTCGATTACCAGAATCAGGGTGATTTCAGTGATGGAAACACGATCGTTTACGGTCATAATATGAAGAATCTCTCCATGTTCGGAAAATTGAAACAGATGAAGGAGCAGGAAAAATACAAGGACAGCGTCTATTTCTGGATGCTGACGCCGGAATCAAACGATGTGTACCAGATTTTTTCTGCCTTTTATACGGAGGCAGACAGTGATGTCTACACGCTGTATTCCGGCGGGGGTGAAGCGTTTGTACAGTATCTGAATACCATGGCGGCGCGGTCAGAGATCCCGGTGGAGCAACCGGAGATGGATGAAAACAGCCATATTATTGTGCTGTCCACCTGTGCGGCGAGCGATACGACTGGACGGTTCGTCGTTCTGGGCGTGCGGCGGAACCGGTAATGATTGGTCAGAAGGAGGAATGACAGATGGAAGAGGAAAGAAAAATCGAAGAACTGCAGAGATTGATTGATACGCATGAAAATATCTTATTCTTCGGCGGCGCGGGCGTGTCCACGGAGAGCGGGATTCCGGATTTTCGGAGCGTGGATGGCCTTTATCATCAGAAGTATGACGTTCCACCGGAGACAATTTTAAGCCACAGCTATTTCCTGCGGTACCCGGAAAAGTTTTATGCTTTTTACCGCGACAAAATGCTTCCGGTCGGCGCGAAACCGAACGCGGCGCATAAGAAACTTGCAGAGCTCGAAGCGGCGGGAAAACTGAAAGCGGTTGTGACACAGAATATCGACGGGCTCCATCAGGCGGCCGGAAGCAGAGTCGTGTATGAGCTGCACGGAAGCACACACCGCAATTACTGCATGAAATGCGGGGCATCCTGCGATACAGAGCTGGTGAGAAGGAGCAGCGGAGTTCCAAGATGTGAAAAATGCGGAGGCATGATCAAACCGGATGTCGTACTCTACGAGGAGAGTCTGAATGAGAAAGTGCTCGACGGTGCGATCCGCGCGATTGCGGCCGCCGATCTTCTGATCGTCGGCGGAACGTCGCTTGCTGTGTATCCGGCAGCAGGTCTTCTCCAGTATTTTCGGGGCGATGCACTGGTCCTGATTAATAAAGGTGCAACACCGATGGACAACAACGCAGAACTTCTGATCCAGCAGCCGATCGGACAGGTGCTCGGCAGTATCCGGGTGTGAAAATTCAGAGCTGTGAAAAATGGAGGTGCGGCTCTGATGATACAGAGAGAACCTTGAGAAAAAATCTCGGAAAGTGTCAGGAAATATAAAAATAAGGCGGAAAAAACATGGCAGAACATTACGAAGTAGGCGATATTGTAAAACTGAAAAAGCCGCATCCTTGCGGCAGCAGCGAGTGGGAAATCCTGCGTGTCGGCGCAGATTTCCGTCTCAAATGCACCGGCTGCGGCCACCAGATCATGGTAGCACGCAAGCTGGTCGAGAAAAACACCCGCGGATTACGAAAAAAAGATGCGTAATATCGTGAAAAAAACAAGAAAACACGCGAAAAAGGGCTTGCTATAAGCCCTTTTTTATGTTAAAATAACAAATTGTGACGTATAAAAATAATTCCTTGCTCCCCATAATGAAAATGGGGTGCCAAAAAGTCCAAAAGGAGGTAAAGCATGAACAAGTATGAATTAGCACTGGTTGTGAATGCAAAACTTGAAGAAGAGGAACGCGCAGCTGTAGTTGAGAAAGCCAAAGGTTATGTAACCCGTTACGGCGGAACAGTTGGCGAAGTAGAAGAGTGGGGCAAAAAACGCCTTGCATACGAAATTCAGCATATGCGTGAAGCATATTACTACTTTATTCAGTTTGAAGCAGACGCAACAGCTCCGGCAGAAATCGAGAGCCATATGCGTATTATGGATAACGTACTGAGATACTTAGTCGTTAAAAAGGAAGCTTAAGAGGTAAGCGAATGAATAAAGTTATATTGATGGGAAGATTGACCCGAGATCCCGACGTCAGATACTCTGCTGGAGAGAATTCCACAGCGGTAGCCCGTTATACACTGGCTGTTGACCGCAGATTCCGCAGAGACGGCGATTCCGCAACCGCAGACTTTATCGGATGCGTTGCTTTCGGCCGTCAGGCAGAATTTGCAGAGAAATACCTGCGTCAGGGAACGAAGATCGCCATCACCGGTCGTATTCAGACCGGAAGCTACACCAACCGTGAAGGCCAGAAGGTTTACACGACAGACGTAGTTGTAGAAGAGCAGGAGTTTGCAGAAAGCAAAAATGCAGGCGGAAACAACGGCGGATACGTTGCACCGCAGCATAACAATCCGGCTCCGTCCGCAAATACATCTGATTTGGGCAGTGCCGATGGTTTTATGAATATTCCCGATGGCATTGACGAAGAATTGCCATTTAATTGATAGAAAAGGAGAGATTGATCATGGCTTATAATAACAGTGAAAGACCAGCTTCCAGAAGACCGGCCCGCAGAAGAAGAAAAGTTTGTGTTTTCTGTGGTGGAGAAGAGATCAGCTACAAGGATGCAGCAAAACTAAAGAAATATGTATCCGAGCGTGGTAAAATCCTGCCGAGACGTGTAACTGGAACCTGCGCAAAACATCAGAGAGCAGTAACAGTAGCCGTTAAGAGAGCAAGACATATGGCTATTATGCCGTACGTAGATGATTGATTCTGACTTGCGTGAAACAGCTGTCCGAACGTTCATTTTGAAGCGGTAAATAAAGAAAGGTATCTGCCAAGGAGGCGGCTTTGGCCGTCAAAAAGGCAGGTGCCTTTTTTGTATCCAGAAGTATCTTGTTGCCAAAGCACGGTACAAGGTGGTATAATCGGGAAGACAGGAACATAAGCGAAATACAACACGCAACGTTGGAAAGGTGTTAGGAAATGAAAAGCAAAATGAAGTTGAGCGGCCAGTTGCGGAGCTATCTTCGATGGCCGCTGATTTTGTCAGCCCTGATGCTTGCGATGAATATCGCTACGTATTTTGTGGATGTGATGGCAGGAATGTGGTTCACGCTGTTTTTTGCAGTCTATGTGATCGCAGCCGCAGTTCTCTATTACAGACAGCGTCCGCAGGTGATCAACGAGCTGATTACCTTTGCGACCGAATACGGCCAGGTTCAGAAGCATCTGATCCAGGAACTGGCGCTGCCCTATGCCGTTATGGATTCGCAGGGAAAACTTCTCTGGGTCAACAAAGAGTTTACAAAAATCACAGGGAAGGATACACAGTATCATAAATGTATCGCCACCATTTTTCCGGAGCTGACGGTCGAGCGGCTGCCGAAAAATGAGGAGGAGACCGACATCGACGTGGCTTACGGCGAAAAGAATTTCCGTGTCCATGTAAAAAGCGTCTGCATCGATGAGCTGATCCAGAATTCGGAGATGATCAACACAGATATCAAAGGCTATTTTATTCAGGCACTGTATCTGTTCGATGAGACGGAGCTCCGCGAGTATATGCGGAAATTCGAGGACGAAACGATGGTCACCGGTCTTCTGTATCTGGACAACTACGACGAGGCGCTGGAGAGCGTCGAGGAGGTCCGCCGTTCCCTTCTGACCGCACTGGTCGAGCGAAAGATCAACAAATATTTCAACGATCTCGACGGACTGGTGAAGCGGTATGAGAACGACAAATACATCGTGGTCATGCGCCGGAGTTCGTTAAATGAACTGAAAGAGAAAAAGTTCGATATCCTCGAGGATGTCAAGACCATCAACATCGGAAACGAGATGGCGGTCACAATCAGTATGGGTATCGGAGCAGATGCTGGATCGTTTGCGAAAAACTCCGAGTATGCGAAAATCGCGATCGACCTGGCTCTTGGCCGGGGCGGCGATCAGGTCGTTTTAAAGGACGGTTCGAAGATTCAGTATTTCGGCGGAAAAACGCAGGCTGTGGAAAAGAATACGAGAGTCAAAGCCCGCGTCAAGGCGCACGCGCTGAAAGAGTTTATGAACACGAAAGAGAAGGTCGTTGTCATGGGACACCGCCTGCCGGATGCCGATTCGTTCGGTGCGGCCATCGGTATCTACCGTGCGGCGAAAACGCTGAATAAAAAAGCGTACATCGTCATCGACAACCCGACCAGCTCGATCATTCCGCTGATGAATACGTTCCGCGACAACCAGGATTATGAGGCGGACATGTTTGTCAACAACCATGAGGCGAAAGAGATCATGGACGACAACACGCTGCTCGTTGTGGTCGATACGAACAAACCGAGCATCACACAGTGTGAGGATCTGCTGTACATGGCGAAAATGATTGTCGTGCTGGATCATCACCGGCAGGGAAGCGATACGATCCGCAATTCCGTGCTTTCCTATATTGAGCCGTATGCATCGTCTGCAAGTGAGATGGTTGCGGAGATTCTTCAGTATTTTACCGAGGGAATCCGTATCCGGAACGTGGAGGCGGACAGCATTTATGCCGGAATCATGATCGATACCGACAACTTTATGCAGAAAACAGGTGTCCGCACCTTCGAGGCGGCTGCATTCCTGCGCCGCTGCGGCGCAGATGTGACGCGTGTGCGCAAGCTGTTCCGTGAGGATATGAACGATTACAAGGCAAGAGGAGAGACGATCCGCAATGCGGAGCTGTTCCGCGGCCAGTTCGCGATTTCCGAATGCCCGAGCGACTATGTGGACAGCCCGACGGTGGTCGGAGCGCAGGCGGCGAACGAGCTGCTGAACATTGTCGGTGTCAAGGCGTCCTTTGTACTGACGGAGTATAAAGGCGTGATCTATATCAGCGCCCGCGCCATCGATGAGGTCAATGTACAGATCATCATGGAACGCATGGGCGGCGGCGGTCATCTGAATATGGCGGGATGCCAGCTCGAGACCGTCAACATGGAGGGGGCGAGAAACCTTCTGAAATCAACCTTAATAGAAATGCAGGATGGAGGAGAAATCTGATATGAAAGTTATCTTACTGGAAGACGTAAAAGCACTTGGTAAAAAAGGACAGACTGTAAACGTAAGTGACGGATATGCAAGAAATATGCTTCTGCCGAAAAAGCTTGGCATCGAGGCAACCGCAAAGAACCTGAATGAACTGAAACTGCAGAAAGCACACGAGGACAAAGTAGCAGCAGAGCAGCTTGCCGAGGCACAGGCTTTCGCAAAAGAGATCGAGGAAAAACAGGTTACCGTAGCCATCAAAGTCGGTGAGGGCGGAAAAGTATTCGGAAGTGTATCGGCAAAAGAAATTGCAGAAGCAGCCAAAGAACAGCTCGGATATGATATTGACAAAAAGAAAATGCAGCTTCCGAACCCGATCAAGGTTCTCGGAACGACAGAAGTGCCGATTCGTCTGCACACCAAAGTAACTGCAAAGCTGAAAGTTATTGTAAAAGAAGCATAATTCTATGGAAGAAGCACTGATTAAACGAATCCTTCCGCACAGCATCGAGGCGGAACAGTCGGTCATCGGATCGATGCTGATGGGGCGCGAAGCCATCATGGCGGCATCGGAGATCCTGACGAGCGATGATTTTTACCAGCACCAGTACGGTGTGATTTTCGACGCGATGGTGGAACTGTTCAATGAAGGAAAACCGGTCGATCTGGTCACCTTGCAGAACCGTCTGCGGGAAAAGGATGTTCCGCCGGAGATCAGCTCGATGGAGTTTGTCCGCGACCTTTTAAATGCGGTGCCGACTTCGGCGAATGTGCGCCACTATGCGAACATTGTCAGCGAGAAAGCGGTGCTGCGCCGCCTGATTAAGCTCACAGAAGAAATTGAAAATGACTGCTATCTGAACAAAGAGCCGGTGGAAGTCATCATGGAAGAGACGGAGAAGAAGATGTTCCAACTGTTGGGACAGCGGAATTCCGGAGATTTCATGCCGATCCGTCAGGTTGTCATCAATACACTGGAGAACATTGAGCGGGCATCGAAGACGAAAGGAAATGTCACGGGTATTCCGACCGGTTTTACCGATCTGGACTACAAGACTTCCGGTCTGCAGAACTCCGATTTTATTCTGATTGCGGCGCGTCCTTCTATGGGAAAAACGGCGTTTGTCCTCAATATCGCGCAGTATATGGCGTTTAAAAAGGATAAAGCCGTTGCGATTTTCAGTCTCGAGATGTCGCGGGAGCAGCTGATGAACCGTTTGCTCTCGATGGAATCGAAAGTAGATTCTCAGCATCTGCGAACCGGAAACCTGAAAGACGATGAGTGGAGCAAGCTGATCGAGAGCGCCGGTATGATCGGTGAGTCCCGCCTGATGATCGACGATACGCCTGGTATCTCGATCGGAGAGATGCGGTCGAAATGCCGTAAATACAAGCTGGAGCACGGTCTTGATATCATCATCATTGACTATCTGCAGCTGATGTCGGGAAGCGGAAAGAGCTCCTCGGAATCGCGTCAGCAGGAGATTTCAGATATCAGCCGTTCGTTAAAAGCACTTGCCAGAGAGCTGAATGTGCCGGTTGTCGCACTGTCCCAGCTTTCCCGTGCGGTGGAGCAGCGTACCGACCACCGGCCGATGCTTTCCGATCTGCGTGAGTCGGGAGCAATCGAGCAGGATGCCGATGTTGTTATGTTTATCTATCGAGATGATTACTATAATAAGGATTCCGAGAATAAGGGAATCGCGGAAATCATCATCGCCAAACAGCGAAACGGCCCGATCGGAACCGTCAATCTGGTCTGGCTGCCGGATTATACGAAATTTGCGAATGCAGAGAGATAAAAGAAAATATTTTATGTGTCAGAACGTGTCGTGGGATAGTCCTGCGGCACGTTCTTTGTGTATAATTGTATGAAATTGTCGGAATATTACGATGAGATTTTCTTGCGGCAGGGGATAACAGATCCTATAATAAAGGGAAGAAGGGAGTGGCTGCCGTATGGAAAATAGAACGTATCTGGTCACGGAGGCGGAGAAGCTGACCGGGGAGAAAGCGCATGTGCTCCGGTACTGGGAGGACGAGCTCGGCATGGAAATCCACCGCAATTCGCTGGGACACCGCTGCTATACTGCGCAGGACATTCAGATTTTTCTGGGAATCCGGGAACTGAAGAAAAAGGGGCTTCACCTGAAAGCGATCCGCGAGCTGATGCCGAAGCTGGTGCAGGCAACGGCGGAGATCAAAGCGTTTCCGGCGGAAGCGGCAGAGACGGCAAAGGAGAAGCCGGATCCGGCAATACCGGGAAAAGCGGACGAAGTGCCGGAGGTGGTTGTCGATCTTCTGCCCGAGCGGGAAGCAGAACAGCTGGCGGACACTGTGATGCGGCAGGAAGAGGAGGAGCGTCAGACGGAGTTTTACCGCGTGCTCGGCCGTCTGCTCGATCAGATGATACAGAAGCGGCGCCAGGAAGAGCGGAGCCGCCGTGTGGATGAGGCGATCCGCCGCCACCAGCAGAGCCGGAGAGAAGCAGCGGCGACGCTGGAGCAGAAAGAAAAACGGACGAAAGCAAAACGGGGCCATCGGAACAATGGGTAAATCGGACAGAAAAAAAGAACGCCTGTGAGAGGCGTTCTTTTTGGATCCACGCGGAAATCCGGCTTATTTTGCAGCCAGATAATCGTTGATCTGGTCTTCCAGAACCTGAGCGTCCAGGCCGTGAACCATAGCTGCTTCTTCCAGGGACTCACCCTGTGCAGAAGGGCAGCCGATGCAGTGCATGCCGGCTCCCATCAGGATTCCGATGATATTTGTATCCATTGCGATTAACTCGCCGATTGTCATGTCTTTCGAGATCTTTGCCATCTTAAAGTTCCTCCTTTAAATGTGTATATACCCGTCGTTCCGATTTTGACGGCTATTTTGATTATAGCGTACCCCCGGGGGGAATGCAAGAACAAATTCATAAGATTATAGAATGTTTATAATTTTGTACTTGTATTTCAGGGGGCAATCGTTTACAATGTGGATAGTACCGAAAGGGCCAAAAAATCTACAAGGAGGATAAGATCATGGCATATGTAATCACAGACGAATGTGTAAGCTGCGGAACCTGCGCTGGAGAATGTCCAGTAGAGGCTATCGCTGAGGGAGATTCCCATTACGAAATCAACCCGGATGTATGCGTTGAGTGCGGAACATGCGCAAGCGTATGTCCAACCGAGGCTATCACAGAAGAGTAATTTGTACGGAACGTACAAAAAAGGAAGTCCTTCGCGGACTTCCTTTTTTTATACATACGTTTCAAAACTTACAGAGAAGCCAGCTCCTGCAGAGCATTCTCTTTTACCATTGCATTTCCATGTTCCAGCAGAAATGCTTCAGCGGCCAGGGAGAAGGATTCCTGTCTGCCGTACTCGGAAAGAATGTTGCAGACCTTGTTGAATTCCTCCGGTTTGCAGCCGGACTGGTGCAGAACGAGCTGATAGTTGGCATCTGCCCTGTTCTTATAGAGGGAATTGCTGCCGGTAAAATACTGGTTCAGCGCTTTTGCGGAGCTGATGACATCGTCGAGGGTTGAGAAGTGGAAGGTGCGTACCAGATCCACATTCTTTTCCTCGGATGCTGCAGGCTCTTTTTCGTTTTCCTTCTGTGCCGCTTTCTTTGCGATTTCCTGTGCCTTGTTCTTCACATCGCAGAGCTTGTGGAACAGGTCGATGATGTCGTCCGCGCCGGAATACTGTACCGGTTCCGGTCCGTCCGTATCGTCGCCGGATGGAGCAAATTTGGCGAAACGGGTGTCGAGCTCCTGTGGATCCTCGACTCTGGTGATAATGAGGACAATGCTGTCCGGAGCCACCGGAACGGCCTCGACCATGAGCGGGGCATTATCCACATTGAAGCCGAACTGCTGGTTGGCTTCAAGCATCATATCCTGAAACAGGTTGCGGGCCTTTTCCGTGCCGTAAGCCAGTTCGCTGAGCTTTAAATTTCTTTCGGCAAGATCGGCGCTGGTCAGTGTGCAGCGGATCTTGTTATCATTGATTTTTTCTATTTTCATAACTCTCACGTCCTTAATTACTCTTTACTTATATAAATAGGGCTGCTTACGATATAGTATAACACATCACGGAAAGAAGTAAAGAACTTAAGATTTTTTTTACATTTCGCATAATTTTTTCAGAAATGAAGGGATAAACTTTATTTGTAATTCCCTCGGTTTGAAGTATAATGGGAGTTGGGGAAACCTTTGCTTCTGTCCGGAGGGTGCATACTCCGGCCGGAAGCAGGCACAGAAAAAACGGATCGGATAAGAAGGTGTCCCCGCGAAACATGATCATTGAAACTAAAAACAAAAGTATTTCATACGGATCGATGGGGCTTTCTTTTTTGTACGTCACAACTGCAAATAAGCCATGAAACAAACAATCGACAAAACTTTTTAAACAGATTTTCTGAAAAATACCCAATAGCAAAAAGCAACGATACTTTCGTTACTGTTCAATCAGCAGTGAAACACCTGCTGTTTCGCTGCGTAAGAACATGATTCAGGTGTGAGCAGCCCTCCTTTTGCGAAGCAAAACTTTAAATGAGGGCTGCGAATGTTACAGTTCGCTGGGAACCAGTGAACTGTAACGATACTTTCTGACTCGCATGCGGTTCCCTTGCGCATAACGGTTGCTATTGGGTATTTTTTTTGTTATAATGGGCGCAAGTGGGGAGATCTTCAGAGCGAAGAAAAGGGGAAAAGAACACATGAAGGAGCAACAGAAGAAAAAAGCAGCGCCGGTACTGGTCGTACTGATTCTGATCGTGCTAGTCGGTGCAGCAGGCGTTGTTTCATTTTTGATAAACCGATATAAACCCGGAACCGAATACATGGCCGGGAACGAATATTTTAACCTGACAGACGAAAACAGCGTTGCGCTGATCCAGAACGGAGAACTTCTGGAAGAGCAGGCCGTCCTTATCGGAGGAGAGCCGTATGCGGCGTACACATATGTAGAATCCCAGCTGAACAGCTGCTTCTATTGGGATGAAGAAACAAAAGGAATCCTGCTTACAACGAGCGGCGGCGTGCAGACACTGCTTCCGGGCGATGCGGCCGTTGCCAAAACACCGGGCGGACAGCCTGCCGTACAGCAGGAGAGCGACGGAACGGTTTACATTTCGCTGGATGTCGTAAAAGAATACACAGATCTCGACTATGCATATTACAGCGATCCCAACCGTGTTGTAATCCGGAATGAATGGGACGGCGTGGAGCAGGCGACGGTACAGTCAGACACCGCGCAGGTGCGCCAGAAGGGCGGCATCAAGAGTCTGATTCTTGCGGATGTACAGAAGGGAGACACCCTGCTGTATCTGGAAAATCTGGACAACTGGTGCAAAGTCATGACGGCGGACGGCTATACCGGCTACATCCAGACAGAGGATATCTCCGAGCCGGAGGCCATCGAAGCGCGGACGGCAAAGAAAGATTCCTATGAAAGAATTACACGGGATCACAAAATCAATCTGGTCTGGCATCAGAGCACATCGACCGAGTCGAACGACGCGATGGCAGAGATGACAGCAGAAATGACCGGCGTGAACGTGATTTCACCGACCTGGTTTTCCGTGACAGACGAAACCGGTACGATTTCCAGCCTTGCGAGCGCCGATTACGTGAAACTGGCGCATGACGCGGGACGGGAAGTCTGGGGATTGATTGATAACTTTAATGAAGCATTTGACGAAACAACCGATCTTGCCTACGCATCCGTGCGCAGCAGAATCATTGAGCAGCTGCTCGCCGAGGCAGCATCGTGCGGCATGGACGGCATCAACGTGGATTTCGAGAATCTGAAAGAGGCCGGAATCCCGCATTACCTGCAGTTTCTGCGGGAACTGACGAGCGCGGCGCATGCACAGAATCTTGTGGTGTCGGTCGATACGCCGGTACCGCAGGCTTACACGATGTATTATCAGCGCGGCGAGCAGGCAAGATTTGTGGACTATATGATTGTCATGGCCTATGACGAGCATTTCGCGGGAAGCGAGGAGGCAGGCTCTGTTTCATCCCTCCCGTTCGTACAGCAGGCCGTGGAGGAGATGACGCGGGTGATGCCTGCCGATCAGGTGATCTGCGGAATCCCGTTTTATACCCGTGTCTGGACGGAAAAGTTCGGACAGAGCGCCATTACCAGCGAGGTGCTGGGCATGGATGGCGCCAAAAACTATGCCAAAGAGAATCAGATGACAGAAACCTGGGATGCATCCCTTGGCCAGAATGTGGCAACGGTAGAAACTTCCGATGCCAGATACACGATCTGGATGGAGGATGAGCAGTCCATGGAGGAAAAACTGAAAGTGATCCAAAGCGCCGATCTCGCCGGAGTGGCAGAGTGGAAGCTCGGATTCGAGTGCGCAGACGTCTGGAGTCTGATTTCAGAATATATTGAAACAAACAGTTGACGAGGAGTCCGGGAAGGATAAGGGGAATGATAAAAGCCCGGGCACGAAGGAGGAGTATACATGTCAGAAAACAATCACGAAGAATTATTTAAAACAACGCTGATGGGCGGTTTCGATAAGGACGATGTCATGACGAAAGTGCAGAACCTGAAAGATCAGGCGTATGCCGCTCAGAAGAAACTGGAAGCAAAGATCGAGGAAAAAGAGCAGGAAATCGAGAAGCTGAACCGCAGGATCCGCGAGCGTGAGGATAAAATCGAGGAGCTCGAAAAAAATATTCATGAGAAATACCAGAGCTATATCGACAATTATGACAGCATCAGCGGCCTTGTGTTTGAGGCACAGGTGAAAGCGAAAAAACTGACACAGGAAACAGAAGATGCCTGCCGCGAGAAAACCGAAGAGACCGATGCAGCGTGCAGAAAGCTGACGGAGGAAACGGAGGAGAGCTGCAGAAAGCTAAAAGAAGAGACCGAGGAAGCCTGCCGCCGGAAAACCGAAGAAACGGACGAGTCCTGCCGCGAGAAAACGGAGGAAACGGATGAGGCGTGCTGCAAAAAGAGAGAGGAGACAAACGAGTCCTGCCGGAAACAGAGGGAGGAGACAAAGGAATCCTGTGCAAAGCAGCGCCGCGAGACGAAGGAACAGTGCGAATACATGGTAGAGAGCGCACGTCAGAAGGGCGAGGAACTGGCTGCTGTTTATGAAGAAAAACTGCAGGCCGAAGCAGAAGAAATCCAGAGCCATATGGACGCGGAGCTGCAGAAAGCCAACACCAGATACCAGAAGATTTACGCCGAGATGGAAACCATGACAAGTGTACTCGAGAAGAACCGCAGAATTTTTGAGGAGACTTTTGCCGGCATCGAAAAAATGCGTGAGGAGATGAAACGTTCTGCGTCGGAAGTGGAAACCTTCATGAAAGATCCGGTAAAAAGTATCTTTCCCGGAGAGGCAAAAGAAACAGCCGCAGAGCCAGGCAGTGAAGATACCGCAGAAGAAGCAGAGGAAGAAGACGAAATCGTCGAAAATTCCGCAGTCATCGATCTCGAAAATGAGCCGGATTATCTCGATGATGATAACGACGAAGAAGAGGATGAAATCCCGAATCGCGCGCATGATGAAGAAGATGAGGAAGAGTAACCGGAAGCAATAAGAGTTGTAACCTAACCCGCTGCTGCATAAAATGACCAAGAAAGGAAATTTGCAGCAGGGGGCTTTTCATTTGGAAAAAGGGAAAAAACTGGAATGGCTGATGGCGGTGATTCTGCTTTCGGCGGCGTATGTTCTGTCCCGCGAGGGCGCACGGCTGGTGGCAGCACAGAAGGCAGCCACAAAAGTAGTGGTGCTGGACAGCGGCCACGGCGGCGACGATCCCGGCAAAATCGGGGCAAACGGTGTCAAAGAAAAGGACATCAACCTTGCGATTGCCCGTCTGCTGAAAAAGAAGCTGGAAAAGCAGGGAATCCTTGTGGTGATGACGCGGGAAGGGGAGGATGATCTCTCCGATCCGGGAGCCGTGAATGCGAAAGTGCAGGATCTGCAGCGGCGCGTGCAGCTGATTCATGAAAAAAAGCCGGACTGTGTGATCAGCATTCACCAGAACAGCTACCCGGATGCGGCGGTCAAAGGGGCGCAGGTGTTTTATTATACGGATTCAAAAGAAGGCGAAAAACTGGCACTCTGCATGCAGGCTGCACTGGTCGCGGGGCTCGATCCGGCGAATCACAGGAAAGCCAAGGGAAACAAAACGTATTACATGCTGAAGAAGACAGACGCAGTGCTGGTGATCTGCGAGTGCGGATTCCTCTCAAATCCGGAGGAGGAAGCGCTCCTGAACACAAAGGAGTACCAGAAAAAGGTGGCGGATGTACTGTGTGACGGCGTTTTAACGTATCTGGGAGAAAAGAAGAATGGCAAAGAGAAGACACAGACGAAGACGGAAGAGACCGCTGCGGGCGCTGCTTCCGCTTATGCTTGCCCTGCTGGCGGTTTATCTGGTATTCGGAGAATTTGATGAGAGCGATCCCGCGCAGAACGGAAGCGGAGCGGACAGCAGCACTGCTTCACAGACGGCAGACGAAAACAATGGTCTGTCAGAGAATGGCGCAACACAGTTTCAGGCGGAAAATACAGATGAGGAGGAGCTGGCGAAGCGGTATTATTACAGCCAGCTCGATGAAAACAGACAGATGATTTACCGCGAACTGGTGCAGGGAATCGCGGAACACCAGGAAACCATCATCACAAAAGGCGGCGATCCCGATGTGACGGCGGAGGTTTACGGATGGGTCTATATGGATTACCCGGAGTACTGCTGGATCAACGGAGCATCACATGTCACGGGATACGGCGAGCCGAAGAACTACTGTGAGGTAGTTCCGGAATACACGATTTCTGCGGAGGAGATTACAGGCCGCCAGTCCCAGATCAAAGGGGCGGGAAATGATTTCTTAAGTGATATCGACCGTTCGATGGATGACTATGGGAAGATCAAGGCTGTCTTTGAAAAATGTATCCGGCAGATTGATTATGCGAAAGATGCGCCGGAGAATCAGACACTCTACAGCGGACTTGTGAACGGACAGACGGTCTGCGCAGGCTATGCCAGAACGTTCCAGTATCTGATGAACCGCCTGGACATCCCGGTCATTTATGTGACGGGAACGACAGACACCGGCGAGGCGCACGGCTGGAATATCGTAAAGTGCGGAGACAATTATTACAACGTCGATGTAACCTGGGGCGATCCGGTATTCGCAGAGGGCGAGAGCGGCGAGTACAATCTGCCGGACGACCTGATCTACTACGATTTTCTCTGCGTTTCCGATGCGGAATTTTCGGACACGCATCAGGCGGATGCGAATCTGCCGCTCCCGGCGTGCAATGCAGATGACCTCGAGTATTACCGCCAGATCGGCCGGTACATGGATACATTTGATGCGACGCAGATTCTGTGGGAAATGGAGACGGATATTGAAGAGACAAAAGAGTATTCCGAATTTAAATTTGCCACCGATGATCTGATGGCACAGGTCATGGAAGCCCGACCGGAGCTTCTCGATAAGGCTTCCGGCTATCTTTGCAGCTATTACAGACTCGGGTCCGTAAAATATACATACAGCGAGGATATGGCGACAAGAAAGTTGATGGTATTCTGGCAATATAAAGGAGAACCGAGTGAATGACGGTTCTCCTTTAAAAATATCCGGAAACAGATTTTCTGAAATTAAATTTCTTTGCCCTTCGTAGCAATGGCATGAACCACAAAAGGAACAAACAGTGTGATAAATGCCGCATAGCCAAGGTAAGCGTATCCTTTCTTTACCACAGCCATCAGACCGAACTGTGCGATCGCAAAAGCGAGGAAGGTAAAGATGGCGGTGAAAATGGCATTGCGGAGCAGATGGCCTTTGGTACGCTCTGCCTCGCTCTTATTCCGCTCGATCGAGTTGACACAGCGGGTTACGATACCGGAGATCATGTTGACGGCGGTGGAAATTGCTCCGAGGATGATCAGGATCGAGATGATCGGTGTCAGAATCTTTGCGCCGACGCCGTTCTGTACGAGGACGAGCATCGGAACGGAAGCGCTGGCCAGATCAGCCACATAGGCGATGCCGAGCAGTCCGACAATCGCAAGCTCCATTGCAAGGAAGTTGCACAGGAACATGCCGATGGCGGCGCGGTTGATCTGTTTTACATCGGTAACATCCTCCATATGCTGGTACATAACCGAAACGGAAGCCAGCTGGAAGAAGAAGTACAGCACGGCCGAGTAAAGCGCCGGTCCGAAAGCACCGGTTTCATGGGAGAGCACGGACATTTCGCCGGAACTCATGCGTCCAATGGCAGCGGTGATATCGCCCCACTGTGCGATGATATTCGGAACAAGAACGATAACAAGGCCGATGATGATCAGAACGCTAAGCGTCGAAGCACATTTCCGCACAATACTCGTGCCGAAGAGGGCAACGAGGAAAATGAAAGCGGCGATGATCACGGTGCACAGCCAGTACGGCATACCGGACAGGGTCTGAATCGTGGAACCGCCGGTTGCGAAAGCGGCTGCGGAAGCCGTGCCGATCATAATCAGGTAGCAGACTTCATAGAGGTTCGACATCACCGGGCGGGTTTTGCCATACAGAGCGTTCGAAAAGCTACGGTAATCGTACGTTTTGTGTTTGTAGGAAAAACGCATGCCGTACCAGAAGAACAGCGCGTAGAGTCCCTGCGTCAGTGCCGGAAGGATCAGGCACCAGATGCCGTAGTTGATAAAATACTGGTAAATCTGTGCGCCGGAGGCAAAACCGCCGCCGAACTGTGTGGTAAATGCAACGAAAGCGAGGCCCATGGCAAGCGGCATGCCGTTTTTGCGGGCTGTTTTGGAATCACTCATAATTATTCTCCAATCCACCAGAGGATCTTACGGGGCAGTGCCCCGCAGACTCTGGTTTTTACTTATTAAATTCGATTACCTTTCCAGGATTCAGGATCAGCTTGTCATCAAAGGCGAGCTTGATGGACTTGTACAGGTTGATCATCCGCGGTCCGACAAACTCCTCCAGAAATTCCAGACGGCCGTTTCCGATCCCGTGCTCGCCGGAAAGCTGTCCGCCCAGTTCTTTCGAGAGCGCGTAAAGCTCGGTCAGGCTGGCGTGTGTAGCGGACTTCCACTCATCATCCGTCATTTCCGGTCCGCGCAGCATCTCGGTGTGGATATTTCCGTCGCCGCAGTGGCCGCACGGCTCCACGCGGATGCCGTGGGAAAGGGCGATGCGTTTGGCTGCCTTAACATACTCGGCAATCTTCGCACGCGGAACGACGACATCGCATTCCTCCTGAGAAACGGAATCGGCCTTCATGCCCTCGAGAATCGCGCCGCGGACGGCCCAGACAGAACCGGCGCGCTCCGGCGTTTCTGCGATATAGCAGTCGAGCGCTCCGTTAGCAAGAGCGGCCTCGGCGGCAGCCTCAATGGCGTTGTCAAGCTCCTGACGGCTGGATGCATCGTACATGACGATCAGTACGGCATTTCCCTGCTTCACCGGGAACATTTTATTCAGACGGTGCTCCACGATGTCGATCAGCTCGCGCTCGAGAAACTCGATGGCAGTCGGCACAAACGGGAGGTCGAGCACCTTCGGAACCATATCGGCACATTCTTCCAGACTGGAGAACGGCAGAACGAGAGTGGAAGTACACGTCGGAGCCGGGAGCAGCTTTAAAGTAACCTGCGTCAGAATACAGAGCGTACCCTCGGAGCCGATCACAAGGTCTTTTACGTCGTAGCCGGTCGTGTTTTTCACAACATTTGACGAGAAATTCATGATCGATCCATCCGGCAGAACCGCCTCGATGCAGCGGACAAAATCTCTGGTGAGGCCGTAGCGGACGGCTTTCATACCGCCGGCATTCGTGATAACGTTTCCTCCGATGGACGCCGTCTTTTCACCCGGATCCGGCGGATAGAAGAGGCCTTCTGCGGCTGCGGCCGCCTGAATATCAATGAGCAGTGCGCCTGGCTCTGCGGTGATGGTCTGGTTTTTGTGGTCGACCGGGAAAATGCGGTTCATGCGCATAATGGAGAGCATGATGCCGCCGTACTTACACGTAGCGCCTCCGGCAAGGCCCGTTCCGGCACCACGGCAGACAACCGGAATATTTTCTTTATAAGCATATGCCATGATGGCAGAAACTTCTTCTTTATTTTCCACTTCAACGTAGAGCTCCGGCGGAAAAACGCCATACTCCGGCATCTCGTCCCGGTAATACTCCGTCGCGATCTCTTCGCCGACGGCAACGCGGTCCGGGGAAGTGACAGAACGGATGTAGTCGAAATCTTCTTCGGTCATTTTCTTGTATGGGTAAGCCATGTTATTCGTCCTCCTTCCGGCTCTGCAGTAATTCGGTCAGCTTTGGCACAACCTGGAACAGGTCGTCTACGAGGCAGTAGTTGGCAACGCCGAAGATCTGTGCATTCGGATCTTCATTGATTGCCACGATGCATTCCGAACCGGTCATGCAGGAGGTAAACTGGATCGCACCGGAGACACCGCAGGTGATGATGAGTTTCGGACGGACGGTGCGGCCGGAGAGACCGATCTGGTGGGCGGTATCGCCAAAGCCGTTTTCGATCATCGGACGGGTAAAGGCGAGCTGTCCGCCGAGAGCCTCAGCAAGAGCGCGGCAGAGTTCCACACCCTTTTCATTTCGTGCGCCGCGGCCTGCCACAACGATGATGTCCTCTTCTTCCAGTGTTTTGACCTTATCAATCACGGTAGAAGCAAGAATTTTAATGCGGGAGCGCGCCATATCCTCACTCACTGGACATACCACGATTTCACCGTGCGGATTGGATACTTTTTCGGCTTTATCCATCACACGGTAGCGAACGGTGGCGAACTGAGGGCGCGATTTCGTGATGCCGATCTGCGCCATGATGTTTCCGCCGAAAGCCGGACGGATCTGGATCATATCGGAGTTCGGACGGATATCGAGTGTCGTGCAGTCTGCGGTCAGGCCCGTGTGAAAACGGGTGGAGAGACGCGGGGCAAGCGAGCGTCCGAGAGCCGTCGCACCGATCAGTACGGAGCTTGGCTTGTTGGCTGCGATGCAGTCGGCAACGGCATCCGCGTAGCAGTCGGCGCGGAAGCCTTCAAATTTCGGATGCTCGTACACGAAAACTTTGTCAACGCCGTAGGCGAGCAGTTTTTTTGCATTTTCATACGTTCCGTTTCCGCCGACGATGACACAGTGCACTTCGTAATTGACCTTTGCCGCCATCTTTCTGGCTTCGCCGATCAGCTCATAGGCAACCGGGTGGATGTCGCCGCGTTCCTGTTCGATAAAAATCAGAAAATTGCGCCATACATCCTTATCAAACGCGCGCGCCTTCTGCTCGAAGCGGATCGCTTTTTCCGGACATCGGCGGACGCATAAACCGCACATGCGGCATTTTTCATTGACTTCAATTCCACTGCCCTCAATCGTGAGTGCGCCGAAAGGACATCCTTCCACACAGAGTCCGCAGAGCACACACTTCTGGGCATCAAATTTCAGAAAATCCATAGTAATTCCCTTTCCGGAGTACAAAGCTTGAAAGCCTGCACTCGATTTCGTTTAGATGATTTTATTTTCATTCAGGACCGCGAACAGGCGGGAGGCTTTCTCAGCGGAAGTTCCCTCAATGTAAACCTGCTTTTCCGCTTCTTTCGGTGCAAACATCTGCTCAACCGAAGTCGGAGAACCTACAAGGCCGTAGCGGCTTAAATCCTGATCCGGCATATCTGCAAAACTCAGGATGCGCACCGGGCGGTCAGCCGTTGCTTTTTTGAGGCGGTAGGAAGGGAGACGCGGCACGCAGGTATCCTTGTCGATGGTAATCAGGCACGGATAAGGGAGTTCGGAAACCTGGGAAACACTCACAAGATCCTGACGGACGGTGATGGAATGATCCGTGACATCGGTAACCTCTGCGACCCAGGCGGCATGCGGGATCGTCAGATGTTCCGCAATCGAAGGGCCGACCTGCGCGGTATCGCCGTCGGTTGTCTGACGTCCGCAGATAATCAGGTCCGCGCCGCCGATCACCTGAATACCCTGCGCGAGTGCGTAGGAGGTGGCGAGCACATCGGCACCTGCGAATTTCCGGTCGGAGAGAATGACGGCATCATCGGCACCGCATGCGTAGGCATCGCGCATCATAGTTTCCGCCTGCGGAGGCCCCATGGTCAGCACGGTCACGGTTCCGCCAAGTTTTTCACGGAGAGAAATTGCAGTTTCGAGTGCAAAAAGATCATATGGATTCGTCCGTGTATCGCCGGACATCCGCTTCATGGCGCCGGTTTCCGGATCGATATCCACTTTCGTGCCGGCCGGCACCTGTTTCATACATACAATTATCTTCATTTCTTTTTCCTCTTGTACTTTTTGACTTTGACGCGTTAAAACACTGTGTTATTATAGCACGAAAGTATAGGAATGTCGAGAAAAAATATCAAATTTGCCGATAGAGAGGGAAGAAAGAAACCCGGGATTGGACAAAATGCCAAAGGAAAAGGGACAGGAACCTGCGCCGGCGTTAAGAATATCCCCCGTGGGGGCTTGTGAAAAAGGCCGATTTTTGGTAGAGTAAAGGGATATTTGAGCGGTTGGAAAACGGCCGCGCCGGGAAAGTTAAGAAAAAGAAGAAAGAAGCGGAAGATATGGAACAGGAATTATTACAGGAAATTGCCTCCTACTGGGGAACCCGTGCGGAGGGGTATTCTGAGGTCAATGAAAAAGAACTGGCGGGAAGCCAGAGAGAAGCGTGGCTGCATGTATTAGAGGAGCAGTTTCCAGAGAAAAAGAAAGAAGAGATGAAGATTCTCGATATCGGAACCGGCCCGGGATTCTTCCCGATGATTTTGTCGGAGGCAGGTTATACGGTGACGGCTGTTGACTACACGGAGGAGATGCTGGAAAAGGCGAAAGAGAATCTGGGAAAATATACGAAATACGGTCTGGAGCGCGTGACGCTGCAGCGGATGGATGCACAGAATCTGGAGTTTGCGGATGAGACCTTTGATGTTGTCATTTCCAGAAATTTGACCTGGAATCTGGAAAAGCCGGAGCAGGCATACCAAGAGTGGATGCGTGTCCTGAAACCGGGCGGCGTGTTGCTCAATTTTGATGCGAACTGGTACGGTTATCTCTATGACGAGGAGAAAAAAGAAGCGTACGAGGCAGACCGGAAGAAAGTGGAAGAGCAGCAGCTCGACGACCATTATCTGTGCACGGACATTGACCGCATGGAAAACATTGCGCGCCAGGTGCCGCTCTCTGCGATGGAACGGCCGGCGTGGGATACGAAGGTGCTCGAATCCCTCGGCGTTTGTTCCATCCAGACCGATTCCGAGATCTGGAAGCGCGTCTGGAGCGAGGAAGAGAGACTGAACTATGCATCGACACCGATGTTTCTGGTGCGCGCGGAAAAAAGCGCAGAGCAGTCCTTCCAGCTTGGTGATGTGACCGTCCGCCGCGGCGAAAAATATCAGGCGGCTTCCGAAGACGGTCTCTGGTATCCGGCGGCAAAACCGGGCGATATGGTAACAGAAGGGGGCCCTGTCGTTGCTTACGGAAGAATTGTGCGCGAGCCGGAGTACGACGACCGCAAAGAGCAGATTGTCCATTACTGGGAGAAACGGAGCGAGAGCTTTTTAGAGCAGAGACGCTCCGAACTTGCAAACCCGATTGCGAAGCGCTGGATGAAAGAGATTGAAAAACAGATCCCGGCGGGAAGACGGTTAAAGATCCTTGATGTGGGCTGCGGAGCCGGATTTTTCTCGATCCTGCTGGCAAAAGAGGGCCACGAGGTATTCGGCATCGACCTGACACCGGAGATGATTGAGAATGCAATCCAGCTTGCCGAAGAAGAGAATGCCGACTGCTGCTTCCAGGTCATGGACGCGGAAAATCCGATGTTTGCGGATGAAACGTTCGATGTTGTCATTTCCCGAAACCTGACGTGGACGCTGCCGAATGCGGAGCATGCTTACGGCGAGTGGATGCGTGTGCTGAAAACGGGCGGTGTGCTGCTGAACTTCGATGCCAATTACGGAAAAGAAGATGTTGCCGATACGAAGGGAATTCCGGAGGCGCATGCCCATTTCAAGGTTGGAAACGAGATGCTAGAAGAGTGCGAACGGATCAAATCACAGCTCCCGATCAGCCGCAAAAACCGGCCGGCGTACGATGTGGCGGTGCTGTGCGAAAACACAGCGGGAGAAATCCGCATTGATACGAGCCTTGGAAAACGCATTTATCTGGAAAAAGACGAGTTCTATAACCCGGCACCGATGTTTTCGATTTGTGCCGTGAAGCAGTAAAGGAGTATTTGTGAAAAAATATCTGTTAAAACGACTGCTTCGCCTGATTCCGGTATTCCTCGGCGTGACGATTCTCGCTTTTCTGCTGACGGGACGTTCCTCGGTCGATGCGGTGGATTTAAAAGAGAGCAGCAGCGGCGGCGTGATGTCGGAGGCGGAAAAAGAAGCGATGCGGGAGGAGCTGGGACTGAATGAGCCGAAAGCTGTCCAGTACCTGCAATGGCTGAAAAACGCCCTGCGCGGTGACTTCGGGGAGTCGTACGTTTCCGGCAAACCGGTGCTTGTAAGCTTCTGCGAAAAACTGCCCGCAACGATTGCACTTGCGGCGCTGGCGCTTGCCATGACGGTCTGTCTTTCGTTTCCGCTCGGTATCTTAAGTGCAAAATATCAGAATACGTGGGCGGATCGCAGTATCAGCCTGTTCTGCTTTGCAGGTAATTCGTTTCCGGGGTTTTTCACTGCACTTCTTCTCTTGTATTTCTTTTCGCTGAAATGGAATCTTTTTCCGGTTCTCAGTATGGGAAAGGGATGGAAAAGCTGTGTGCTTCCGGCGGCGACGCTTGCGGTTTCGATGACGGCAAAATACACCCGTCAGGTGCGTTCTGCCGTGCTTGCAGAGCTGGAGCAGGAGTACGTGGCGGGTGCACGGGCACGTGGGTTAAGTGAAAACCGGATTCTGCTCGGAAATGTATTAAAATCCGTGCTGCTTCGGATGGTCACGCTGCTATTCTTATCCGCCGGTTCGCTGCTTGGAGGAACCGCCATCGTTGAGACGATTTTCATGTGGAATGGTGTCGGAAAAATGGCCGTGGATGCCGTTTCCATGCACGATATTCCCGTGATCCAGGCGTATCTGGTGTGGATGGCGGCGATCTATCTGCTGCTGCATCTCATTGCTGATCTGATGATGGGCGTGCTGGATCCGCGGGCGAAGCTGGAGGAAATGCGATGAAAAAAGAACAGAAAAGAAAGATCCTTTTTTATGGCATCCTCGCCGGTGCGCTGCTGCTGTTTGCCGCGTGTGCGGCCCATCTGGCACCGTACGATCCTTATGAGCAGAATCTGGAGCTGTCCCTTCTTCCGCCGTCCGCGGCGCACTGGATGGGGACGGACCGCTATGGAAGAGATCTGTTTTCAAGGATTCTCTCCGGCGCGCGGGTCAGTATTTTTTCAGCACTTCTTGTCATTGTGGCAAGCGCTCTGATCGGAACACTCGCCGGAATTTTCAGCGGCTGGCTGGAAGGTAAAACGGATACGGTTCTGATGCAGATCTCCGATATTTTTCTGGCCTTTCCGGGTATGGTATTTGCAATCGCATTTTCCGGCGTTCTGCAGAGCGGCATGACGGGAGCCGTTGTGTCGCTGATCCTTGTTTCCTGGCCGAAATATGCACGGCTTGCGCGGAACCGTGTGCTGGCACTGAAACACATGCCGTTCATCGCGGCGGCGCGCCTTACAGGAAACGGAACATGGAAGATGATCGGACGCCATATTCTGCCGAATCTTGCGGGGCAGACGATTGTCACAGCGGTGCTTGATATCGGAACGATGATGCTGGAAATCGCGGGTCTGTCCTTCCTCGGCCTTGGTGCGGAAGCGCCGTCGGCGGAGTGGGGAGCGATGATGAGCAACGGAAGAAGTATGCTGCAGACCGCGCCCTGGGTCATTCTGGCGCCGGGACTGGCGATTTTTCTGACCGTTCTTGTCTGCAATCTGCTTGGTGAGGCGGTACGGAAAACGGTGGATCAGGGATAAGGGGCAAACGAAAATGGAAACAAAGGGAGCAAAAACATGAGCGAAAAACTGCTGGAAATCAGCGGCCTTTCTGTCTGTTATGAGGGGGAGCAAATTTTAAATAACATCTGTTTTTCCGTCGAAAAAGGAGAAACCGTTGGCATCGCCGGGGAGTCGGGCAGTGGAAAAAGTACCTTGCTGCGAGCGATCCTGCGGCTGATGGGAAAGAATGGTTCCATCACCGGCGGGCAGATCACATTTCGCGGAGAGGAGCTGACGGGCATGTCCGAAAAGAAGCTGCGGAGTCTGTGCGGTTCAGAAATTGGTATGATTTTCCAGAATACAGGGGCATCACTCTGTCCGACCCGGAAAATCGGAGCACAGATCTGTGAAAGCGTGCGCGCCCATGAGAAACGCTGCGGATTCATCACCCCGATTTCTGGGGGAATGTCTGGCAGAAAAAGCCGCAGAGAAATCAAAGATATGACGCTTCAGCGATTTGCGGATATGGGGCTTTCGGATGGCGAGACGATCTGGAACAGCTATCCATCGTCGCTCTCTGGCGGCATGAACCAGCGCGTCGGGATTGCGCTCGCAATGCTGCTGCATCCGTCGCTTCTTCTGGCGGACGAGCCGACGAGTGCACTCGATGTGGTTTCGCAGGCGCAGGTGCTGCGGGAGCTTCAGGCGTTGCAGCAGAAAGAGCAGACGGGGATGGTGCTGGTGACGCACAATCTTGCGGTTCTCGAGCAGATGGCAGACCGGGTTGCTGTTTTGAAGGATGGAAACATCGTGGAGCAGGGGGAGACAAGGACGGTTTTCGATCACCCAAAGGACGAATATACAAAAAATCTCCTTGCGGCTGTGCCGGGAAGAGGGAAGAACGATGCATAATCATAACATGCTGGAAGTAAACAACTTAAGCAAAAACTTTGCTGGAACCGGCCGGGAAACGGAATTTGCCGCCGTGGACGGCATCAGCTTCACACTGGATGCGGGGGAATGTCTTGGCCTGATCGGGGAGAGCGGATGCGGAAAAAGCACGACGGCCCGTCTGATCACCGGATTGGTTCAGGCGGATGCAGGCAGCGTTCTGTTGGAAGGCGAGGAAATCCTCGGAAGAAAAGGCAGGCGGCAGCGCGAAGTTTACTGGAAAATACAGATGGTCTTCCAGACCCCGCAGGATTCCTTCGATCCAATGCAGACGCTCGAAACCGGGATTCTGGAAGCTTTTCGGAATCAGGGAATGAGCCGGAAAGAGGCGTGTCTTCATCTGCCGGAGCTGCTGAAAAAAGTGGAACTTAGTTCGGAAACGGCGATGCGCTATCCCCACGAGACGAGCGGCGGAGAGTGCCAGAGAGCCGCAATTGCGCGGGCTCTTGCTGTGCAGCCGTCTCTTCTGATCTGCGACGAGGCAACGAGTGCGCTCGATGCGGCGGTACAGGCGCAGATCGTTCAACTGCTGAAAAAACTGCAGCGGGAAGAAGGACTTGCGATGCTGTGGATCGGCCACGACCTTGCGCTGGTGCGGGAACTCTGCAGCCGTGTGATTGTCATGCGGCAGGGAAAAATCGTGGAGCAGGGGGAGACGCGGGAGGTATTGGAGTACCCGAAAGAGGAATATACGAAACTGTTGATGGAGTATAGTCTGTGAGAAAACTGTTGAAACAGAAAATCAGACAGCGGAAATGGTGGTGCCATTTGCGAAAACAGGAGAAGTACAGAATGCAGAGAAAGAACGGCAGAAGGAAAAAAATTGCATATGTTTTGTGCGGCATTCTGGCGGTGGTACTGTTTTCCGGTTGTCAGAGCACAGCGGCAGATGGTACAGATGAAAAAGTTTTCGTATACGGCGACACGACATTCAACGCCGAAAACGACGAGTCCGATGTCAATCCGCACAACGGCTATTCCGGCTGGGCGTGTATCCGCTATGGGATCGGTGAGACGCTGTTTCATTATTCCGATTCTATGGAGATCGAGCCATGGCTGGCAGAAAGCTATGAGATTGTGGACGATACAACATGGCGGATTACACTGCATGAAGGCATCTCCTTTACGAGTGGGCGCACTCTCGCCGCAGAGGCGGTCAAAGAATGTCTCGAGGATCTGATCGCAGTACATGACCGTGCACGCGGGGATCTGAAAATTGAGAGCATCGAGGCAGACGGCCTGATCGTAACGATTCACACCGAACAGCCTGTCCCGGCGCTTCTGAATTATCTGTCTGATCCATATGGATGCATCATTGATATGCAGGCAGGTGTGACGGATGACGGCAATGTCGCCGGAACCGGCCCGTACCGCGCAGTACAGGTGGAGACGGATCAGGGACTGACGCTCGTGAAAAATGACAATTACTGGAACGGAACGCCAAAGCTCGACCGGATCGAAGTAAAAACGATCCGCGACGGCGATACGATGACGATGGCGTTACAGTCAGGCGAGCTCAACGCGGCGTACGGCCTGCCGTATTCCAATCTGATCCTGTTCCGCGATAAACCATACACGATTTCTTCGGCGGATACGTCGCGTACCTTCTTCGGACAGTTCAACGGATCATCCGGGGTGCTGCAGGACGACCGCGTGCGCGAGGCAGTCATCGGAGCGATCGACCGGGAGGGCTTTGTGAATACGCTGATGGAAGGAAACGGAAGCGTGGCGGAAGGCCCGTTCCCCTCTTACTTTGCATTCGGCGACAGCAAAGTGCAGGAGGAGTCCTATGATCTTGAGTATTCCAGAGAACTGCTGGCTGAAGCAGGCTGGACCGATGAGGACGGCGACGGCTACGTGGAAAAAGACGGAAAACGCCTGACCATCTGCTGGCTCACGTATCCGAGCCGCCAGGAACTGCCGCTTCTCGCGGAGAGTGCACAGGCATCGCTGAAGAAAATCGGAATCGAAGTACAGATCCAGTGCACGGCAAATCATCTGGAACTGCTGAAAAAAGGAAACTGGGATGTTTATGTCAGCGCATTTGTCAGCGCACCGACGGGCGATCCCGAGTATTTCTTTACAACGCACTGCCTGCAGGATTCCTCCAAGAACCGCGGCGGTTATTACAGTGAGACACTCGAGATGCTGGAGCAGCAGTTAAGCGGCGAGTTTGATACCGAAAAACGAACCGAACTGGCCATCGAGATGACGCAGACGCTGCTGGATGACCACATGTTTTTCTTCGCATCACACCTCAAAATGTCGATGGTATCCGGCGAGGGCGTGACGGGGCTTACGGCGCATCCGTGTGATTATTATGAAATTACAGTCAATTTGGACAAAAACAAATGATTATTTGGCAAAAGAGCAGAAAATGTGGATTTTCTGCTCTTTTTGCGCTATGATAGGAAAAGAACGGCACTGCGACGGTGCCAGAGAAGAGAAAAGGAGAAGTTACGATGCGGAAAGAAGAATTAAGAACATATATTGAAAACCACGAATCCGAAATGATCGAGGATCTGAAAAGCCTGATCCGGATTCCAAGCGAAAAACAGGCGGCAGAGCCAGGCAAACCATTTGGTGCACCGGCGGCAGAAGCACTGGCGCAGGGAATCGAAATTCTGGAAAAATACGGCTTTGCCGTAACCAACTACGACAACTACGCGATTGCAGCTGACTTTAATCAGGAAGAAAAGGGCCTTGATATTCTCGCCCATCTCGATGTCGTACCGGCAGGCGAAGGCTGGCAGGAGACCGATCCATTCACCCCGCTCATCAAAGAAGGAAAAATATTCGGCCGCGGAACCGCAGACGACAAAGGACCGGCGATCGCAGCTATCTACGCAATGCGCGCTGTCAAAGAACTCGGTTACCCATTAAAGAAAAATGTCCGTCTTGTCCTCGGTTCCGACGAGGAGTGTGGAAGCTCTGACCTCGAATATTATTATAAGAAAGAAGTGGAAGCACCATGCACCTTCTCACCGGATGCCGAATTCCCGGTCATCAACATTGAAAAAGGCGGCATGCGCGGCCACTTCGAAAAAACATCCGATGCCGGAACGACAGGCGTGCGCCTCGTATCCTTACAGGCCGGCACAAAACTGAACGTTGTACCAGGCAAAGCATATGCAGAGCTTGCCGGCATGGCAAAAGAAGACCTGAAAACCTGCGCTGACGAGACTGAGCAGAAGACCGGCGTTTCCTTCGTTCTGGAAGACACCGAAAACGGCAATGTAAAAATCACCGCCTGCGGCGCCTTCGCCCACGCATCCACCCCGGAAATGGGTAACAACGCACTGACAGCACTGCTGCAGCTTCTCGCATCCGTTCCGATGGTAGAGAGTGAACTGAAAAAAGACATCAGTTTCCTTGCAAAAGTTTACCCGCACGGCGACGGCAAAGGCGCAGGCCTCGGTGTCGCTATGTCAGATGAAGAGTCCGGTGAGCTCACCCTCAGTCTCGACCTTATGAACTACGATGGCAAAACCCTGACCGGTTCCTACGACTGCCGTGCCCCGATCTGTGCGACAAAAGAAAACCTGTATGATACTGCCGAACAGAATATGAAAAAAGGCGGCTTTTCCATGGAAGGCAGCGCCATGTTCCCGCCACACCACGTTCCGGCAGACACTCCGTTCGTTCAGACACTGCTGCAATGCTATACTGACGTCACCGGTAAACCGGGCAAAGCCTTTGCGATCGGCGGCGGAACGTATGTCCATCACCTGAAAAACGGCGTTGCTTTCGGCTGTGCGGACCTTGAAATTGACAATCGCATGCACGGGGCAGATGAATTTGTAGAAATCGAATGCCTGAAACAGTGTGTAGTGATCTTTGCAGAGGCGATTCTGCGGATCTGCGGGGAATAAAAATCCCGTCAGTACAAGATGAAAGCAGAGTCCTTATGCTGTGAACCATTTTGAGCGGTGTGGGACTCTCTTACCAAAGAAGAAGGAATAGATGAGGGCGGACAAATGAGGGAAACACTGGGAGTTTTGCTGGGATTTTTTCTGGCAGCCGTACTTGGCTATCTGATTTCAGAAATCGCGCAGAAGGAACAGGAGAAAGAAGTTCTGGAAAGCTATATGGATTCCCTTCAGGAGATTTATGAAGTGATCCGGCAGAGAATGGATGTGACGAGAAAATTCCGCCATGATCTTCTGAGCCATGTGCAGACGCTGGAGTATCTGATAGAAAAGCAGAAAAATCCGGATGGGGAGCTTCGAAAATATGCGGATCAGCTGACAGAAACATACCGGAAAATTCAGAAAGGAACCTTCTGCCGGGATGAGATCACAGATGCATTTCTGATGATGGAGAAACAGGTCTGTATAGAAAAAGAGATTCCCGTTCAGATCCAAGTATCGAAAACCTGCATGGAATGGATGATGCCCGTAGAACGAATCGGTTTTTTACATAATTTACTGGATAATGCAATCGAAGCGAACGGAAGAATTCCGGAAAAGGAAAGAAAAGAGCTTTCTTTTTGGATAGAAGAAGACTCCGATTCCTGTACGGTGAAATTGAGAAATGCGATTGCAAGCAAAGAGGTTTTCAACTTATCAACCTGGAAAACAGATGGAGCAGAACATGGCGTGGGAACCAAAATCATTCGTGCCATTGTTGAAAAATACCACGGAACCAGCAAAACCTTCTGGGATAAAGAAAAACACAGCCTGGAGCAGACCATTGTCTTTCCGATCGAACATTCGACAGGGTAGTGTCAAGTAATCTATGAAAAAACTGAGTTAAAAAAATAGGCTCAGATGAA
>OAUU01000311.1_pt1 | contig 42864 bp, 20 predicted proteins | sample 1501381 | NCBI WGS metagenome assembly OAUU01 (sample SAMEA2580057, study PRJEB22360) | human gut metagenome | reverse complement strand
ACGTCGATGATGTAGTCACGTGCCGGATCGATGCCGGTGGTTTCGATGTCGATGCCCATCACCGCGTCCACGTCGCGGCCGGGCAGGTAGGCGTCGCGCCAGTCGGGCTTGGGATGGTGTCCGGTAGCGTTGCCAGACGCGGCGGCACCACCCGGCAGAGCGGCACCACCCGGCGAAGTCGCGCCGGAGAGATTGGCGCGGGCCATCGCCGCATCGCCCGCACGCTTCTGGAAGCGCTGGGCCTTACGTCGTTCGGCGCGTGCGTCAAGAATCGCCGCCGTACGGTCTTGGATATCGTCCAAGGCGACTGTTGTGGGGAACTTGACATCGCTGTTTTCGGCAGCAGTGTTTCCGGCAGATGCGTCACCGGTTTCACCGCTCAGATTCAGCATGCCTTGGTCATCGTTCGATGGGCGGCTGCCGGAGTACGGCCTGAGCACGGCAACGGTAGTCCTCCCCCGCCGTTCGCGACTGACCACCCATAGGTGTTGCTGTTCGCCCAGATGCAACAGCGTGTTGATGTTGTCGTTGAGCCGACGATTGGCGTAGGCGAGCGCGCGAGGCAGACGATAGGAGCCGATGAATCGATCGTAATCGGTCATGAATGTGCTGTTGCATTGGGCGATGATTGATTCCAGATGCTCGCGTGTGGCGTAGTCGGCCTTCAATGCGTCGTGGATGGACTGTGGGGTGGATTCCGGTATTGTGCCGACGCCATGCATCAGGTCCAGCGAACGCACCCAGTCCCAGTCAATGGTGGTGCCGTCGGCGTCTTTGGGCATGGACGCCGCCCATTGGGGAATGTCTCCCTTGGCGGCGTCCAGCCATGTGCGGTCGATCATAGTGCGAAGCCGAGTTCTTCGGCGGCCTCGGTGGGTACCGGGTCGTCGCACCAATAATCCTCGAGGTTTTCGGTGGTGGTCAGCGAACGGATTTCGGCGCGATCGATATACAACTCGCCGCTCAAATGATCGGTTTCGTGCTGGAAGATGCGTGCGGGCCAGCCGTGCAGCGGCTCGCTGTGGTGTTTGCCGTCTTCATCATCCCATTCGGCGGTGATGTCGAGCCAACGCTTGCGCACAGCTTGGTATCCGTCGAAGCTCAGGCAGCCCTCGTAGAACGAGGCGGTTTTGTCGCTGGTGGGTTTGTAGCTCGGGTTGATGATCACGTGGAAGGGGAATTCCGCGATTTCGCGCGGATCATCCTCGTCGTCGCGCACGTGGTCTTCGACCACGGCGAGCGCGAGCCCCAAGCCGATCTGGGTGGCGGCGAGCCCCACGCCGGGTGCCTCCAGCATGGTGGTGTGCATCGTATCGATGAGTTTGGCGAGCGTACGCTTGGAAAGCTGGCCATTATAGGCCACTGTCCGTTGGCGCAACACCGGTTCGCCGGCCTGCACGATGGGCAGGAGCTTCTCCTTGCCGCCGGTTTTGATGAGTTGTTCGACATCACGGTTGAGTTCGAGGTCGACTTTGGCGTTCTTTCCAAACATTGTTTTTTCCTTAGGGAAGGGTGCTACAGCGCGAGTTCTTCGGCGACGATCTTGGCGAGGCGGGTGCAGACTTCGTCGGCGTAGGCTTGGGTGGCGGCCTCGGCCATCACGCGCACGAGCGGTTCGGTGCCGGAGGGGCGCAGCAGCACACGGCCGGTGTCTCCCAGCAGTTCCTCCTCACGGGCCACGGCATCCTGGATGCGCTTGTTGGTGGAGGCGGCCTTCTTGTCCACGTTCGGCACGTTGATGAGGGTCTGCGGCAGCTGCGGGAAGTCGGCGGCGAGCTCCTTCAGGCTCTTGCCGGACTTGACGACCTCGTTGCACAGGGTCAGTGCGGTCAGGGTGCCGTCGCCGGTGGTGGCGAATTCGCGGTTGATCACGTGGCCGGACTGCTCGCCGCCGAGCGAGTAATCGCCCTTGAGCATTTCCTCAAGCACGTAACGATCGCCCACGGCGGTTTCCACGGTCTTGATGCCCATATCTTTCAGGGCGAGCTTCAGACCGAGGTTGCTCATCACGGTGACCACGAGGGTGTCGTGGTTGAGCTTGCCTTCGCGCTGCTTGGCGCGGGCCAGAATGCCCATGATCTGGTCGCCGTTGATCATGTTGCCGTCTTCGTCCACGGCGAGACAACGGTCGGCGTCGCCGTCGAAGGCCACGCCCATCACGGCATCGGTGGCCTTGACCATGGCCTGCAGCTGCTCGGGGTGGGTGGAACCGGCGTTCTTGTTGATGTTGTAGCCGTCCGGCGAGGCGTTGATCACGATTACATCCGCACCGGCACGGCGCAGGGCTTCGGGAGCCACCACGGAAGTGGCGCCGTTGGCGCAGTCGGCCACGATCTTCAGTCCCTTGAGCGGCTTGGGCTGGGTTTTGTCATCGTTCAGCGGAGCGATGGTGGCCACCAGATGATCGATGTACAGGTTGGTGGCAGTGGTCTGGTCGTGGCTCACGCGGCCCACGCCGGCACCGGTCGGGCGGTCCCAGTCCTGGCCGAGCACGGCCTCGATGTCGTCTTCCTTCTGGTCGGGCAGCTTGAAGCCGCCGCGTGCGAAGAACTTGATGCCGTTGTCGGGCATCGGGTTGTGGGAGGCGGAGATCACGGCACCCATCTCAACGTTGAGCACGCTGGTCAGGAACGCGATGCCCGGGGTCGGGATGATGCCTGCGTCGATCACGTCGAATCCGCCGGCGGCCATGCCCGCAGACAGGGCGGAAGCCAGAAAATCGCCGGACACACGGGTGTCACGACCCACGAGCGCGCGGCGGCGCCCCTCAGGCTGATCGTCTTGGGTGCCGGCGTCGCCGAGCACACGCACGGCGGCATCGCCCAAATCCAACGCCAGACGTGCGGTCAAATCCCTATTGGCCAGTCCTCGAACACCATCGGTTCCAAACATCTTCGGCATATGAAGTTCCACTCCTTGTATCGCGTTACCCGCACCATCGTAGTCGTTTTGCTCCACCCTAGGACCCGACTCGGCAAAAAACCGCCACGGAATCTGCTCCAGAACCGGAAATCAGCATTCAACAGCCGCAATGGCATCACCCACAAACCCGCATATTCATCTTGTTCGGCGGATGAATGATGAGATACATTCGTTAGCGGGCATGCCGGGCGGACCGATGCACTCCGGCACGGGAACGAAGCCATCGCACTAGTAAGAACGGGCCGGCAAACGCGCCTGTAAACAATACAGCGGCAAATACGACGAACGGAACTACCCAGCGTACATCGATAACCGGCAAAGCAACACCAAACAGAACGACGGCGAGGAACACGCTGAGCCATGCGATGAACATGCCCAACGGCATCTCCTCTACCGGGGTGGTCTCGGCCATGAATGCAACGATCTATTACTCCGATGTTGTGGTCAGTATGTGCGGCAGTTGCTCGTCGCGGTTGAGGAAAGAACGCGTTTGGCAGCGAAGTAGCGTATGCCGACCTTCCTCAGTGCGGGCGTATACCATGGTGCAATGCGTCAGGCAGCGGTCCAACTGCCGGCTCAGTATCTCGGCGTCCTGCTGGCGGCGGGCAAATACGGACGGGCAGGGGAAGCTCACGCAGTAAGCGCGCACGCCCCATTCCTTACCGATGATGACATATCGCGGATTGTTGATGGGCGCGAGTAGCTCCTTCATAACGCCGGCGAACAGCACCTGCTCGCGCCGCGAACCGCCAATCAGCATGACACGCAATGCCGTGAATCTGCGACGTGTCTGGCGGATCGAGGAAGTCGTTCACCGCTTCGCCTGCCGCGCTGGTTTCTAGGCGCTCAGGTTCCGCAGTCGCCAAATGCCAGACATTGGCCACCTTATCGGGGTCTGCGACCACGCTGCGGTTGACGGCCATGCTGTATGCTTCACTGCATCAGTGTAAGGCACGAATCAATAGGTTTTGAGCCCCAGATCGATGGTAAGAATGATGCCGGCGATTACGGCGGCGGCGCGCATGATGTTTGCGGGAATCTTGCGGGTGATGGACGGGGCGATGTACCCGCCGATGAAGCATCCGATGCACAGCATGATGGCGGCCGGCCAATCGACCGCGCCTTGGATGATGAATACCACTGAGGCGCTGATGTTCGCGCCTGTGCCGATCAGGGTTTTCAATGCATTGATCTTGTGGAATGGGCCGATTTTGGCGGCATCAAGCACGGCGAGAGCCAAGGTACCGGCGCCCGCGCCGAAGTAGCCGGAGTAGATGGCGACCGCCGCTACGCCCAGCCATACCCACCAGGAATCCTGACTCATGGGCTGCACGAGTTGTTCCGGCGGGCGGTGAGGTGCGGTAGGGGTGGTTGCGCGCTTGGCGGCTTCAGTGGCTTCAGTGGCTTCGATGTGCTTGAGTTGCGCGGTGGCATCCGCGGCGGCTTGCTTGGCCTGCATGCGGCCGCGCGGATTGATGGCGATGATCAGCGAGCTCAGCAAAATCAGCACTGGTGCGGCAAATTCAAAGACACTCGGGTCGAGTTTGAGCAACAGAAACGCACCGGCCACCCCGCCGAATGCGCCGATGACCACATACGTAATGGAGCGTACCGCTTGGCCTTTGAGTTCTTTGCGCGCACCCATCACGCCACCGATGCCCGTGCCGACCACGCCAACGGTGTTAGAAGCGTTTGCCAATACAGGCGGAATGCCGAACGCGAGCAGGGCCGGGTATGAGACCAGTGACGATGCGCCTACCGCATAGCCCACGAATCCTGCGCCGATTCCGGCCAACAGAATCAGCAGTAATGAAGTTATGGAAAAGCCCGCAATCATTCCCCGTATCCTTGTCGCTCATCGACCGGCATATTGCCGGCCTTGAGCGAGAATACGCTGTTGAGGATTGGTTGCGGGTTTTATGTTGGAATGTGGACGTAGCTTCTCGCGGAAGCGACTCCCCTCAGTCGCCTGAGGCGACAACTCCCCTCGCACCCGAGGGGAGCCAGAAGGAAATCAGAGCGCTTCGTTGTATTCGCGAACCTTGAGGGTGCGGTGGGAGGATGCCACGTTTTCGACGATCAGACGCTTCAGGGCGTTGTCGGCGGCAATGTGCTCGTCCAGCCAGGCGTCACCGAGCTTGACCAGCGTGGCGGGATCGGCGTAGCCCGGGTACAGGCCGTTGAGCAGGGCGTCGGCCATGTGGTAGGTCTTGTTGGCCCAGACCCAGTCCACAGTCTCGAAGTACTTGGCGGCGAACGGCTCGGCCAGATCGGAGCGCGGGGTGGCGGAGAAGCCACGGGCCACGGCCTCGAGCTGGGAGTTGGTCAGCTCGTCGTTGTGGAGCGCCTGATCCCAAGCCCATTCCTTGGCCTCAGCGGTGGCCATGGAGGCACGGGCGCCGTAGGCGAACTCGCGGTTTTCCGTGGTCTCCTTCTTGGCGAGCTGCGCGTCCACGTCGTCGTTGGTCATCTCGTTGACGGAGGTGAGCGCTTGGACGATGGTCCACGTGAAGTTGTTGTCGATTTCGAGGCCTTCAAGACGCACGGTGCCGTCCAGCAGACCGTGTGCGTTGGCGGCGAATGCGGCGTCGCCCTCCTCACCGTAGCCCAAGTAGGCGGTGACGAGCTGGAACTGGGTGTCCGAGCCGGCTTCGGCGGCGTTGGCCAGAGTCCACAGTTCGGCGGCCACGTGGCGCAGCACATCGTCGCGGCGGGGGGGGGCGCCACGTAGTGGTGGGCGGTGGTGCTCATGCAGGCCAGCGCGTAACGGAAGGTGGTGGATTCGGTTTCCGTGGCCAGAAGACGCAGGGTCATGTCCACGAAGCGTTCGGCCGGGAATTCGCCGTCACGGGTCATATCCCAGAAGGCGAGCCAGGTCACGGCGCGGGCCAGGGCATCATCGAAACGATGCAGGTTGGCTTCGGCGAATGCCTGGGATTCGGCGTCGAAACGAATCTTGGTGTAGGTCAGGTCATCGTCGTTGACCAGCACGAATGCCGGGCGCGGCTTGCCGGCTGCGGCCTCGACGATGGTGGTTTCGCCATCTACATCGAGTTCGAACTGCTCGGTGCGCACGATCTTGCCGGTTGCGGCGTCTTCGTTGTAGAAGCCGACGGCCAGGCGATGCGGGCGCAGCACCGGGTGTTCGGCCGGCGCGCTCTGGGTGAGCTTCAGTTCGGCGATGGTGCCGTCCGCGTTTACGGTCAGGCCAGTGGCGATCGTGTTGATGCCGGATTCCTCCAGCCACTTGGCGCTCCAGGCCTTGAGATCGCGGCCGGAGGTCTTTTCCAGTTCGCTCAGCAGGTCGGCCAGGGTGGCGTTGGAGTAGGCGTGACGGTTCAGGTAGTTGTGGATACCTTCGAAGAACTGCGTGCGGCCCACGTAGAATGCCAGCTGCTTCAGCACGGAGGCGCCCTTGGCGTAGGTGATGCCGTCGAAGTTGACGTAAGTGTCGTTGAGGTCGTTGATCGGCGCGACGATCGGGTGCGTGGTGGGCAGCTGATCCTGGCGCAGCGCCCAGCTCTTCTCGCCGGAGCAGAAAGTGGCCCAAGCGTCATGCCATTCGGTGGCTTCGGCAGTGGCCAGCGTGGAGGTGAATTCAGCGAAGGACTCGTTGAGCCACAGGTCGTTCCACCACTTCATGGTCACATAGTCGCCGAACCACATGTGCGCAAGCTCGTGCAGCACGGTCACCACACGACGCTCGGCCAGCGCGTCGGTCACCTTGGATTCGAACACGTAGGAGTCGCGGATGGTGACCATGCCGATGTTCTCCATCGCGCCCGCGTTGTATTCGGGAACGTAGATCTGGTCGAACTTGGCGTACGGGTAGGGCACGCCCCAGGTCTTGGCGTAGAACGCGAAGCCCTTCTTGGTGATGTCGAACAGGTAGTCGACGTCCTTCGCGAAGGCCTTGGCCAACGACTGTCGGCAGTACTGGGCCATTGGCACGGTACGGCCGTCTTCGTTCAGGTATTCGGTGTGCCATTCGGCGTACGGGCCGGCGCAGATGGCGGTCAGGTAGGAGCTCATCACCGGGGTCGGCTCGAAGTCCCACAGACGGGTGCTTTCGTTCGGCTTGTCGCCGAGGGTGCCGTCGAGGGTTTCGCGCGGATCGTCCTCGATGGTGGCAACCGGCATGTTGGAGGTGACGATCCAGCTGGCGGGAGCGAGCACCTTGAAGTCGAAGGTGGCCTTCAGGTCAGGCTGGTCGAACACGGCGTAGACGCGGCGAGCGTCCGGCACCTCGAACTGGGAGTACAGGTAGATGTTGCCATCGGACGGGTCGACCGAGCGGTGCAGGCCCTCGCCAGTGTTGGAGTAACGGCACCTGGCTTCGACGGTGACCTCGTTCTTCTCCTTGAGGTCGGTCAGTTCGATGCGGTTGTCTTGGAAGGCCACGGCCGGGTCCAGGGACTTGCCGTTGAGGTCGATGGAGGTCACTTCGTCGGCGATCAGGTCGAGGAAGGTCGACGAACCAGGCTTCGCGTTGAAGCAGATGAACGACTTGGAACCGAAGTTCTTCGCGCCGACCGTCAGGTCAAGGTCGACGTGATAGTGAATCGGCGCTTCGATAACGGCCTTACGTTCTTCGGCTTCAATACGAGTGAGATTAGAACCGGGCATGACTTCAATTACTCCTTACGGTCGTCCCTGGATAATCCGGACTACTTGGTTTCTACGGTTTCGACGTCCTGGGCGATGTCGGCCACGACGGGCACGATCATCGGCTTGCGGTGCAGCTGGCGCGCAACCCAGCTGCCGAGCGTGCGGCGCATGGTCTGCTGCAGCTTGTAGGTGTCGCGCGTGCCCTGCATCATCTGGTCGTTGAGCTGTTCGACGATCTGGTGACGAACCTTGTCGAACTCGCTTTCGTCCTCGGCCACGGCATTCAGGTAGATCTTCGGGCCGGTGACGACCTCGTGATTGTCGGTGTCGACCACCACGAACGCGGAGACGAAGCCCTCGGTGCCGAGAATGCGGCGCTTTTCCAGCTCGTCATCGGTCAGCTCGCCGACGGAATCGCCATCGACGTACACGTAACCACACGGCACGGAGCCGACGACCGCGGCCCTGCCGTGGTACAGGTCGACCACATCGCCGTCTTCGGCCAAAACCACGTTCTGCGGGTCCACGCCGGTCTTGACGGCGATCAGGCCGTTGGCCACCAGATGGCGGTTTTCGCCGTGGATCGGCATGGCGCACTTGGGCTTGACGATGTTGTACATGTACAGCAGCTCGCCCTCGTTGCAGTGGCCGGACACGTGCACGGCGGCGTTGTCGCGGTTGACGACCTTGGCGCCGAGCTGCACGAGCTTGTTGATCACCTTGTAGACGCCGTGCTCATTGCCTGGAATCAGGGAGCTGGCGAGAATCACGGTGTCGAACTCGTTGATGTGGATATCGCGGTGGTTGCCGTCGGCGATGCGGCCGAGTGCGGCCATCGGTTCGCCCTGGGAGCCGGTGCACATGAAGACGAGCTTGTCGTCCTGAATGTCGTTGGCCTGCTTCAGGTCCACGACGGTGCCTTCGGGGATGTGCAGGTAGCCGAGGTCGGCGGCGATGGACATGTTGCGCACCATCGAACGGCCGACGAACACGACCTTGCGGCCGTACTTGTGGGCGGCGTCCACCACCTGCTGCACACGGTGCACGTGGGAGGAGAAGCTGGCGACGATGATTTTGCGGGTGGCCTGGGCGAACGCTTGGTCAAGGGCCGGGCCGATGGAGGTCTCGGGCTTGACGAAGCCGGGCACCTCGGCGTTGGTGGAGTCCATCATCAGCAGGTCCACGCCCTTTTCGCCGATCTTGCCGAATTCGACGAGGTCGGTGATGCGGTGGTCGAGCGGCAGCTGGTCGAGCTTGATATCGCCCGTGTCGATCAGGGAGCCGGCCGGGGTCTTGACATAGACGGCCAGGGCGTCCGGGATGGAGTGGGTGACGTTGACGAATTCGAGGTCGAAGGGACCCACCTTGAGCTTCTCACGGCCGGCAACCTCAACCTTGGTGGGGTTCTGGTGGTGTTCCTTGCACTTGGCGTCCACGAAGGCGAGGGTCAGCTTGGAGCCGATCAGCGGGATGTCCGGGCGCAGCTTGAGCAGGTAGGGCACGCCGCCGATGTGGTCCTCGTGGCCGTGGGTGAGCACCAGGGCGTCGACCTTGTCGAGACGGTTCTTGATGTAGCTGAAATCGGGCAGGATGAGATCCACGCCCGGCTGCTCCTCCTCGGGGAAGAGCACGCCGCAGTCGATGAGCAGCAGGTGACCGTTGTATTCGATCACGTTCATGTTGCGGCCGATTTCACCCAAGCCGCCGAGCGGCGTGATGCGCATGGAGCCCTTGCGGTACTTCGGCGGGGCGATCAGCACGGCATCCTGCTGAGGTGCGGTGGCCTGCCGGGTGGCGTTGATCTTACGGGACGGCGTACGGCTGTTGGATCCGTTGGCGTTGCGGCCGCGCGCGGAACCGCGACGGCGAGAATTCGTGTTCTTGCTTGTTTTCTTTTGTTCTTGTGCCATAACCTTTTTGGGATTTCTGTTGTGGTGCCTCTGCTCTGTCATGCAGGGGCGGCGGGCTGGCAACCCGTATGCAGCGTTTCGGGCTTACAGCAGTCCGGCAGCGCGCATGCCCTCTTCAGCCTTGTCAAGCTGAGTGGCGTCGGGACCGATGTTCGGCAGACGCATGGTGGTGGAGGGGATAACGCCCTTGACCTTGAGCGCAGCCTTGGCCATGACGGCCTGATAGCCGTCGCCATTCAACGCGTGGACAAGGGGGGCGAGCTGGTTGGCGAGGCGACGGGCGGTAGTGATATCGCCGCGATCGAATGCCTGGACAAGCTGCTGCATGGGGTTGGAGGCGACGTGGGCAATCACCGAAATGATGCCGACGGCACCGATGGAGAGGAACGGCAGGAACAGGCCGTCATCGCCGGAATACCAGGCGAGGCCGGTGCGCTGCTGCTTCTCCACTGCGGCTGCAAGATCGCCGGTGGCGTCCTTGACAGCCTTGACGTGTTCAAGTTCGGCCAGTCGGTCGTAGGTTCCGACCTTGACCTTCAAGCCGGTACGGCCGGGAACATCGTAGACGATGATCGGCTTTTCGGCGGATTCGTCGACGGCCTTGTAGTGGCCGACGATACCGTCCTGCGAGGGGCGGGAATAGTAAGGCATGACGACGAGCACCGCGTCGGCACCCGCTTCCTGAGTCTGTTCGACCATACGCACGGTGTGTGCGGTGTCGTTGGAGCCGGCGCCGGAAATCACCGGAACGTCGACGACCTCCTTGACGGCCCTGACCAGCTCGACCTTCTCATCCATATGGGTGACGGGCGATTCGCCGGTGGTGCCATTGACCACCAGACCATCCGCGCCATCGGCGACGAGGTATTTGGCGAGCTTCTGCGCGGCGGCGAAATCGACGCTGCCGTCGGATTTCATCGGGGTGACCATAGCCGGCAGAATGCGGCCGAAAGGTGCTGAATCAAGAAGGTGCATGTCATGCTCGCTCATAGTGTTTACCGTACTTCCCATTGTGGACTCTTATACTACGTACCTTGATTGTTGCTGAATGCGTGGCATTATGGCCGGAGCCGGTGGCAATGCCGTGATGCGCGTCCCGGCGCGCTTCCCTGCCTGAAATGCGGGGGCAACTACTGGTCGACTGCGGGTCGATTACAGGTCGAGGAAGTGGTCGAGGCCGATGGTCAGGCCAGCCGGAGCGTCGCCGGCGAGCTTGCGCACGGCAAGCAGGACGCCGGGCATGAAGCTGGTGCGGTCGAAGCTGTCGGCCCGAATGGTCAGCTGCTCGCCGGCGTTGCCGAAGAGCACTTCCTCGTGGGCGTTGAGGCCGCGCAGACGCACGGCGTGCACGTGGATGCCGTCCACCCCCTGGCCGCGGGAGCCGCCATCGGTTTCGGTGGCGTCCGGCACGGGGGCGAGTCCTGCGGCCTTGCGCGCTTCGGCGATGCCGTGGGCGGTGTGGATGGCAGTGCCGGAGGGGGCGTCCACCTTGGTGGGGTGGTGCAGTTCGATGACTTCGGCGGATTCGAAGTATTTCGCGGCCTTGGTGGCAAAGTAGTCGGCCAGTACGGCGGAGATCGCGAAGTTAGGTGCGATGAAGACCTTCTGGGTTTCGGGCTTCGGACCGTTGGCGATGGCGGATTTGACCTGGGCGAGTTTCTCGTCGGTCCAGCCGGTGGTGCCGACCACCACGTCCACGCCTTGGCCGATCAGGGTCAGCACGTTGTTCAGGCTGACGGACGGCACGGTGAATTCGACGACCACATCGGTGTTGTCGGTGGTGATCTGGGTCAGGTCGTCGCCGGCATCCAATGCGAGCGCCAGCTGCGTATCCTCGGCGTTGTTCACCGCTTCGACCACGTGCGAGCCCATGCGGCCCTTTGCTCCGACCACCGAAACCTTGATCATGTCTTCTTCCCTGTCTACCCGTACCTGCCCGGCAATGTACCCGGGACGTTTTCCAATCGGCAATCAGCCTATCACCGCCAAGCCCTCACGCCAATACCCCGTCCACAGAATCAAGCTCCCTCTGACGAGCCGAACCGTGAAGTCGAGCTCCCTCTGATGAGGGAGAGACCCCGGCGAAGCCGCCAACCATCCATCGGGCGTAGCCCGATCCCGTTTCACCCACGCCGCTTGGCCAAGGCCCATCCGGCCAACGCCAATGGCACGGACGCCAGCGTGAAGATGAATGGCAGCATCATGCCCACATGAGGGTTGGAGGCGTCAAGCACAATGCCGGCCACGGACGAGCCGATCGACGTGCCGACCGTGCCTGCGGTGGTTACCCAGCTCAGTCCTTCGGTCAGGGATTCCGCCGGCACCAGATCCTTGACGATGAGGTTGCCGGTGGCGAACGTCGGCGAGACGGTCAGGCCGGCGAGGATTTCGAAGACGCCCAGCAGGATGAGATTGTCCATTGACAACCGGAAGAACACGTAGCCGACGGTCAGCAGCGACAGGAACATCACCATATGCGCCCAATGGGAGCCTTTGAGTTGGCAAGAGCCGAACACCAGCGCGCCGATGCACGAGCCGACCGCGAACATCGCCAATTGCAGACCGAGGAAGGGCTCAAGTCCCATGGATTTCATGGTGGCGGTAATGGACACGTCGAAGGACGTGAAGCTCATATTGAACACGATGAACACGGCGAGCAACGGCAGTACGCCGGCATAGAGCAATACACTCTTGGGCTTGGCACCGCTGCGTTTGAGTTGGCGCAGGGTCAGCTGGTCGGCATCTTCGCTTGCAGCGGGGCTGCCGTCATCGTGCGCGGCCACGCTGACCTGTTCCACGATGACCGGCGGCTGGGTGGATTTCAGCGAGAAGAATATGGTGCCGCCGATGCCGCATGCCACGGTGGGCACGAACAGTTGGGATACCGGATGCACGGAGGTGGCCAGCCAAGCCGCCAGAATCGGCCCCAGAATAAAGACGATCTCGTCAATGGCGGCTTCCATGGCGTAGGCCGTGTTGAGCAGCTGTTCGCCATCTTCCACACCGCGCAACGCATAGGACCAACGGGTTCGGACCAATGCGCCGAATGAGAACTGCGTCAGACCCATGATGATGGCCAGGGCGAACAGCAGCGGAATCGGCACGCGCACCAACGCCGCGAAGGCGAAGGCGAGCATGGCCACGATCTGCACGGCGAGCGCAAGCCGGCCCACGCGGGCTTGGCCGAAACGGTCGAAGGCGCGGGCGTAGAACGGGGTGACGCAGCTCATGGCCAGCACATAGGCGGCGCTCATGGTGCCGGCGATGGTCCAATTGTCGTAGAGATGGTTGAGCGCCAGAACGATGCCGAGACTCATCATGGAAATCGGCAATCGTGCCACCGCACCGGACAGGCAGAACGCCTTGGCTCCGGGCAGCATGAACAGGCGCTGATAGGGCGAGTGGGCAGCGGACGACTTCGAAACCGCGCGAGTCGTGGACACAATAACTCCTTACTGGTGCGTTGTCCGGCACGTGCGCCCGCCCACACGTGCCATCCGAGGGTAGCGGTTCCCCAGCAACGTCACGCGGTGCGTTTCAACCGCGGACCGGTACGTGGCCAGTCGTCCTCATCGTCGGAGATGCCTTGCGATGCATAAGGTCTCTCCACCGGTGAAGGCCGTCCGATGCTGTACAGGTCATGAGCCTTTGGGCTCAGTCGTTGTCAGATTGTTCGGGAATGCCGGAGCTCAACTCGGTAAGGATTTCCTGTTTGGTTTTCGCACGGGCGTGAAGCTCGCGCAAGCCCTCGTCGGGCTCACTGACATAGTAGAGAGTGGCGTCGATACTGTCCAATTCCACACCTTCGACCGCTGCCAGCAGCAGTCGGTACATGTCGAGCTGGGCAAGTTTGCGGGTGATGTCGTCTGGCTTGGTGGGCCGACGACCGGTTTTCCAGTCGACCACGGTAAAGCGTGCGGTGGTGCTGGACGGGTCAAGTCCACCGATGAATACCGCATCGAGTTTGCCATTGACTAGGCCCACGCCCGGCACGTCCACGACAATGGCACGCTCCGTCCACGCCGGGATGCGCTTGGCCCACGATGATTCGGCCAATCTGCGCTGCCACGCCACCAGCTTGGACTCGGTGGCATTGTCGCTACTTATGGAAGTGGCGGAGGCGGCGGATACGGCGGATGCGGATTGTTGAGCCGTGGGCTGTGGGACAGCGGGCTGCCGTGTGGATGGCTTGCGGCATTGCCGCTCCCGTTCGGCCAAATCGGCCAACATGGCTTCCCGGGAAACGAATCCCGCATCCTGACCTGTATGCGGCATACTTGATTCGGCTTCATATGCCAGTACCGCTTCATCCGGCTTACCGGCATTGATGAATTGCTCAGCCCACGCATGGAACTGCGTGCCGGCTTCGGCCGCCGGAGACGATATTCGTGGAATCGGACGGATAATGCTACGCCAGTAGAGGCGCTCCTCCCGTTCGCTCATGCCACCTACGCGGGCTTGCAGGCTTGTCACGTTCTGACGTCCGACGGCCAGAATGCGTTGCGCCTTGGCTTTGACTGCCTCATCAAGCGACTGGCCGCTGGCGGCATCGGCCATCAAATCGGCGTCGTCCACCAGCAATTGCGCCCGTTGCAGCAGTGGACCGGCGTCTTGGTGCTGCTCAAGTGACGAGGAATCTGCGGCGATAACATCGATGCCACGTGACAGCTGTTCATGCACTGCGTCGCTGAGGGTAGCCGGCCACGGCAATTCGACGGCGGCATCCGTCTGCGTAATCGGCGTCTGCCATGCCTCCCCCACCACGGCGTCACCGTATGCCGCGGCATGCTCTCCGATAAAGAACCCTTCGGGAGGGGCAATCGCTTCGCCTTGCGCCGAGATCAGCATGGGCTTCCCGGCATTGGCGGCTTGCAGCCGTTCCACACAGTCCTGAGCCGATATCGCATGTTCACGGGCTTGGAGCGCGTCATGCACTTCAAGCCAGAAATTGGATGGCTGAGCGGCGCGAGAGCCTTTGGGCACCACTGACGGGTCCCGCCCGGATTCGCCCGTATAGGCGCAATAGGTCATCAGGGCATCTTCTCGCGCACGGGTAAGCGCCACATACATCAATCGACGTTCGTCGGCATGCAGCCGGCGCCCATATTCCTCCGCCTGCGTCAAATACCAGCCGGATGCATCCACTTCTTCCACGCCATCGCCGAATTCGCGCATGGAGCCGAACACTTCATCATCAATAAGCTCCACATCATCCAAAGCCGCCAACGATGCGATGGGGTCGGCTTCCACATCGGCATCATGGGGGAATCGCGGCAGAATGCCGGCATCGGCACGCATAGGCACGGGTACGGCGGTGGGGTTGGTGAGCCAGGAGTCGGCGGTCTCATGATATTCGGGTGCGGTCCAGTGACCTTGCTCGGTGCCTCCCGTATGGTGCTCGTCCAGCACGATCTTGAGATGGTCGCCCTGATTGCTGGGGAATCCGACGGCGGTAAGCCCCACTACCGCAACGGCATCCCATTCCAACCCTTTGGACTGGTGTACGGTCATCAGTTCCACATCCACCGGAGCGTCGGGGAGACTGGCGGCTTCATCCTCCACCGAAGCCAGATGATCCACCCATGTGATGAACCCATGCAACGAGGGAGTTTGCTCAGCGGCAATCTCTTGCGTGTACGTATCCACCAAATCCACAATCGCATCCATAGGCATATGCGCCAAAGCGGGATTGGCGCGGTGCTGCGGATTATGCAGCACACCGGCCAATACGGTGTCGATGTCAAGATCCAACGCTTCTATGCCGGCGCGAATCACGTCGCCCAGTGGCCGCCCGACGGCATCATGCACCTGACGGAGCATCACCGCGGCCCGGGTTATGGCGTTGCGCCCGTGTGCGCTCAACCGTTCAAGCAGTTTTACCAGGTCGCCGCGTAGCAATACGTCTGGCAGGAATACCGCATTGGCCACCTGATCGCGGTACTCACGCACCACAGCCGCCCATTCATTCGCTGGTGTATCCGGTTGGGCAAGGCCGGCCTGCACCAATGCTTGGAAGCGTTGTTCCGTGTTCTGTTCTTCAGCAAAACGGGCCAACATGGTCAAATCCGCTGCGGACATGGTGAATCGTGGCGTGGCCAGCAAGCGCATCAGCGATCCCGTATCGGTGTGGTCGGCGGCCACGTGCAGCAACGCCATCAGATCGCGGATTTCCGGACGTTCCAACAGCGCGGAATAGCCGACCACGAATGTGGTCAATCCGGCCTGTTCCAATGCCGCCTGATATTCGGGCATATGTGATTTGGACCGAAACAGCACGGCGACCGGCGCTTTCTGTTCGCCCGGCATCTGTTCCTGTTGTTCGGCTGCGGAACGGTGCCGTGCGATGGCCGTCTTGCAGAAACGCACTACGGCGTCGATCTCCTGCCCGGCCGTGGCGAAGCCCAGTACTCCCAATGTTCCTTCGGGGGCATCAGGCATGGGGTCGAGCGATGAGACATCGACCTCACGCATCAATGAGCTGGAAGGACGCGACGGATTGGAGCGCAACGGCAGCGTGAGATTATTGGCGGCTTCGAGCACTATACGGCTGTTTCGCCTGGTGACGGACAGCGGGAATGGCTTGTATCCGGCAGACAGGTGGAAATCTTGCTGGAACATACGGAATGCACCAGGGCTGGCACCACGCCATGCGTAAATCGACTGGAACGGATCACCCACCGCGTTGACGGCGGACCTCTGTGACGCATCCACGTGGAACAGTGCTGCCAGCAGAGCGGCCTGCGTGGTGGAGGTGTCCTGATATTCGTCGAGCAGCACGTGGCTGTACCTGCGGCGCGTACGCTCTCCGATGGAGGGGAAGCGCTCGATAAGCTGATACGCGGCAATGGTGAAGTCGGAGAATTCGGCCATATTGCGTTCCCGCTTGGCTTGGGCATAGGCCTCCACCAGCTGGAGCAGAATATCGCGTTTGCGTGTGGTCTCCAGCAGCGCACCGCAATGATAGGTGCAGCGGGCGTGCAAATGTTCGGCACGGTCATCGAGCTTGGCTTGCCAGCTGGCGTCGGTATCTTTCTTCAGTCGTTTGATCTTGGGGATTTTCGGCTCGTCCTCGGGCATGGGTTCGTCTGCAACGGCTTGTTGCAATCGATTGATGAATGCCGAATCCCATTGCCGTACTCGATTGATCGCATCATCGAAGCTGGTGCAGCCGGCACCGATCATGGCACTGCCAATGGCATCCGACAACGCCAGAACACGGTTCGCCAAACTGGAGAAGGCGCCAAAATCCTCACTGAACGCCAGATCCATGTGACTGTCGATGACTTCGGTGGCCAGTTGAAGCGCTCCGGCTGCGCTCAATGGTTGCGTGTTCTGATCGAATCCGACAAGCAGTCCATATTGGCGCACGATGGTCTGGAAGAAGGCGTCATACGTGAAAATGGCCGGCTTGAGGAATGCCCGATCAGACACCGTGGCGGTCGTAGAGCCCGCCATATCACCGGCCACTGCGGCGGAGACGCGTTCCAGCAGTTCGCCTGCGGCCTTGCGTGTGAAGGTCAGGCCAAGGATGCGTTCAGGTGCCACACCTCGATTGATAAGCGCGATGATGCGTTGGGTCATCGTAAAGGTTTTGCCGGAACCGGCACCGGCAACCACCAATACGTCAGCATCGACTGGCGCATCGATGATGGCGGCCTGTTCCGCACTGGGAGTGAACGTGCTCATGCTTGCCTCGTTTCGAAAATCGTGTCGATCTGGCCTGCACAGGCAGGGCAGACGTTCTTCATACGGCAGAATCCGATATGGGTGTCTTGCGGATGGGCCTCGATGATGGCTGATCTGCTGGCCGCCGCGGCATAGAATACGCGGGCGATCATGGTCAGCGACCATAACGTCTGCGTACCGGCGAGCGCGGCGAATTGCGCCCATGCTTCGGCACTCACACCTTCGGGAGGAGTAGCCGGATCTATGGCGGGTATGTCGAAGAAACGGTTGGGGTCTTTATACCAGTATCGGGGCGTGAACGGTTCGGCATTCAACGAGCCATCAGTGAACAGCGGCGGCTGGAAGGCACCTTCCGGAGCGTAGCTTCTGGCTGGTGCCGCATTCTGCCCGACATGGAATAGCACGCTTTGGCTGATATGCGGCATTGCGGCAAGTGCCTTGGCACCGCGCGGCCCGTCTTCGGGGAACACGAGGCCAAGCTGATAGCACACGAGCTGCAAATCATTGAAAATCTGTTTGACCGTGGGCGTTCTGCCTGTTTTGTAGTCAATGAGGCGAATGCATTCGCCGCCGTCTGCGAGTACGCGGGTTTCCATACGGTCGATGCGCCCGGACAGTCTCACGGTCAGATGCTCGTCCATGCCTTCCGGCCACCCTCCGACCAGTGCTCCCATCAGACGGACCAGCGTGTTCCGACCGATTGGGTGCAGGCCGGGCACGGCATTGTATGCGTCGAGTATGTCACGCACATCGAATCGTGCGGCAAACTCCCGTTCGCATTCGGCACCGGCCAATGCGCCAATGCTGAAGTTGCTGGAGTTCTTGCCAAGATACGTTTCCGGATCGGCGTCGCTGCGCACAAAGTAATCGGCGATGTTGCGCAGGGTATCCGCCGCGGACTCGTCCTTACGGGTGGCCTCATAGCGGTTCCGGGTGTCGGCTATGGCATTCGGATCAGGACGTTTGCTCTGATAGATGGCATTAAGCCGTGCCGAGACAGCCTCGATGCGACGTTCCGTGCCGGCCGTGGAGTCCAAGCCCAGTGCGGCCAACGCCTGGGCATTGTGGGAAAGATGGTCCAGCCCTTCCTCGCTGCCTTGCTGCGCAACCGCATGGATGAGGGTTCCGAAACTGGTGGCCACGGAGCTGGGGCGAGGACCGGCGAACCGGTTCTCCAGCATCCAGCACACCGGGCACGCCCATAGGCTGTCGACCGCCGATGGAGATAAGGTGACCATGGGCGCGGCCTGCGCATCCGTCTTGCCTTTCCCTGTTTGGATACCGTCAGGCTGTACACCACCAGATGACGCGCTGTCAGATGAGGCACTGTCAGATGAGGCATCGCCAGATGACGCGCTATCCGATTGGGCCGGCGATTCCACAAACGCCCAGCTCTGCGGATTTGCGGCGCGCACACCATGCTCTAACAGGAGTGTCAACGCAATCGCGGCGTCCTTTGCGGCAGCCTGCTGCGGTTGAGCAGTGGCCAGAACCGCGCGGGCGGCGCTGACCAACCCACGTGGGTCGGCGTCCAATCCGGCCAGATCATATTCGGCGAATCCCGCATGTGCCCCCACTGTGGTGAAAGGCGCCTGTTGCCGGTTGCGCGGATAGTATTCCGGCAGATACCCGAAGAGAAAGTCCGAGGGGCTCATGCTGTCGTTCCATACCGCGCTGATCATGATTCGCCGTGCACGGGTCAGCGCGACCAGGAAACTCTTCTTCTCGCCCGACAATACAGCCGCGAACCGCGGATCATGCCCGGTTTTGTCGCTTTCTTCAAGCGCTCCCCTCAGCACGAGCTCGGCAAGGTCTTCACCACCGAACATGGTGTTGCGCCCGGCGAGGTTCGGCCACACGTCTTGCTGGACCACCGGTATCCACGCATATTCCCAGTGGCGTCCGGCCGCGCCTGCCGGCGTGGTCAATGTCACCGCGTCTTCCACCGGTCCTATGTGGGCCAAGGAATCGGCCTGCACTTCCATGCCCCGAACCTGTGCCATGAATGACGTGATGTCTCGACTGGCGGTGGAATCATCGGCGAACTGGAACAGGCGCATTGCCGCGTCCAGCCGGTCATTGGCCGTACGCCCCTCTGCCGTGTTGAATAATGCCGCACGCTGCCAGACCGGTGCCAGACCGGTGGCGTTCCACGCAACAGACAGCGCATAGCGCGGCTGTACGCGCTGGCTTGCCGGCAGCCGCTCCAAGCCGGAAGCAACGCTGCCCACCAGATGCCACAGGTTCGCAAAAGCGCGGGCCTGAGGGTCGTTGCCGAGCACCGCGTGGATGGATGCGAGCGCAGCCTGCGCCGGCGCGGCGGCATCATCAATGGCAAGCATCACGTACAGCGCGTCAACGCCAAAGGCCAAGTCATCGCCGGACGGTTCACCGAGTATTTCGACAGACACTGGCAACGAAGTCACTGACGACGAAACCGCTGACGTCGAAACCACTGACGAGGATGTTTCACGACCTGTTTCACGCCGTGTTTCATGGTATGTTTCACGCAATGTTTCCCATGCCGTCGTCAGAGAGGTCAGCATGGCATCATCCGTGGCGAGATGCGCCAGCGACTCCAACGACCCCATGGCCGATTCGATCGGCGCAAGCCTTGCGGGACGCCCCTGACCGGGTTTGGCCCCGGCACTCACCAACGGGCCGTTCATCAACGTGGCCACTCTAGTCCTTATATATGCCGCGCAGGAAGCCAACGTCATCTGGCATTCCGCCATCCCCTCGGCACGCAATCGGGCAAGCTCCACAAGCGCGAACAATCCCTGCACGAAAGTCTCGTCCTTCAAAGGACGGGTGACCGACGAATACCGCACCGGTACACCATCTCGGCGCAGTCGTTCGCCGAACAGCCGCACGGCGGCATTGTCGTGGGTGATGACCGCCATGTCGTTCCACCGAATATGCCGGTCAAGATGCGCCCGCTTGATGCGCCAGACCACATCATCCAGCTCCTCACGTGAGGATCGGTACAGGCCGGCGGTCACCGTGCCGTCCGCCTGATAATTCGCTGCATCGACTCCGCCCAGTATGGCGGTCAGCTTGCCGGGACGCTCGGCCGGAGGCAGCGGCTCGTCTTCCGGCGAGGGAATCGACAGCGAAATACGAGACGCGATCACATCAGCCATCGTCATGTGCGACTGATCAGCGACGGCACTGCCGCCAACCAGCTGTTCTTCCTTGGCCTTCAGCCGCCCTTCCACGGCACGGCGCATCAGATATTCCGGATACGATCCGCGGAAGGTCTGCACCGATTCATCCGGGTTGCCGACCAGCACCAACTTGACGCCGGCATTCCCCAACTCCTCCAAGAAGCGCATGCCGGCCAGCGTGGTGTCTTGAACATCATCCACAACCAGCAGCCGGGGCAAGTCCAACGCCTCCACACACATAGGCCGGTCGGAATCATCCGCGTGATCGGCGGCGAATGCCTCACGCACCACACGAGCGCCTGCCACCAGCAAATACGAGGCATCCAAACGGTATTGCCCCGGATATACCGCGCTTTGGGCTGCAATATATTCACGGCGCAACGCGAAAGCCAAACGCCATTGCACCGACAATCGCGCGTCCTCCGTCACGGCGTCCAAGAGACGTGGCTCTTCGTGAACGCCTACACCGAGCTCATCCAATCGGGCCAGCATATCGCGCAACTGGCTGATAAACGCATCTGAAATACCTCGCGTGAACCTATCCGCGCTGGTCGAGCCGCCTGCCGACGTCGGAGACGGCGAATCCGACCCTTGTTGCGAGAGGCTTGATTGTGCGGAAGCGGCCGAGCCGGGCATCTCGCCGGCACCGGCATCGCGTATGAGTCTCGCCCAGTCATCCTGGGCAAAGTAGACGCGCAGCAAATCACAGGTGCCGCAATCATCTCCCGCTACGGCATGGCGCAGATGCACGGCCATGACTTGACGCAGCAAAGCATCCTGTTCCGCACCGTTCAGCAATCGAGGCGACGGCAATCCAGTTCCCTCGCGCGAAGCCGATATGGCCCGGAATGCCACGGCACCCAGCGTGGTGACCGGCCTGGCCTGCACGGAAAACCCGAGCTCACGAATCACCCGATTGCCCAATGCGTCGGCGGCCACACGGCCGGATACGGCCATCACCGCCTGCGTGCCACCGTAGCGGCGCAGCCCCGCCATCAACACCGATAAGGCGAATTCAGTTTTGCCGCTTCCAGGCGTGCCGACAATCAGCCTCGCCGCTCCATCACGGTCGATGCCGTCCAGCACTGTTCCAGGTTCAAGTCTCGTCATCATGGCTCCAGCCTAAACCCGACCGTCACAGAGGGAAAAATTTTACCGAACCCGACGAAGAATCGTACCCTTGACGGTATCCTGTAGAACGAATGCAGGGAGAGCGCATTTTCCAAGGAGGGAGGGAACAGATGGACAACATTCCGATGAGACCGCCGAAGCTGCCCGGATATGATTTCGTCCAGATGTTGGGAAGCGGTGCCACCGCCACGGTGTACCTATATAACCAGCGTATGCCCGCACGCCCGGTGGCGGTAAAGGCCAGCGCCAAAACCCTTGACCCACGGGCCGCTGCCCTGTTCAACCGCGAGGCCAACTTCATGGCCAAGCTGTCATCCCACCCGTACATTCTGCCGGTATATGGTGCCGGCGTCACCTCCGATGGCCATGGCTACATCGTCATCGAATATGCGCCGGGCGGCACCTACAACAGCATCATGAAGGCCCGGTCCATGACCTGCGAGCAGGTACTCGACCTCGGCATCAAGCTGTCAAGCGCGCTGTTCACCGCGCATCGCAGCAATATCATCCATCACGACATCAAGCCCAGCAACATTCTCATCACCTCGCAGGGCTTGCCTGTTCTGGGTGATTTCGGTATCTCCACCGATGTGTATGACCGCACCGAAACCGGATTCTCGCCGCCGTGGGCACCGCCTGAGGTGCTTCAGCATCTGACCAATGGTTCGGAAGCCGCCGACATCTATTCACTGGCGGCCACCCTGTACGCCATGTTCGTCGGCTGCTCGCCATTCCAGCACGATTATCACCCGCGTTCGCAATCGGAACTGATTTCGCTGATCGTCAACCAGCCATTGCCTCGCCTCAACCGCCCCGACGTGCCGGCCGATGTGGAAGCGGTGCTGCGCCGGGCCCTGAACAAGGACCCCGACCAGCGGTACTACTCCGCGTTGGAGTTCGCACGTGCCATGCAGCGTGTGCAATTCGCATATTTCGGGCATGCCACTCCCGTTACCGTGGAAGGGATGCCGGCCTATCCCAAAGACATCGAGCGTCGGCGCCGGGCCACGGACCAGCGAGATCAGATCACCCGTTCGTCACGGCGATGGGTCAAACCGGTGGGTATTACCGTCGGTATACTTGCGGCGATCACCGCAGCGGCACTGATATTCGCCTTCGTGGTCGTTCCCCGCATGGACAGCGCCACCGGATCAGATACCAAACAGGTGGCGACGCCCGGCACCAAGGATGATGACAACAACCGCAATAATCAGGATGACGTGATCACCGATACCGCGAACGCCCAGATTCCTTCCCCGGAGAATCTGAACGGCACCTATGCGGCGGATGGGTCATCCGTGACGTTCACCTGGACGAATCCAGACCCGCAAAGCGGTGATACCTATGCGTGGGCCATAGTGCAGGGCAGCAATACCGACCAGAGCGCGCAAACCGTCACAACGTCAGATCCCACGGTGACCGTCAACGCGCAGGAAGGCTCGCAGACCTGCATTCAGGTGTCCATTGTGCGCAAGAACCGCCAGATGTCCGTCAGCCCCGCCATCGCCTGTGCGGCCAAGCCGCAAGAATGATCCGCTCGCCACTGCCGGGCATGCCACCCTGGCATTGCGTATCGCATCAGACGTGCGCCCAGCAGCGGCGAATTCACCAAATGGACAACAGGAACGGCAGGTATTGGAACCGTAAAGCGTTGTCATTACACCAGCAACCAGAGAAAACAGGGGTCAGGGAGTTCAGATGGCCACATCGTCCCAGTCATACGATCGTCGCCGACGCATCAGCGCGGCTTTGCGCCGCCTTATGCCCTCCGGAGGGCATACGTGGACGGTTCCCGTAATCACGCTCCTGCTGCTTCTGGGACTTGTTGCCGGCGCGGTGATCATGAGCACCGTCACGCGCCGCCATGTGCAACTGGACGATGGCACCGTATGGGTCACTTCGCTGAAAAACCAGAAGGCCGCACGATTCAACGTAAAGAACAAGGAGGCCGACGCCGGCGTCTCCTCCTCCGCCCCACGATTCGACATCGCACAGCATAATGGCGACACCATCCTGACCGAAACGACCAAAGCCTCCACCATCAAGGCATCCACGGTCAGCACCGGTGTCAAGACCGACATCAAAGCCAACACCACCACTGTGGTCGGCGGGGATACCGCAGCCCTGATCAACGAGAAGACCGGCAATGTGTGGACCGGCTTGTCGGAAAACCTTGATTCCGTGACCCCCACCACTTCCGATCCGAAAATAAAGCTGGGCGAGGGCGGGCGCATCGCAGTAACCCACGATGGCAAGGTCTACGGATACCGTCCATCCGACGGTATGGTGCTGCGTCTTGACAATCCCAGCAGCGCCAAGGCCAAAACCCTCGAATCGCTGACCGACGGCAAGCAGCAGACCGTTGAAAGCTTTACCGTCATCGGGAGCACGCCGGTAATCGCAACCGGCAAAACCGTCATATTCAAGGGCGGCCGCGTCGATGTCGACACGACCGGCACCCTCACCCTTCAGGAGCCTCCCACCGATGACATACAGTCCGATTGGGTGGCCGCGGCATCACCGAGAGGCCTTGCGCTTATCCCGTTGAAGTCCAATGCCAAGGCGAATTTCATAGCCAACGGGGGCAAGGCGAATCCAGCACGACCGGTATCGTCCAAGGGCTGCGTGTACTCGGCTTGGAGCCAGAAGGCCAGCAACTACATTCGCGCCTGCTCCCCCACGGATACCAGCGTCAAGCCGCAAACCCTCGAATCCGTCAATACTACTTCCGAATTGGTGTTCCGCACCAACCATCGCCTTGTGGTGCTCAACGACACGGTTAACGGCAATGTGTGGAACCCTGAGGATTCCACCAAAGTCATCAAAATACAGTGGAACAAAATACAGACCGAGCAGACCGAGAAAGAACAGCAGAACAACGACTCGGCCAACAACCACCACGACTTCTCCAAGACCTGTTCCGCACAATCCGGCCAAATCAAAGCCGAGGATGATGAAATCGGCGCACGAGCCGGTTCGGAACAGATTCTCGACGCGCTGCGCAATGACGAGCAGACCGATTGTTCCGTACTGAAAATCACCAAGGTTGGCGCACCAAACAACAAAGACGTCACCATTTCGCCGATTTACGACGGCCGGTATCTGCAACTCGATGCCTCCGCCGCATCCGCAGGCACCGTTACCTTTACTTACGATATTTCCGATGGTCGCGGCCAGACCTCTTCCGCCACGGTGACCGTAACCCTGAATGATGGAGGCAACCACGCTCCCGTACAGTTCGACACTCCTCCCGAGATCGATGTGGAGCAGGGAGCCAGTTATACCGCCAATGCGCTGAGCAGCTTCAACGATCCGGATGGAGACCCGCTCACTCTGGTCTCCGCTGTGGCCCAGAACACCGACCAGGTGCAGGTGTCCACCCGAGCCGACGGCCAGCTTACGTTCAACACCGGTGCGCTGGCGTCGGGACGTGTGGGCGTCGAGGTCACCGTCTCCGACGGCACGGCAACCGGCACCGGCATGGTGTATTTCTCGGTCAAGCCCGCGAACACCTTGGCCGCGGTCATCGACCCGGTAGCGAAAACCACCGTTCCCAACACGGATACCGTCGTCAAGCTGTCCTCTTATGTGCATGGCACTTCCTTGCAGCCGGCACAACTGACTCAGGTGGATACGCCCAACGGCGCTTCGACGACCACCAATGCGGCGGATATGTCGTTGACGTTCAAGGCCACCAATCCCGGCACCTATTATGTGCCCTACATCATTACTCAAGGTTCGATTCCGGCCACCGGATTGGCTCGAGTCGAGGTGCAGCCTGCCACCGGCGAGGCCGCCAAACCGGTTGCCGCCAACGATGTCGCCCTGCTTGGCGCGGATAATACCGCCATTGTGGAGCCGCTCACCAATGACGTCGATCCGATGGGCGGTGTGCTGTCCGTCACCACGGTGAGCGCACCGGCCGACTCCGGCATCAAGGTTGGTCTCGTCAGCCATAAGCGCGTGTATATCACCGCGCGTCAGGTGCCCACGAAGCCCGTCGCCCTTACCTACACCGTGGCCAACGCCTCCGGAACCGCCAAGGGCACCATCGTGTTGCAGCCGCCGGCTCTGGCCACCTCGAATTCAGTGCCCAAGGCCAGCAATATCAATGCCCAGGTGCGTACCGACGGCATCGTGTCCGTGGATGTGCTTGACCATGTGGCCTACTCGGATGGCACCACGGTCAAACTCAAGAACAACCTGCAATACGACAAGGGGACGTTCAAGGGTCTGGCCTTCGTCTCTGGAGACACGGTCCGCTACCAAGCATCCAGCGAGACCGGCAACTTCCCCATCACCTATACGGTTGAAGACAATCTGGGTAATGTGGCTTCCGCCAATATCACCATTACCGTGCATAAGAGCGACGCAGCGAGCAAGGCCGCGCCAACCCCGCATGACGCCGAAGCGCAGGTTGCCGCCGGGCAGAAGGTCCGCATCCCCATCACACTGACCGGCATAGACACGGATGGCGACGACGATCAGCTGTTGGGTCTGGGCAACAAGGCACCCACGCTGGGCCGCATATCCGAAGTCGGTTCCGACTACTTGGTCTATGAAGCGTATCCGGATTCGTCCGGCACCGACACCTTCTCCTATGCCGTGGAGGATTGGACCGGTCAGCGCGCACAGGCGCAGATCCGCGTGGGCGTATTCCAAGGATCGTCCGACTCCGGCGTATACGCCAGGGATGACGAAATCACGTTGAGGCCCAATACGGCCGCAACCGTGCCGGTCGCGCAGAACGACATCTCCGGCGACAACACCAATCTGACCGTCGACAAGCATGTCGAGGTCCAAGGTCTCGACGGGGTGAGCGTGAAAGACAATATGATCTCCTTCACCACGCCCGGCAGCGCCACCACCGACTATATCGCCTACACGGTCAAAGACAAGGCCGGCTTGTCCGATACGGCCACCCTCACGGTAAACGTGGATCCGAGTGCCGCCATCGAGCCGCCTACCGCCTACGACTATCGTGTGCCGTCCGCCGCCACCATCGATAAGAAGTCCGTGGATGTGGATGTTTCCCAGTGGATCGCCAATCCTTCCGGCACAGCCAATGAGCTCAAGGTCGGCGTGCATCCCTCCGCCAGCGCTCACGCTCACGTCAAGGGCGGCGAGCATTCGACCACCATCACCGTCGACCTGACGTCACAGGCGCGAGCCGTGCCTTACACGGTGACCAATACGAAATACAACATCACCTCCACCGCGTTCATCCAGGTACCGGCCTATGGTGTCTTTCCGCCCACGCTGCGTCCCAAGGCACCGGAATTGAAGGTCAACTCGCGCGAGACCATTGAAATCAACATCAATGACTATGTCCGCGTCGGCGCCGGCAAGGAACCGTATATCGAAAGCGCTGATTCCGTCAGCGCCACCAAGGCTTCCAACTCCGATTTCTACGTGAACGACAAGACCCTGAAGTTCACTGCGGCAAAAGACTACGCAGGCCCCGCCTCCATTACCTTTACCGCTGTGGATGGCAAGCAGGGATCGGATAAGACCAAGATCATCAATTCCGCAGTGATCACTCTCCAGATCACGGTGATAGGCCGCGATGTGCCGCCGCCCACGTTCTCGTCCTCCACTATTGATGTCGAGGCGGGCGCGGACCCCAAGACCGTTGATCTGACGGCGCTCACCCATGCACCGTCCGGCGTGTATGACGACGAAAAGCAATACACGTATTCCGGTGGAAGCTCATCATCCAGGCAAATCACCGCAAACCTGTCCCGTTCCGGTAGCTTGCAGGTTTCCGCCACCAAGGATGCCGATCCTGGCACCACCGCGTCCATTCCCGTGCAAATCGCATACGGCGCGGGCACCGTGAATGCCGGTGTGACCGTGCGCGTAGTGTCTTCGACCCGTCCGCTGACACGCGTCGGCAACAAGACGTTGAAGATCAAGGCCGGTGCCAGCGATGCCGTGAACGTGCTTACCGGCGCGTACAATCCGTTCCCCGATTCCTCGCTGACCGTCATCAGCTGCAAGGCGGATGACGCCGCCAAACTCACCATCGCCGGATGCGATGCCTCCGGAAACATCACCATCGCCGTCGCATCCGATGTAGGTGCTTCCACGAACACCGTGCTCGTCACCGTGCAAGACGGCACCAAGTCCAAGGATCGTGAAGTCACCGCATCGATTACCGTGTCCGTGATCGACAAGCCCGAGCCGCCACTGCTCTCCCCCGTAGCCGGGGAACCGCAGGACAGCGCGGTCAGCCTCACATGGACGCCCGGTGCCGCCAATGGCAGCCCGATCACCAACTACAAGGTCAGTTGGACCGGTGCCGTCACCGGAGAGAAGGATTGCGGTACCGTCACCTCATGCCAGGTCACTGGTCTGAAGAACGGCAAAACCTATTCCTTCACCGTCGCCGCGCGAAATGACGTCGGCTGGTCCAAGCCGTCCACCGCCGTCGAAGCCACACCGGACAAGGTGCCGTCCGCTCCCACCGATGTTACGGTCACAGGTGGCAATAAAACCGCCAAGGTGACGTGGAAAGCGCCGAGCGGTGATTTCAGCGCCGTCGACAACTATTCAGTGACCGTCACCGGTGCAGGTGCTCCGCAGACCAAGGAAACCGGCAATACGGCCACCGAGCTGTCGTTTACGTTCAACAACAACGACATTTCCGATGGCACCGCCATTACGGCGACCGTCAAAGCCCATAACAAAATCAATTGGAGTGCCGAGTCCGCCGCATCGCCGTCAGAGAAGATCTGGGGAGACCCGGATGCGCCGAACATTGCGTTGTCGAACGACGACACCACGGTAACGGCGAAAGTCACTCTCGGCAATAACCGCAATGCCGGCTGCCGGCGAATTTCCTTGGGAGGAGACGTCAAGGACACCATCGATTGCAGTGACAGTGGCGCTACGTTCGATATCAATGAGAACGATTTGAACACCCGGGAAATCACCGTAACGGCCACCGTGGTGCCGCAGCGCGATGCTTCCTCCGGCACGGGCAAGAGCAGCTTTGTCCCGCAGTACAAGGTCCAGCCGCCCACTGACGTCTACACCACCGGATCCGGCAGTACATGCACCGTGCATTGGACCAAGCAGGGACATGCGCAGTCCTACAGCGTGACTGCCGATGGCATCGATTCCGGTACAGCTACTAACCGGAACTCACTCGACTTCCGAATGAGTCCTTGGGCCAAATGCAACACCGCATCGGTGCAACAGGTGTTCAACGGCGCTACCAGCGACGCCGTCACCGGAGGCCCGCACAATGGCGCTCCTTACACCTATGAGAAGAAGGCTGTAATCAACAAACCGCAGGAGCTGCGCTGGTCAGACAACGCTCACGTCATTAACGTCACCGGCGGTTCGGTTGATGTCTATGGCAAGTCGGCCACTGTACAAATCATCATCAATGGCCAACCGTTCACGTGGAACTCCGGCCAGCCATTGGATGTCACCGACTTGGCCGTGGCCGCCGATGGCAACTACGCGTGGAGCGTCAAAGTCACCGGCGGGCCGGGATACTCCGGTCTCGACAACACTGCGGACGGAGGCAGCGTCGCGGGCACACGTCCCTCTGACTCCTCGGAGGGGACCAAGTCGCTCAAATCCGGTACCGATGTCACCACTTTGGCCAAGAACCCCTGGATTCTTGGTTTCGGCAATACCCCAATATCGTCAACCACCATTCACAAGCAGTAGGAGAACATCCATGAGCGAGAACATCGATGACGCGACGCAGTTGTCTGACACGACCCGTCTGTCCGACAGCACGCAGCTATCCGACAGCACGCACTTGTCCGACGCCACGCACCTGGCATCCGCACCACACACCGGCACGACCCCAAGCACCGAGTCGGCGCCGCAGTCCGTTGCGCTGCCTAACCTGCCGCAGCGGCCGTCACAAGCGCCGTCAGAAAAGCCGTCTCCTACTACTGATGCCGCCTCCATTCCTGCGGGCGATGACAGCACCGTGCTCAAGCCGCGCAAGGGATCGACGCCAGCCATCCCGCAGCAGGCCACCGCGCAATCCCAGCCGCAATCACAGCCGCAGCGTCAGTCGAGCAAAGCCGCGCAAGCAGCCGCATCGGCACTGCCCGCCAGCATCAATTCCGGACTACTGCCCCAGCCCACGGCTCAGGTCCGGGATTTCCAGCAGTCCTTCAATGCGCTGGTCGAAAATGTCTCCAAGGTGGTTATCGGCAAGACCATCCCTATCAAGCAATGCGTCACCGCACTGATGGTCGGTGGCCATATTCTGCTTGAAGACAACCCCGGCACCGGTAAGACCCAGTTGGCCCGAGGCTTGGCCAATTCCATTTCCACCGGTTTCAAGCGTGTTCAGTTCACGCCCGATCTGCTGCCTTCGGATGTGGTGGGTGTGACTTTCTACGATCAGAAGCGCGGAGAATTTGAGTTCCGCGAAGGCCCGATTTTCGCCTCCATCGTGCTGGCCGATGAGATCAACCGTGCATCGCCGAAGACGCAGTCCGCACTTCTGGAGGTTATGGAAGAGCAGAAAGTCACCGTTGACGGCGTCACACATGATGTGCCGCAGCCGTTTATCGTGATCGCAACCCAGAACCCCATCGAGCAGCTCGGTACCTATAAGCTGCCTGAGGCGCAGATGGACCGATTCCTTATCAAGACGTCAATCGGCTACCCGGGCCATGATGTGTCCGTCGATATCCTCAAGCAGGTCGATATCACCGACCGTGCGCAGACCATTTCCCCGGTGCTGAGCGGTGACGATGTCATGCGGCTGCGTCAGGTGGCCACCGAAATCTATGTGGATGATGCGATTCGTGAATACATCGTCAGGCTCGTCGAGGCGACCCGCCACAACGAGAAGATCACGGTCGGCTCCTCCATGCGTGGCGCTTTGGCACTGACCCGATGCGCCCGTATCTGGGCCGCAGCCGATGGCCGTGCCTACGTGGTGCCGGATGACGTCAAGGACCTTGCAGTGGCCGTGCTCGCACACCGTATCACGCTGACTCCGGAAGCCACCTTCGATGGCGCGACTCCGGAAAGCCTGATCGCACAGGTGCTCGAAGACGTTCCCTCCCCCACCATCGGTTCCTAATAGGGCCCGGAAAGGTATCCGACCATGGCATCTACATCCGCCGCATTACGCCGTCGCCGGCGCGCTGAACGCATGTTCAAGCGCGCGGTAAGACGCATCAGACGGTTCTTCGCATCCTACGTCTCGCCCTTGGGCTGGGCGGTAACGGGCGCAGGCATCGCATGCCTTATTGCGTTCCCGTTTCTGGGCTGGTATGAGCTGCTCGTATTCGGCATCGTGGCGATGGTGATGATGCTCGCGGCAATCGTGCTTTCCCTCGGCAACACACGCTTCCACGCGTCCATCGTCGTATCCAATCATCGCGTGACCGTGGGAGACACCGTATCCGTTATCGTCGGCATCGACAACACCGGCAGAACGCCGACGACCACGGCACGCGGATATCTGCCAATCGGCGATGCGCATGAACGATTCAACATCCCCATGCTGGCTCCCGGGCAATCCAAGCAAACCGATGTGGAGTTCCGTACCGTATCGCGCGCAATACTGCCCATCGGCCCATTGCGCATCCGCAAGGGAGACCCGTTCGGTCTGGTGCGTCACGAAAAGGAGCTGGCCGACCGCATCACCGTATTCATCCACCCTCGTACCGTGCGTCTCGATACTCTGAATGCCGGCGTGCCCCGCGACCTGGAAGGCCAACCATCCGGCCAGATCGTGGATGATGATCTCGACTTCTACGGATTGCGCGAATACGAGCCGGGCGACGACGTGCGTAACGTCCACTGGCTGAGCTCCGCGAAAACCGGCACGTTGATGATTCGCCAATATGAGGCCACGCGCCGCACCGACACCTCGGTGACCATCAGCGTGAACCCGGACGAATACGTCAACGGCGAGGAATTCGAGATGGCGGTGTCCATCCACTCCTCCATCGGCGTCAAATGCCTGCTGCAGGATCGTCCATTGTTCTGCCACGCGGGCAACACGCACGGCCAGCCGCGCAACGCCATGGAGTTCCTCGACAACGCCAGTGCCATAGAGCCTGATCGTGAGGATAATCCGAATCTCGCCGAGGGCACGCTGAAGCACAGTCCTGATGCTTCGTTCTATTTTTTCACTGTTGGATCGCTGAAAGACATCGAGCAAATCAAGCGCATGACCTTGGCCTTGCCCCGATCGGCCAGCTGCGTGGTATTGCAGGCCAGCGCCGGCGCCAATCGCGGCATCAGAAGATTCGCCAACTTCACATTGGCCACCATCGGCGACCTCGATGATCTCCCGCTGATCATGGGGGTGCTCGCATGACCTTCGACCAGTCCAGTATCACCAATACCAATACCGCTGCGTACGCCGGATCGAGCGGCACATACACCGGCACTTCCTCCGGCACGTACACCGGGACCTCCACCACCACCGGCTCCTGGGCCGACTCCACACATTCGGTTATCTGGATGACCAGAGGCAATGTGCTTCGCGGCATGGGCCTCAGTCGCCAGCCGTGGGGCAAACGAATCGCCAGCCTCGTACTCATAGCGGCGATGATGTTGCTGGCGCAAGCCAATCTCATCGACGTGTACGGCGGCGTGGCCACTTGGGCGATTGCCGCTGTACCGGCCACCTTGCTGGGCGCGATCATCGCTCTGGCGGGCATGTTGCCGGCGTTGCGACTGTGGTGGCAAATCGTGTTTCTGGCGTTTGCCCAATTCATCATCGGCCCGGTGGTAACGCTGAGTTCCACTACGTCCCATTACGTGATTCCCACCTTGAAGACCTTGAGTTCAGGTTGGGAAATGACGTTTGGCTCGTTCAAGTACATTATTTCCGTCGATCCGCCTCTGGGCACGCAAGACGGCGTGCTGATGGCGGTATGGACCATCGGCCTGTGGCTTACGTTCTTCACCGGCGTGTTTGCCATTAATGCCAACGCATGGTTGTCTCTGGTGGGAGTGCTGCCCCTTGCGGCGGCCGTGGCCGTATGTGCCCTGCTGGGCACAGACAGCGGCTGGCAACGCGCCATCTGCGGTATTGCCTTTGCCTTGCTGCTGATTATCTGGCTGTCTTGGCGTCTTGAACTGCTGGAATGGGGGCGCTGGATATCCGCGCTGATCATCGTCGTGCTCGCTGCCGGCCTTGCTTTCGGGGGCACGTTGCTGGTGCCACAGGACCGTTTCGTGCTGCGTGACCGCTACGATCCGCCGTTAAGCCCCTACGATTACACCAGCCCGCTCAGCGGCATGCGATCCTATATCAAGGACCACAAAAAAGACGTGTTGCTGACCGTTCATAATCTGCCGGCCGGAACACCGGTCAAACTTGCGGTGATGGATCGATTCGATGGCACAGTATGGAACCTGTCCGATTCTTCCGAAGCCACGGACTCCTCGAATTATCATCGCGTGGGCACCACGATCAAGGCGGATGAGCAGGGTAAATCCTTCACTGCGACCTTCACCGTCGATCAGGGACTGACCGACACCTGGCTGCCGCTGGCGGGAGCGGCCACTGGCGTGAGCTTCGCCAACGATGCCGACAACGGCAATGACACGTTTTACTACAACACGGATACCGATTCCGCCATTATTCCCGCCGGCACGCGTAAAGGCCTCACCTATACCGAATCCGGCATTATCGCCCGTAAGCCCACCGATAAGCAGATCAGCAGTGCGGCTGCGGCCCGCATCACCCAACCAGAAGCCCAGGATGTTCCCGATTCGGCCAGCAAACTGGCCACGTCCATTGCCGGCGGGCAGTCCTCGGGCGGTGCCGCAGCCACGGCGTTGGCCGACACATTGAAAGACTCCGGATGGTTCTCTCATGGACTTGAAGGCGACTATCCCTCCGATGCCGGCCATGGCAACTACCGCATCAACAAGCTGCTGGCAGGCACGGCCATGGTGGGCGACTCCGAGCAATATGCCTCCGCCATGGCACTGATGGCTCGTGATCTGGGACTGCCCTCCCGTGTGGTCCTGGGCTTCCTGCCGAAAAACGAGGATGGCGAAATCACCGATGCCCGCACGGAGAAGACCTCGGGCAATGGCACCAAAATCGAATTCACCGGCAACGATGTCACCGCTTGGGTGGAAATCAAATTGCAGGGCCTGGGATGGGTGGCGTTCTATCCGACGCCCAAGGAGACCAAGATGCCTGATGAAAACCAGAACCTGACGCCGCCGAATCCGCAGACGCTGGTCCGGCAACCACCAGTGCCGTTGACCGATCCGCTGCGCGATCAGACGCAAGCCAAGGGCCAAAGCTCATTGGCCGGCGCCGACGCCGATGATTCGCCGACCAACCTGTTCTGGGTGCGGTTCTGGCGAGTGACCCGCAAGGTGGCCCTGTACGGCAGCCCATTGTGGACCCTACTCATCGCCTGCGGTCTGATTCTGATGTTCAAGGCCATACTGCTGGCACGAGCGCGGCGACACGGCAGTCCGAAAACCCGTGTGGCAGCAGGTTGGAATGCCATACGCATGCTTGCCGAGCAAAGCGGCATCACAGCCAAGGGCACTCGTCGAGATCAGGCCGGTGCCATCGCCCGTCAACTCGGCACAGATGACCAGGCTTTGATCCAGCTTGGCCGGGAAGCCGACTACGCCACGTTCTCGGGGCAAGACATTGAATCGGGCCAAGCCACCACATATTGGACAGGAGTCGACCAATTACGCAAGGCAATGCTCGCTTCTTTGCCGCGTTTCAGGAGGATACGTACACGACTTTCCCTGAAAAGCGTGGCTATACTGTCAAATGGGCACGCAGCAAAGCCGCACACGACGCATGTCAAGCGCACGCGTAAGAAGGGGAAGGCGTCATGACCACAGGCTCCATCCGTATCGCGATGACCAGTGACGTGGGTCTTAGGCGCAAAAACAACCAAGACACCGGATTCGCGCAACAAGGCGTGTTCATGGTCTGTGACGGCATGGGCGGCGGCAAAGGCGGCGAGCAGGCAAGCCAGTTGGCTGCCCAGCATTTCGCACAATTGGCCGCCATGCCTTCACGCACCCGTCAGGATATCGACGACACCTTGGCACGGGCCCAGCACGACATTCTCGATCTGGGAGACCGCCTTGGCGGCGTGGCCGGCACAACCTGCTCCGGTTTGGTACTGCCCCAAGATCATGCGGATTCCGCCAGCGCCCGCAGCGCTGCTTTGTTCAGTGACGCCGATGATCAGGACTTCTCGGACCAGACCTATGTGGTCAATGTCGGCGATTCCCGCACCTACCATCTCAGTCCGTTGGCGCATGCCGATGCTCCCGCCACGGATATCATTCCCGTGTGGGACGCCGCTTCGCTGACCCGCATCACGCGAGACCATTCCCAGCGCCAAGAAGCCATCGATTCCGGGCAGATGTTGCCGGAAGAGGCGGAGGCGACCATTCCACGCAACATCATCACCCAATGTCTGGGTGATCCGGATGGCATCATGCCCGATGTATATGTCGCCGATCTGACCGGCCGCTTCATCATCTGTTCGGATGGATTGCATGGCGAGGTGCCGGACGGACAGATCGCGGCCATCGCCGCAGCGCATTCCAGTCCGCAGGAGGCCGTGGACGCCTTGGTGGCGGCCGCTCTTGATGCGGGCGGAACCGACAATATCACTGTGATTGTGGCCGATATGCCATTGATCGAACCCGAACATCATGCGTTCAGCGCATTCAGGCTGGACGAAGGTGAGGATATCGGCGCCATTGAAGACGCAACACTACAAACGCTACGGACCATACGTTCGGCATAACCGAGCGAACATAAGGAGGTAATCCCATGGTTGATTATGATGCTGCGGTCGCTGCCGTACAAGATCCGAACGCGGATCCGATTCTGTTGGCAAAAATCGCCTACGAGAATCCGGAATTCGGTGCCAATGTCGCCGTGAATCCGCGCTGTTATCCCGGCTTGAAGCGTTGGATCGCCGAGTTCGGTGACGATCGCGCCCGCGAGACCCTGGCGCAATACGGGTTCACTGCCGAGGCATTCGGCGGCCCGGTTCAGGATCAGAAAGCCCCGGCACAGGCGGCCCTGCAGGCTGCCGAGCAGGCTCAGCAGCCCGCGGCTCAGGCGGCATTCGAGGAGCCTGTGGCCACCAATCCTTACGGTTTCACCGCCGAACAGGCCCTGACCACCACCGACCAGATGCAAATCGCCCAGATTGCCCAGTACGCGCCTGAACTACGCGCCTGCATTGCACGTAATCCCAACACCTATCCGGCACTGATCGAATGGCTGGGCCAGCTCGGCGACCCGGCAATCAACGCCGCTCTGGCTTCCCGTCAGTGAAAGGACGGCATCATCATGGCCAAACTTCCCTACCCTCCAGCACCTGAACTGGGTTGGTATTCTGACGATCCGGTGGAAGGCACCCCGGATTCCACAGTTGGCACAGCCGAACCGCAGAACGACTACGGGCAGCCCAGTACCGCGGAAGCGGCAACCAATACCGCTTTTACCGCAGAGCCTGCCGCCACGGCCGCCGCCGCTGAGCCCGCTGCCACCGCTCCGGCAGACACCACACCGCACGCCGCCGAAAACGACATCGAGGATTGGGACAGCACCGTGCTCTCCTCCTCGTTCACGTCCAAGGCACCGAAGAAGACGTACCTGCTGCATAACGATGTCACCGGCCAGACCATCGTGATCGATAAGAGCACGTTGCTGGGCCGCAAGCCTTCCATGGATGTGCCGCAGGGTGCCAAGGCGGTGCGTATCGTAGACCCGACCCGCACCACATCCCGCAACCATGCCGCCATCAGCATCGACACCGATGGCGCGCTGTGGATCGAGGACTACGGCTCGTTGAACGGCACCTACATCATCACCAATGGCCAAGAGACACAAGTCACCAAGGGCACACCGCTCAAGCTCAGCGCGCCTGCCACGGTGCGTATCGGAGACCAGTTCTTCCAGTTCACCGAAAAACAGGCTTGAGTAATCAAGCAACGAGCGGCTGCCTGCTCTTGTTCAACAGGAAAATCACAATGGCAAATATACGGATGGCCCGGAACTGATATAGTTCCGGGCCATCTTATTGCGATTAACGCAAGATCTGAGTCCTAGAAGGGGCATCCTTTCTAGGACCTTCTCACTTACTCCTCGATGTCAGGCTGACCGCCCTGATCGGAGTAGAAATCATCCGGGTTGAAGTCGTCGCCGAGCTTCAGATCGCCGAACTCGAGGTTCGAGAAGTTCAGGTCAGACAGGTCGGCGTCGGAGAAGCTCGCGTCGCCGAGATCGCCATCGCCGCCCAGACCGAAGTTCGGGTAGATGGTGTCGCGGATAGCCTTGTCAGGCTCGACCACGGCGTTGCGGTAGCGCGCGAGGCCCGTACCGGCCGGGATGAGCTTACCGATGATGACGTTCTCCTTGAGGCCCTTGAGGTCGTCGACCTTCTCGGAGAGGGCGGCTTCGGTGAGCACGCGGGTGGTCTCCTGGAAGGATGCGGCGGACAGCCAGGAGTCGGTGGCCAGCGACGCCTTGGTGATACCCATAAGCGCCGGACGACCGACGGCCGGACGGCCACCGTTCTTGACGATGTTGCGGTTGATCTCGCGGAAGCGGGCGTTGTCCACCAGCTCACCCGGCAGCAGGTCGGTGTCGCCGGAGTCGATGATGGTCACGCGACGGGTCATCTGGTGCACGATGACCTCGATGTGCTTGTCGTGGATATCCACACCCTGGGAGCGGTACACGGTGTGCACTTCCTCCACGATGTTGACCTGGGCGGCGCGCTTGCCGAGGATGGTGAGGATCTTCTTGGGGTCCACAGAACCTTCGACCAGCTGGGTGCCGACCTTGATGTGGTCGCCGTCGGCAACCTTGAGCGGCACGCGCTTGGAGACCTGGTAGGTGATCGGCTTGATCACGCCGTCTTCCTTCGGTGCGCCGGAATCGGCGTCCGGGGTCAGGATGATCTGGCGACCGCGATCGTTCTCCACGATCTTGATGCTGCCGGCGAACTCGGTGATCGGGGCCTCACCCTTCGGGGTGCGGGCCTCGAAAAGCTCGGTGACACGGGGAAGACCCTGGGTGATATCGGAGGCCGCGGCCACACCACCGGAGTGGAAGGAACGCAGCGTCAGCTGGGTACCAGGCTCACCGATGGACTGGGCGGCGACGATACCGACGGTCTCGCCGACATCGACCAGCTTGTTGGTGGCCAGGGACCAGCCGTAGCACTTGGCGCACACGCCGCGCTTGGACTCGCAGGTCAGCACGGAACGGCACTTGACTTCCTCGACGCCGTGGGCCACGAGGTCGTTGAGCACGTCCATGGACAGGGCGTCGTCGCGCTTGTACAGCACGGTCTGTCCGTCGGCCGGGTCGATGACGTCGGCGGCGAGCAGACGGGAGTACGGGCCACCGTCGGCGGCCTTGACGAGCACCAGGTTGCCGTCGTTGTCGCGCTCGGCGACGCGGATGGGCAGACCGGCCTTGGTGCCGCAGTCCTCTTCGCGCACGATGACGTCCTGGGAGACGTCGACCAGACGACGGGTCAGGTAACCGGATTCTGCGGTACGCAGTGCGGTATCGGCCAGACCCTTACGTGCACCGTGCTGGGAGATGAAGTACTCCAGCACGGACAGGCCGTCGCGGTAGTTGGACTTCACAGGACGAGGAATGATCTCACCCTTCGGGTTAGCCACGAGGCCTCGCATACCTGCAATCTGGTTGATCTGCATCATGTTGCCTCGTGCACCAGACTGCACGATGATGGCCAGGTTGGAGGTCGGGTCGAACTTCTCCTCGACTTCCTTGGACACTTCGGCGGTGCACTCGGTCCACAGGTCGATGAGTTCCTGACGGCGAGCTTCCTCGGTCAACAGACCCATCTCGTAGTTGGCGTTGACCTTGTCGGCCTTGGCCTCGTACTCGGCGATCTTCTCGTCGCGCTCGGGCGGCTCGTTCACGTCGGAGAACGCGAAGGACACGCCGGACCACGGTGCGCGGGTGAAGCCGAGATCCTTCAGGGCATCCAGCGTGGCAGCCACCTGCTGGGTGGAGTAACGCATGGCGATGTCATCGACGATCTTGGACAGACGGCCCTTGGCCACCTGCTCGTTGACGAACGGGTAGTCGGTCGGCAGGGTCTCGTTGAACAGGATGCGGCCGTAGGAGGTGGCGAACAGCACGGTGCCGTCGTGGAAGCGTTCTTCCTTGACGACCTCGTCCTCACCTTCGCGCGGGTCGAGCACCTTGACTTCGCCGGGCTCCCAGTTCTTCGGCAGCACGAAGCTCTCGGGCAGGCGGATGAGCACCTTGGCCTGCATGTCGATCTCGTGGCGGTCGAGGGCCATTTCGGCCTCTTCCAGCGAGGAGAACACGCGGCCCTGGCCCTTGACGCCTTCCAGCACAGTGGACAGGTAGTACAGACCGAGGATCATATCCTGGCTCGGCATGGTCACGGTGTGGCCGTCGGCCGGCTTCAGGATGTTGTCGGAAGCCATCATCAGCGAGCGGGCCTCGGCCTGGGCTTCGGCGGAGAGCGGCAGGTGGACTGCCATCTGGTCACCATCGAAGTCGGCGTTGAAGGCGGCGCAGGCCAGCGGCGGCAGGTGGATGGCCTTGCCTTCCACCAGGATCGGCTCGAATGCCTGAATACCCAGACGGTGCAGCGTAGGTGCACGGTTGAGCAGCACGGGGTGCTCGGAGATGACCTCCTCGAGCACGCCCCATACTTCGGCGTCGCCGCGGTCCACAAGACGCTTGGCGGACTTCATGTTCTGCGCATAGTTCAGGTCCACGAGGCGCTTGATGACGAACGGCTTGAACAGCTCGAGGGCCATCGGCTTCGGCAGACCGCACTGGTGCATGCGCAGGGACGGGCCGACCACGATCACGGAACGGCCGGAGTAGTCGACTCGCTTACCGAGCAGGTTCTGACGGAAACGACCCTGCTTACCCTTGAGCATGTCGGACAGAGACTTCAGCGGACGGTTGGAGGCACCGGTGACCGGGCGACCACGACGGCCGTTGTCGAACAGGGAGTCGACGGCTTCCTGGAGCATGCGCTTCTCGTTGTTGAGCATGATTTCAGGGGCGCCGAGCTCGATCAGTCGCTTCAGACGGTTGTTACGGTTGATCACACGGCGGTACAGGTCGTTGAGGTCGGAGGTGGCGAAGCGGCCACCGTCGAGCTGGACCATCGGGCGCAGGTCCGGCGGGATGACCGGGATCACGTCGAGCACCATGGCCTCCGGCTTGTTGCCGGTGGTCAGGAAGGCGTTGACGACCTTGAGGCGCTTCAGGGCCTTGGTCTTACGCTGTTCGGAAGCGTCCTTGATCTCCTCACGCAGTTCCTTGGAGATGGTCTCCAGGTCGAGGGACTGCAGGCGCTTCTTGATGGCTTCGGCGCCCATGCAGCCGTCGAAGTAATCGCCGTAGCGGTCCTGCATCTCGCGCCACAGGTCCACGTCGTCGACCATGTCGCCGGGCTTGAGCTTCTTGAACTTGTCGAAGACGGCGTCCACACGGGCGATCTGGTCGTTGTAGCGGGTGCGGATGGCGGCCATATCGCGCTCGGCACCGTTACGCAGCTTGGTGCGGGCCGGGCCCTTGGCCTCGCCGGCCTCCTCAAGGGCGGCGAGATCCTCTTCGACCTTCTTAGCGCGGGCTTCGATGTCGGAGTCACGGCGCTGCTCAAGGCGCTTGATCTCGGAATCGAACTCGTCCTGCAGGCCGGGCAGATCGTTGTGACGCTCGTCTTCGTTCACCTCGGTGACCATGTAGGAGGCGAAGTAAATCACGCGCTCCAGGTCCTTCGGGGTGACGTTCAGCAGGTAGCCGAGGCGGGAAGGCACACCCTTGAAGAACCAGATGTGCGTCACCGGGGCGGCGAGCTCGATGTGGCCCATGCGCTCACGGCGCACGCGGCTGCGGGTCACTTCGACGCCGCATCGCTCGCAGACGATGCCCTTGAAGCGCACGCGCTTGTACTTGCCGCAGGCGCACTCCCAGTCACGGGTCGGGCCGAAGATCTGTTCGCCGAACAGACCGTCCTTCTCAGGCTTCAGCGTACGGTAGTTGATGGTTTCAGGCTTCTTGACCTCACCGTGGCTCCAACCACGGATGTCATCGGCGGTGGCAAGGCCGATGCGAATCTTGTCAAATGCGTTGACGTCCAGCACTTGTTAATCCGTTTCTGTTCTTGAGACCTTCCCAAGCTCCCCTTGTCAGGGGAGCTGTCAGCCAAGGTTGACTGAGGGGTAGTGCAAACCGGAAAGGTCTCTGTACGTTATTTATTTCACGTTGGCGGGGCTACACGCGGCGTATTGACCGCATGCAGCCCGAGGGATCACTGGTATTCGGGCTCTTCGGCCTTCTGGTCTTCCTTGGCGGCCGCGTCGGGGCGGGCGCCGATGTTGAAGCCGAGGTCGTCAGCGGAGCTGGCCGGATCGTCATCCTCATCCTTCATGTCGATGGCCACGCCTTCGGCGTTGAGCACTTCGACGTTCAGGGACAGGGACTGCATTTCCTTCAGGAGCACCTTGAACGACTCGGGGATGCCTGCCGGCGGCAGGTTATCGCCCTTGACGATGGCACCGTAGACGCGCACGCGGCCGTCGACGTCATCGGACTTGGTGGTCATCATCTCGTGCAGCGTGTAGGCGGCGCCGTAGGCCTCAAGGGCCCACACCTCCATCTCGCCGAAGCGCTGGCCACCGAACTGGGCCTTACCACCGAGCGGCTGCTGGGTGATCATGGAGTACGGGCCGGTGGAACGAGCGTGAATCTTGTCGTCGACCAGGTGGTGCAGCTTCAGCATGTACATGTAGCCAACGGAAATCGGCTTGGTGTACGGCTCACCGGTACGGCCATCGAACAGGGTGGCCTTGCCGTCGGGGCCGACCAGACGGTCGCCGTCGCGGTTCGGCAGCGTGGTGGACAGCAGGCCCTTCAGGACCTCAGGCTTGACACCGTCGAACACCGGGGTGGCGACCGGGGTGTTCGGCTCGGCCTTCTCGGCACCGGACGGAATCAGCTTCTTCCACTCGGCTTCCAGATTCGGATCCAAAGAGATGTCCCAACCGGAGTGAGCAATCCAGCCAAGGTGCAGTTCGAGCACCTGGCCAAGGTTCATTCGGGAAGGCACACCCAGCGGGTTCAACATGATGTCGACCGGAGTACCGTCAGCCAGGAACGGCATGTCCTCTTCCGGCAGGATGCGGGAGATGCAACCCTTGTTGCCGTGGCGGCCGGAGAGCTTGTCGCCCACCGTGATCTTACGGTGCTGGGCGATGTAGACGCGGATCATCTGGTTGACGCCGTTGGGCAGCTCGTCGCCGTCCTCCTCGGCATCCTCACGGGTGATCTCCTTGACACCGATGACGGTACCGGTCTCGCCGTGAGGCACGCGCAGGGAGGTGTCACGCACCTCGCGGGACTTCTCGCCGAAGATGGCGCGCAGCAGGCGCTCCTCCGGGGTCAGCTCGGTCTCGCCCTTCGGGGTGACCTTACCGACCAGGATGTCGCCGGCCTCGACCTCGGCGCCAATGCGGATGATGCCGCGCTCGTCGAGGTTGGCCACGGCGTCCTCGCCGACGTTCGGCAGGTCGCGGGTGATCTCTTCGGCGCCCAGCTTGGTTTCGCGGGCGTCGATCTCGTACTCCTCGATGTGGATGGAGGAGAGGGTGTCGTCCTGCACGAGGCGCTGGGAGATGATCACAGCATCCTCGTAGTTGTAGCCGTTCCAAGGCATGAAGGCGATGAGCAGGTTCTTGCCCAGGGCCAGGTCGCCGTTCTGGATGGCGGGGCCGTCGGCCATAACCGAGCCGGCTTCCACACGCTCGCCGTCGTGGACGATCGGGCGCTGGTTGTAGCAGGTGGTCTGGTTGGAGCGCTGGAACTTAGCCAGCTTGTAGGAACTGGTGGTGCCGTCGTCGTTCATCACGCGGATCAGGTCGGCGGACACGTAGGTGACCACACCGTCCTTCTCGGACTTGATGACGTCGCCGGAGTCGTTGGCGGCGCGCCATTCGGAGCCGGTGCCCACCAGCGGGCGCTCGGATTCGATCAGCGGCACGGCCTGACGCTGCATGTTGGTACCCATCAGTGCACGGTGGCCCTCATCGTGCTCCAGGAACGGGATCAGGGAGGCGCCGAGGGAGACCATCTGGCGCGGGGAGACGTCCATGTAGTCCACGGAGCTCACCGGCACATCGACCGCCTCTTCTTCGCCGACTCGGGCAAGGGCGGACTTCTGCACGAAGTTGCCGTTCTCGTCGAGCTCCTGGTTGGCCTGGGCGATGACGTGGTCAAGATCGCGGTCAGCGGTCATGTACTCGACCTCGTCGGTCACGTGGCCGTTGACGACCTTGCGGTACGGGGTCTCAATGAAGCCGAACGGGTTGACGCGGCCGAAGGTTGCCAGGGAGCCGATCAGACCGATGTTCGGGCCTTCAGGAGACTCGATCGGGCACATACGGCCGAA
>OAUU01000277.1_pt1 | contig 47729 bp, 37 predicted proteins | sample 1501381 | NCBI WGS metagenome assembly OAUU01 (sample SAMEA2580057, study PRJEB22360) | human gut metagenome | reverse complement strand
GGAGAGGCAGTCCGATGAAAGTTGATATTCTAACCCGCGAATACCCGCCGCATGTCTATGGTGGGGCCGGTGTACACGCCGAGGAACTGTCCAAGGTGCTTGCCGAGCGCATCGACGTAACCGTTCGTGCGTTTGATGGCAAGCGCACCGAGGCGGACATTCCTGCTATCCCGAATGCTGCCGATGCTAAGGGCAGCTTGAAGGTCGTCGGCTATGACACGCCTTCTGAGCTGGCTGATGCCAACCCCGCATTGAAGACCTTCGGCGTTGATTTGCAGATCGCCAATGATGTGGACGCCGACATCATCCACGCGCACACCTGGTATGCCTGCTTGGCGGGCTACATGGCCAAGATGCTGCACGGCACTCCATTGGTTATTACCGCGCACTCTCTGGAACCGTTCCGCCCATGGAAGCGCGAACAGCTCGGCGGCGGCTACAACCTGAGCTCCTGGGCTGAGAAGGATGCTTACGAGCACGCCGACCGTGTGATCGCCGTGTCCGGTGGCATGCGCAAGGATATTCTGACTGCTTACCCGAACCTCGATCCGAACAAGGTGGTTGTGGTGTACAACGGCATCACCATGGCCGACTTCGCTACCCCGGCACCAGACGATCCGGGTTGGAAGGTGTTCGAGCGTTACCACATCGACCGTTCGAAGCCCACCCTGCTGTTCGTGGGCCGTATCACCCGCCAGAAGGGCCTGCCATACCTGCTCAAGGCACTGCACCTGATTTCCAAGGACATTCAGGTGGTGCTGTGCGCGGGAGCGCCTGACACCCCGGAAATCGCCGAAGAGGTCAAGATCGCGTTCGCCAAGCTGGATGAGGAACGCGGCAACATCGTCTGGATTGAAGAAATGCTGCCGAAGCCTGAGCTGAATGCTTTGGAACACGGCTGTGATGCCTTCATCTGCCCGAGTATTTATGAGCCGCTCGGCATCGTGAACCTTGAGGCCATGGCCTGTGGTCTGCCGGTCGTCGCATCCGCCACCGGCGGCATTCCGGAAGTCGTGGTCGACGGTGAAACCGGCTATCTGGTCCCGATCGACCAGCTGCACGACGGCACCGGCACCCCCACCGATCCGGACAAGTTCGTGCACGACATGGCCGCCGCCATCGACAAGATCATGGCCGATCCCGAACTCGCCAAGAAGATGGGCCAGGCCGGCTACGAACGCGCCCGCGACGTGTTCAGTTGGGAATCCATCGGCGACAAGACCGTGGAGGTCTACCAGTCGGTGCTCGACGAACAGAAGAAGTAAAAGCGAGCCAGCGCAGGCTCGCGCAGCGTGACGGAGGGAGAGACCGTGCAATAAGCGGTGCTCTCCCTCCGTTTTGTACCACTGAGGAGAATCATGTCCCAAACCGTCCTCCAACTTGACAACGTCGAATTCCGCCGCAACCGCCGCGTCATCATCACCGACGTGAACCTCACCATCAACGCAGGGGAGCGTTGGGTGCTGTTCGGGCCGAACGGCATCGGCAAATCCACCGCAGTCGGCATGCTGGCCACCCGCACCTTCCCCTCGGAAGGCCGCGTGTTCATTCTCGGCCACCAGCTCGGCAAATACGACGTGTTCAAGCTGCGCACCCGCATCGGTCTCGCATCGGCCGACCTGGGTCGCCAGTTCCCCGAGTTCGAGGACCCGCTGGATGCCGTGGTCACCGGCCTGTCCGCCGTGACCGGACGTTGGCGCGATACTTACACGGACGAAGAATACGCCCGCGCACGCCAGCTGCTGCGTGATTTCCGCGTCTCCTATCTGGAAGGCAAGGAGATGTGGCGACTGTCCGAAGGCGAACGCACCCGTGTGCTGATCGCCCGTGCGCTGATGGGCGATCCTGAGCTTTTGATTATGGACGAGCCGACCACCGGCCTTGACCTGGGCGGCCGCGAGCAGGTGATGCGCACGTTGAGCCGAATCGGCGAGGAAAGCTCTGAACGTGCCGTGGTGCTGGTCACCCACCGTCTGGAAGAGATTCCGGCAGGCTTCGATCACATCGCCATTATGGGCCGCAAGCCGATTCCCGCCGAAGATGCCACCGAAGCGGGCGTCGACTCAATGGGCAATCCCGGTGCTGGCACCATCGTCTATACCGGTTCGCTGGAAGACGGTCTAACCGACGAGCGTCTCTCCGACCTGTTCGGCATGCCCATCGAAGTCCAGCACACTCACGGCCGCTGGGCCGCCTACGCCGTGTGATGCCGTTTTGGTCTCCGCCAGCGGAAGCCGTCGGCCAAGCCGACTGGGGGAGGTGTCAGCAGTACTTTTCCTTTTTCGGCAGGTTTTATTTTTCTCTTCGCCCCCTCTGGAGGGGGCTGTCAGCGTAAGCTGACTTGGGGAGGTTCGACATATGACGGAAAGCGACATGACTGGTAGCAAACTCGTATTCATTGATATCGACGGCACGCTGGCTGATGAGAATCATATTGTGCCGGAGTCGGCAAAAACGGCGTGTGCGCGGGCCCAAGCCAACGGTCACAAGCTCTTCATCTGCACCGGTCGATCCGTGCCGAAAATCGAACGCAACATTCTGGATCTTGGATTCGACGGTGTAGTTTCCGTAGCCGGCGCACAGGCGAATATCGGCGATAAGCTGCTGTTCCAGCACCTCGTATCGCCCGAAGCCATCGATGCGGCGATGGCCTATTTTGCCGAACACCATATCGAGAGCTACCAGTGGCAGGGTGCGGACGGCATGTACATTTCCGAAGGTTATCGCCGCCATCTGGAGTCCAAGGGCAAGACGTGGAATCGTGGTGAGTTTGCGCGGTTCTGGCATTTGCTGGACGAGGTAGAGGTTCCGGCTGGATCTACGCTGGGTCACACGATTCATGTGAGCAAGGGATCGTATTTCACCGGGCCCGAGCCGGATGTTTCCTTCGAGAACACTCAGCATGATCTTGCCCCCTGGTTCGAACTCGTGCACGGCTCATACGACAAGATCTCGCCGAATAACGGCGAACTGCTCATCAACGGCATCGACAAAGGCACCGCCGTGCGCGACGTGGCTTCCTTGCTTGGCTATGCCATCGCCGACACCATCGCCATCGGCGACTCCGATAACGACACCGCCATGCTCAAAGCCGCCGGCACATCCGTGGCCATGGGCAACGCCATCCACGGCATCCAGGCCTTCTGCGACATCATTACCACCGACATCCGCGACAACGGTCTAGCCAACGCCTTCAAGACATTGGGGCTGGCGTGACGAGTGCGAAGTCCTTACCAGTTGCGATTGCGCAATTTACGGTGGCGGAGGAGCCGGAACGGAATCTGGAGATCATCGACGGATTCGCGCGTGATGCGGCGGCGGGCGGCGCGAAGTTGCTGGCATTGCCGGAAGGTTTGATTGCGCGGCGCGGCGATGACGATTCATATGCTGTCGCGCACGCGCAACCACTGGACGGGCCGTTTGTAGACGGCTTGCGGCGTATCAGCGCGCAGCGGCATATTGTGCTGATGGGTACCGTGCATGTTGCGCCGGAGCAAGTAACAGAACGGGATGCAGATTCCCGAGTTTCCAACACGTTCCTTGTGATTCGCGATGGTGAAATTATCGCTGAATATCGCAAGCTGCATCTTTACGATGCGTTCGCGGCCCGCGAATCCGACGTGGTTCTCCCAGGAGATGCGTTGCCGCCTATCGTCGATATTGACGGTTGGAAAATCGGCGTCATGACCTGTTATGACGTTCGTTTCCCGGAAACCGCTCGCTCACTGGCCGTGCGCGGGGCAGATGCGATTGTTGTAAGCGCCGCTTGGGTGCGCGGCCCGTTGAAAGAGCAGCATTGGAAGCTGCTGACTGCGGCTCGCGCATTGGAAAACACTTGCTATGTGTTGGCTTGCAGTGAGGTGAGTTCGCGGAACATCGGATGCTGTCGCATCATCGACCCGATGGGAGAGGTAGTTGCCGAAGCGGGCGATGAGGGAGCCGAGCTTATTGCTACTGGGCTTAGTCGCGAATGCCTTGCTTCCGCACGCCAGATAATGCCGGTTCTGCAGAATCGCCGTTTTGCCGACCCGCAGTTGCCCGATTAGTCGAGTCTTTCAGAGCCCGCTGCCGACGCTTTGATGGCATATTACTGTCGAATATAACGTGCCGAATTATTGACGCAATCAGTGGTCATCGAAAGTCTGTGATAGATGTCGCGGGCTCGGACGCCTATCATGGGACGCATGACTGCTACTGTTCATGATTCCGCCCAAGCTCCTGTATACGCTCGTCTGCAAGAGGGGAGTGATGCTCCTGATTTCACTCTGCCGGCGATTGTGCCCGGCACTGCGGAGAACGGCTTAATCAATCTGTCTGACGTGCTCGAGGACGGACGTAGGGTTGTACTGTACTTCTATCCGGCGGCAATGACGCCCGGATGCACCACTGAGGCTTGCGATTTCCGAGATAATCTCGCACGCTTGGAGTCGCAGAATGTTGCGGTGCTCGGTGTCTCCAAGGATTCACTCGAGAAACTGCGCAAGTTCGCCGAGCACGACCATCTCACATTCCCGCTGCTGTCTGATCCCGACCTGACCGTGCACAAGCTGTACGGCGCATATGGCGAAAAGAAGCTCTACGGCAAGATACACGTAGGCGTGATCCGCTCGACGCTCGTCATCAATCCCGATGGCTCCGTGGCGATTGCGCGCTACAACGTGCGTGCCAAAGGACATGTCGATTCGCTGTTAAAGGCACTGGAAAAGTTGGAGAAGCTGGAGAAGTAGTGCGTTCTCGTTGTTCGGACACAGTGGTTCGTGCATAGCAGTTCCGTGCGGTATGTACCGCATGAACCACTGCCGTATGAACCACCGGTTGACTTCTCGGACTCACCGGCAAATGGTGAGACCGTGGGCGCGCAGTACGTCTATGGCTGGCATGTAATCGAGCGATGTTGCGGTGGGATTGAGCATCAGTTCGCGGATGGCGGCGGATGCTGAGGACTCGCTTGTCTGCGAGGATTCTGAGGCCGGGAAGAGAGCGTCGGCGATTAGGGAGATGATACGGGAACGTGCATCGCCGGCATTGGCATTGTTGCTGCTGTTGCCGGCGTCGGTAGTGGCGGAGTTGCCAATAGTAGCGGAGCTGTTTTGTAGAGTCGTATCCAACGCTGTGACAAGCGGCTCCAGGTTGTTCTTTGTCGCCTCGGCAATGTCATCGAGCTGATCGAATAAGGCGAACAGCCATGCACGACTTCGCTCCTCATCGTTGCCGGTCGCAAGCCTTTCATCGGTGACGCGCACGAGTTCGTCAATCGGTACTGCTGGCGTCTTTGCCGGATCGCGATGCTCACGGTTGTCTTCGATATCGCCCATAAGATGCTGGATTTCGCACTCGTCCTGCAATACGGTGGTCTCGGCAAATGCGGTGGCGATGGCGTCCGCATCGATGAACTTGCCACCTTCGGACTGGAAGCGCACGCGCTTGGGCTCACTGTAATAATGCGACATGCCGAATGTGATGTACTGCGGCATCTCGTCCTGCAATTGCTTGACCGCATCCGCCACTTTGCGCATGTCCGCAAGCTGCTGATGCACCACAATAAAGGCAAGCACTGCTTTGGCGTCGGCGAGAGTGAGCGGCTGACCGATGCTGGCTCCATGATGGTGCTCATGGTGCGCGAACATGTTCTTCAGCGAATCAAACAATCCCATAATGTCCTCCTTCGGACTGGGCGAATTAACTGTATCTGCCATTCACACTAGTCCGGAATGTATGAGAATCATCGTGGAACGCCGAGAGCGAATTATTGACGCTGCACGCAGCAACGTGAGAACTGAACCGACACCAAGAACACAGGGCATACCTGCAGCATGTCGAGCAATGCGATGGCTCTATTTGTTAAGAGCTCGAAAATATCGCACAGGACGTAGAAGTGCTTGTCCGAATCATGTATGGCAAGAAGGCTCTACAGTTTGCTTGTGAACGACTCCACTGGTTAACTGGTAGAGAAGTAGCGGTTTGGTATACGCAAACAGTGCGATCGGCGATGAAGATGACTGTGGGGTTGTCATGTGTATTCCTCAGAACGATGAGCAAGAGCCATGGACTTGGTGCGTAATAGCAAATGTCGTAGATGAGCATGAGGTTGGTGTTGACCATCATATTGGGCATGGAACGAAGATATTCAGTCCTGGAACAAAAGTGTATGTGTCGACTGAATGGAGGACGAGCCTAAAGGATGACGGTGGAACATTGTTTGTGATTGGGAAAGCGCGTAAGCAATGGCGAATGGTAGGTATGTTCATTCCACGTAATCGACTGACGAACTTTCGAGTTGGACGAGTATTCGATCCACGTGTACTGCGGCGTATGGCTAAGGATTGCAGGCAATCAGTGCCAGATCCGTCTGAATGGGGTTGGCGCTGGTGGGGCAATGATGAGGATGCCCACCAAACAGTCATTAAGAGGGTTGAATACTTCAGTCAAGATGGATTTTCGTTGCCAGAAGCTGGGGCTGAAGATGATTAGAATCAGGTGAGTAACACGATGCTGAAGAATTCTGATGCGTCTAGTCTTTCTTCTTGAGGGACCTTCCACCGCCAACACCGCGACCAGGACGGCTTGCATTCCAATCATCTATTGTTCAGGTAGCTAACCTTTAGTAGTGCCATATATACGTCAGGTTCCGGCAGCTTATATTCTGATGCGTTCTTGACGCCGAGGCGCTCGCTAACTTCTTTGGTGCTGAGAAACCTAAGTGCCATTTGAGTTCCTCTCATCTTCGTGGAGATTTCAGTACGTCGGTATATTGAGCATACCTGCATATTAGCGAGGCAAATCCTCTAGTGAATTGAGATCTTGACTCACTGATAGGCGGTTAGTGAAGCGATTCTGCGGTTAAGTCGAGCTTTTGCTTCGCTGAGCAGTCTCAGTGAGGCAAATCCTCTAGTGAATTGAGATCTTGACTCACTGATAGGCGGTTAGTGAAGCGATTCTGCGGTTAAGTCGAGCTTTTGCTTCGCTGAGCAGTCTCAGTGAGGCAAATCCTCTAGTGAATTGAGATCTTGACTCACTGATAGGCGGTTAGTGAAGCGATTCTGCGGTTAAGTCGAGCTTTTGCTTCGCTGAGCAGTCTCAGTGAGGCAAATCCTCGGGCGGACCGAGGCATTGCTCTACTAAAAGGCCACTTAGCGAGGCTTTTCCTCTACTAACTCTCTGAGTTGCTTCGCTGACGACGATTCAGCGGGGTATTCCCTTGACCTATCCGTGTTTTCGCTCTGCAAAGTAGTTCTGAGCGGCGGATCGATACTCACACAGATGTGTACGGTGTGCTGTCAGCGTCTTTGTAGTTTCGCCGGTCAGTTGCTTGGTAATCCAGGATAAGTCAGTCATGGTTCCTTACTTCCGTGTGAGGCGGTACACTTGGGTACTGCCTCTATTGAGTGCATTGATAAAGGTCAGCCCCGCAAGTATTGCTAGTGCTTGCGGGGCATTTATGTAGCGGCAGTGCCGCCGTCGTGCGTAGTCAGGGATTGCACCTGATTAAGCCGCTAACCGGCCTACGCTCAAAGATTGAGTTAGGGCACACAACTAGCTTTCACTAGTGTTTTCTTTCGGCTTCTCAGCCTCTAACAGTTTGCGAGGATTACTCACGCGCAACACGTCACATATCTCAATGGCCTTATCAAGACTCACGCCGCCGATAGGCCGCGCGCCTGTCTCGATAGCGGCTATACGCTCACGTGTATAGCCGAGCTTATCGGCTAGTTGCTTTTGTGTCAGCCCTCGCTTTAACCTTAATTCCCTTAGACTCATTACCCACCTCACTTGTGCTCAGTGGGCCCGATTATACCTATCGTTGAAACATATGTAGAGCGAGGGGCATAAATCGAAAGGCGTCAATGATGAACGGAACATTCGAGCAGTTAAGAGCAGCCGTGTATGGCCAAGCAGTCGGTGATGCCTTGGGCGTGCCTTATGAATTCATGCCGAGAGATGCCTTCCGATGCGAAGGTATGACGGGATACGGTACGCATAACCAGCCGATTGGCACATGGTCGGACGATACCAGCATGATGCTCGCCACATTGGACTCGCTGATCGCCAATGAATGGCAAGTCAATACTGAAGATATGGGAGAGCGATATCTGGCATGGCTGAGTAATGGCGAATACGCGATTGACGGACGAGTCTTCGATTGCGGGCGAACGGTCTCCGTCGCGTTGCAGCAGCGTGTGGGCTTAAGCGGTGAACGAGACAATGGCAACGGCTCACTGATGCGGATCATGCCGTTGGCGTTCGCGGATGCTTCCGCGGATGACGTACGTGCCGCATCTGCAATCACGCACGCCCATGCAATCTCGATGGATACCTGTTCGAGCATGGTGGATGTGTTGCGCGACGGACTCATCAAAGGCATATGGCCGCAAGAGCTGGATGATGAACCGCTACGCGGTATGCCGCGTGATGAAGTTGGTTCGAGCGGCTTCGTCAAAGACACGTATGAGGCGGCGCTCTGGTGCCTCGCGAATACCGATGATTATGCGAGTTGTGTGCTCGCCGCCGTCAACTTGGGTGACGATACAGACACGACCGCCGCCGTCGCCGGATACCTGGCCGGCATCAAATATGGATTCGATGCCATTCCCGCTCAGTGGCTGGCGGTATTGCGCGGGCGTGAGCTTATTGAGGATGTGCTTGGACGGACGGAGTCGGCGTGGCATTAAGGCGCTCGCGGTGAGTAGCAACCTACTGTTTCCGTATGCGATGAAGATGGCCAGTACGCCACCATCAACAGTGAGGACTCCCTGCCTACTGTTCTCCACGATCACGCCCAAGCACTGGACGCTCCCATGTCTCGTTCCGCTGAACATTGCCGAGAACTCCCTTCTTCTGGATGCGCATCATCGAATCCCACTTGCTCGACGCCTAGACTGCTTTGGACGGGGATACGCCGCTAGTGGGGGACAGAGATTGAGACGCATTCGGGTTCGAATAGTGTGAGGGATTTGGCTTTGCCAACGGTTGTTGGACACATTCCATACGGTGGTGCCTGTGTTGTTCGCAAAAGTATGTCTATCTAATCGTTAATCGAGGATGACGATATGGTGAGTTTTTCTGCCGCTATAATGTAGGATTATTAACAGGTTACGGCTGAAGAACTGATTACAGTATTAGAACATTTTTTTCTGATATATGTGGTTGGCGTAGATGTGGCATATGCGAGGGGGCATCCTATGGCGGATGATGAAACTCATATCGGTCGAAATAACGAGGAACGCAAGGAAGACGAAAACCGTCGCATTATGGGAAAGGCGCTGGAAGGTGTTGCGGCGGAAACCGTGCAACGCTTTGGTTCTGCCATCAAGGAACATTTAGCGGCCTATGCGGGTGATAGAGAGAAACCTGCTGATGAGAATTCCAGACCTCCTAAGACCTTGAAGTCCATTGCTAAGATGGAGACTAGCAATGAATTCAAAAAGCAGAATCTAGCTCAGCAAGCGGGTTTTAGTGCCGAGGTTGAGGCGGTAGCCAGGAAGAACGCCGATAACATCATTGCTGGCAACGATACGCGATTCAAACGATATGATGACGTGAAGCATCCAGATGGACGGCAAGTGTCGAACGACCCCATCGTGGACATTGTCGAAGTGGATGACTTGGGCAAACCAATCATCGGCTCTGAGGCTCAAATGAAGTTCGTCGGCAGTAGCCCGAAAAAGCTTCTTGATAAGTTGAAAAGCAAGAAATATGCAAAATATCGTGATGCAGACGTCAGCATGGTTATTCCGGATGATTATTACGATGTACTGATGGGTGATGGGCCTGACGGCATCAACGAACAGATACGAAAACTTCAGGGCGAGCTGGATGGAGGTCGGCTTGCCGGCAAGAATTCTGAGGCTATTCAGCAGCAAATCGATGATCTGAAACAGATTAAGAAAAGCCTGCGGAAAAGTGGACTCACCAAGCGAGAAGCGTTGTATGCGCGAGAACATCCCAGACGCATGGTGGCGAAAGATGTAGCCAAAGTTGCCAATAAAGCCGGGTTGCAGCAGGCAAGGAATGGTGCGCTGATTGGTGGTGGTGTTTCTCTGATTCGAAATATGGTTGCCTGCATTAATGGCTCTATTGAGCCAGCGGAGGCAGCGAGAAACGTCGGCGTCGATGCAGGCTTGGCTGCGGCGTTCGGCTATGTCACCGCTTTTTCCGGCGCTGCCATTAAGGGTGCCATGCAAAACGCGTCGAGCGAGTATCTGCGTAGTCTATCGAGAACGAACGTTGCAGCTACGATGGTCTCCACTGTAACGGATGTTTCCAAGGTGGTTGCACTGTATTGCCGCGGCGAGATTACTGGAGCTGTTTGTATAGAGCGCCTCGGCCAGCAGGGAATGGGGCAGCTCGGAGGAGTGATGGGCGTTGCCGTGGCGATGGCCGCAATACCTGCAGATGGTGCTTTTATGGCTGCGATGGTTGGTATGGCTGGAAGCACCTTGGGATATGCTGCAGCTGTTGCCGTATATGAGGAATTATCCACTGCTCTGCATGACTATGAGCTGGCGAAAGAGGAGCGTATTCGTGTGGAACGCGAATGTGCGGAAGCGGTGGAGCTCATCCGCCAATATAGGCGTGATATGTCTAGGGATGTCGAGAATTATCTGGCGACTCATGATGAATTGTTTAATAGAGCATTCGATGCAATGGATCAAGCGTTGATTTCCAATGATATTGATGGATATTTGACCGGAAACGCCGAAATTCAAGAATCCTTGGGATACTTGCCAAGGTTTCGGACTCAGCAGGAGTTTGATGATTTGATGGCGTCAGACGACAATTTCGTTTTATAAGGAGGAGCCAGTTAATGAAGTACATCAAAACACGTGATGCATTACAAGCATTTTATTATCTGATTGCTGTCGATGGATCAGTCCGTGACGACGAACGCGCACTATTCGATCATATAGGTGACAATTTGGATGCAAAGCACTTCCATGATTATCGCAAAGAGATTATCGATTCGTGCGATGAGCGTATAAACCAGTGCCACGATTCCGATGATCGCTACGACGTAATTGTTGAGGGTGTTGATGCAGTCTTGTCGCATCGAACGGATAAAAGAGCTGCAGGAATTGCACCAAGGCTGCTTCTGTGGAATATGTTGTCAGTTGCCTTCGCTGATGGGGAATATGATGCAGTAGAAAGCAGACTCATCAGACATATTGCCCGGACGATGATTGCCGATCGTTCCATATACCCCGAAATGGAACATCTTATGCGCGCGGCGTATGACGTGCGAGGCGAGCTCGACTGGATCAGCAATTCCGAACTGCCATATAGTGAAGTTCGCCCCATGGTGGATCAGCTGGAAGAGCGCGTGAATGTTCTCCAAAACGCTGCCGTGTTGCTGATTGAAGACGAGACGGCCGCGCCAGCCCCGGAAGTCATGGTTCCAGAGAAGGACGTGTTTGATCAGACCAAGGATGCCGTTGACTCGGTGGTCGCTCCGGTTGTGGATCAGGTTCAGCAGGGTGCTCAGGGAGCCGCGGATGCGGTGAAGCATACGTTTGACGATAATGTTGCTCCTGTTCTCAACCAAGTTGGCGATGCGCTGAAGCCGGTGAATGATGCAGTGCTGAAACCGGTAGGCAACGCAGCCAATGAGGTTGCGAAACGTGCGGGTGACGCAGCCAATGAGGTTGCGAAACATGCGGGTGACGCAGTCAATGAGGCTGCAAAACGTGCGGGCGATGCGGCCCATGCTGTACAAGGCTTCTTCGGTGGCCTCTTTGGACGCAAATAAGAGAAACCCAGGAAGGAATTCACTATGCCATTTTTTGTTGTTCCACTATTCATCGGAATGGCCGCTGCTGCCGGTACCGCAGGCGTGGGTATGGCTGCCAAAGGTAGTCTTGATCAGCACATGGCGAATCAGCTTAACGACAATTCCGGAGCACGCATTCGATGGGCAGCTAATAACCTCGAAAAGCTTCGTGGGCAATGTTCAGATTCCCTGAATGCCTTGGGCAAAGAGAAAGTCATTATTTTGGATGGGAGCGTTCAGCGCTTCCTTGATGCTTTTCAACAGCTGAAAAATGTTGATTTCACCGCGTCCGAAGGGCTTGATGAACTCAATAAACTGCGCATAGACAAAGCGGCTTTTGCTGAACTTAAAACCATGGGAAACATAGCTTCGTCTTTGCTGGAAGGTGGTGTGACCGGTGCGGCCAGCGGTGCATTGGCTGCGTTTGGTGCATATAGTGCCGCGTCGGCACTTGCCACGGCTTCCACAGGAACTGCGATCAGTGCATTAAGTGGTGTGGCTGCTTCCAACGCCACGTTGGCGTTCTTCGGGGGAGGGTCTTTGGCTGCAGGTGGCTTGGGCATGGCCGGTGGCGCCGCTGTACTTGGAGGTTTAGTTGCAGGTCCTGCATTGCTGGTCATGGGCGTTATCATCGGTGCCAAGGGTGGCAAAAACCTTGAGGAAGCGAAGACCCAGTCTGCTGAGGCAAGCAAGTATTGTGAGCAGATGATGGCCGGTGCGGACCAGTGCGTTGCCATTCGTCGGCGCAGTTATATGTTCCACGCTTTGCTTGCCCGTCTTGATGCTAAATTCCTGCCTTCAATTCTTGAAATGGAAAATATCATAAAGACCGAGGGAACGGATTATTCGCAATTCCGTCAGGAAAGTAAGAAGACTATTGCCGCAGCTGCGTCCACTGCAGCATCAATCAAGGCCGTGCTAGATACTCCTCTGCTGGCCGAGGATGGGTCACTTACTTTGGAGTCGGAGAAGCTGATGAAGAACAGTGGCATTTGATGGGATGAGGATTCCGGAGCTGGACTGATGGTTCTGTGTCTTCTTCCGTCATTTTTCATGGCTTCATATAGATACGACGCATGACGAATTCTACCAGGCGATCTGGGAGGAAGCGCTTGAGTTGCATCAGGGCCTTGTAGCTGCTGCCGACGGCGATGCGCACCGGAGGATTGCGTTTGCCGAGCGTCGCGACGATGACTCGGGCCACGCTTTCCGGACCGTCACCGGTCTGCTCGTCATGAGCCATTTGCCCGACCGAACGTTGGCATTCGTCGTAGTACGGTGAATTGGCTGGTTCGGCGAGGATGCGCGAGCCGGTGAATCCAGTGGATAGGTCACCCGGTTCGATGATTGTGGCGATGATGCCATGGCGGCGACCTTCCAACCGCAGCGCCTCCACATACATTTCCAGCGCCGCCTTCGTGGAAGAGTAGTGCGATTGGAACGGCAAACCCAGCCGTCCTCCAATCGAGCCAACAACGATGACTCGTCCCCGCTTACGGTTGCGTGCCGCGGTACGGCGCAGCAACGGCAGCGCAAGTTCGTTGACCTGCAGCACACCGAAATAGTTCACGTCGAACTGCTTGCGGGCAAGCACCATCGGCGTGCATTCCGCAGAACCAGCGATGCCGAATCCCGCACAATGGACGATGGCATCCAATCGGGGGAGAGCGCTGAGAATGCGCGTGATGTCAGCCGGCTTGGTGACGTCCATCTCGTAGGTAAACAGTTCGCCGCGGCCAATATGCTGAGTCTCGGGAATGCTCTCCTCTGTATCGAGTCCCACCGAAACTACATGCCAGCCCCGCACGGCGAGCATTCGCGCCGTCGCCTGGCCGATGCCACTCGTACCTCCGGTGACCAATGCCACCAGCCGTCCATCATCCTTGGTTGGTTCCATATGCACCATTATCGCGCGGTGATGGTGCCGAAATTGTGGTTTGATGATACCCAGATGGTTTTTGACTTCCGCGCCGTTACGGCTTCAAGAGATGCAGTACTTGCGGTGGCGAAGCAAACCGAAGCTAAATTCCGCCATGTACGGCAGTGGATTGGCGACAATTTTTACGAATTGTGGGACTGAGAGAAAGGTGAATAAGCATGGCGAACAATGTGATCGTGTAAGTGCCGGTCGATGTAATGACTTGGTATAAGGCGGATAAGGCCGCTCTTATGGAGCAAACAACATTGGAGAATAAGCTGAATACATACACTATCTCGTTAAAGAAGCGGAAAAACACGCCGATGACGCAGACGCTTTGGTAGATGAGAAGTCGAGAAACAAATCGGATTCCACCGCATCCGCAACTTTCAAAAAACTGGCCTGCGCTGCTATGACCACTATGTGCATCGAGTGATAGATACGGCAGAGATTTGGGCCGGTGGAACGCCAGTCGTAGTTCAAGCGTTGCCACTAGAAGACCACTGGATTGAAGTACGTTTCGATGATGGACGTCATGGTGTGTTCGATATGAACCCGTATCTTGAAAAGCCGGCCTTTAGCCCACTAAAAGATGAGGCTTTCTTCAAACAGCTGTATATCAGAAATGGCGTGGTCTGCTGGTCGGACGACATTGACATTGCTGCCGAACGGATGTGGACGGATAGCGAGCCCGTGGCTGAGCATTGGACATATCCCGAAGATTGGCCGACGGTTGGTGATACTGGACCGGATGGTTCGCCTATCGTTTTTGTGACGGGCAAGGGATTCCCCGTTACTGACAAACTCGAGGATAAATGGGGAGAAGAAGCCGATCGTGAGGATTTCCGATGGGAGCCAGAATCACCGCTATTTATCGGCGGCGTCCCGAGGGATGATGAGCTTAAGCGCTTGGCTGAACATGGTAAGAAGGAAAGCCAAAGTCATCTTGCCACAGAAAACCAAAAGTCTCAGCAAGATGTATGCCGTCAGATGATTGCGATGCGTAAAGCAGCTGAAGTTGATCTTGATGAAATGGCCCGTCGCACTGGATATACGGCGTCGCAGCTGTGGAAAGCCGAGGATGGTTCTAGTGTGGATGGACTATTCGATTTCTTGGCTGATTATTGCACGGCTCTCGGCAAGACGTTTACTGTCACTATTGCTGATGCAAGTGATGATGCTGCCGATGAATAATGTTGTCTGATGAAATCTTGATTGGGCATCGCAATTGGTACGATGCCCAACCAGGAAATCATCACGAGGCGTCAATCCAACGGCGACGACGCTGATATGCCATGGGATTGTCCCAGTCACGCATATCATGACCGGAGTTAGCCTGATTTGCTGCATCGCGAAGTGCCTCGCGGACCTGACGACGAGTGCCGTAATCAGTGGTCCAGCTTCGCTCGACAAATCGGCAAAGCGTGAACCGCCGTGCGGGAATATGCGTATTATGGTCGGCAGCATAGGCATATGCTACAACATCCGGTTCGAGTGTCAGCGGGTCGTCAAAAGGATGATAATAAGGTCACATCCTCAGACAACCTGCATGAGTGGCCTCGGCCTGCATCGCACGATATGGCCGATCCTTCCATGTTCTAGACATGTTTTTTCCTTTCAGAACTAAGCAATGGTTTGCTTAGCCGAAAGGAGTAGTGAATCCTCTGGTCATGTTGTGTCGCTTCCTTATTCATACGTATTGTCTGTTTTGGGAAGCTCGCTAAAGTCGTTACGCTGAACACTTCTCAGGGTCAATGTTTCGTGTCTTTACCCATGTCATTCTCCCGGTTCAAAAACCGATATATCTGGCTCGCTCAGGTTTAGCCATACGAGAGAACCGGACCAGGATACAACATTGATAATTGGGACATGGCGGAGTTATAGATTATCGTCTAAACAATTGATATGGGTGTAGATGAAATGCTTGGGCGCTATGTCGTTCAACTATGACCATTGTAGGGAATGTACTTTAACCTACGCGTGGTTTGAGTTCGAAATCGGTGGTGTCCATGCTGATTGTGGATTGACTTCACCTCTCCAGGAGGAGCGGCACGACTGCCAAAATCGACTGAGTGTAATACGTCAACACCGCCAAGAAAGAAAAATGTATTATATCTTTAGCCAGTTTTGGATAAATATATTTTAAATAAGAGCGTTGCATGACACGGTCGTGTTTTCCGGCGACGCGACGATGCTGTACGACTACCTCGACGGCATCCTCAACACCGTGCAGTTCAAGGATGCGGCTGTGCGGCTGGGTATTTCCAACATTGCGGCATTGGAAACGGCCACTCGTTATCTCTTTGATAGTGTAGACAATCTCGTCAACCCCAGATCCATTGCAGATACCATGACCTCAATGGGCACGAAAATATCGTCACTTACGATATTCAACTATTAGAAGGGGCTTGCAGCTGCGTTCATCCTCTATCCGGTGCGGCACTATGACATCAAAGATAAACGTGCGCTACGGCAGGAACGTATGTATTATGCCGCGGATCTGGGTATCCGTTGTGTGCTGTGCTTCAACAAGGTACGTGATGCCGGACGTCTGTTGGAGAACGTGTTGTTCCTTGAACTGATGCGCATAGAAGGGGAGGCATTTGTGGGGCAAAGTGCCAGCGGGGAGATTGATTTCATCACCAATGGTTCGGACGGGCCTCGATACCATCAGGTGAGTGAATCCGTGCGCGACCCGCATACTTTGGAACGAGAACTATCGTCGTTGCGTGCAGTGCGTGACGGTTATCCGAAAACACTGATTACGCTGGACGATGAACGCCTGGTTGACCATGAGGGGAAGACAGGTTCACACTATGGATTGGTTACTTGGTGGTGAGGGGCGACGGTGAGGCCGATGTTATAGACCATGGCTAGGAGTTGCATTTGGTGTGGCGGTCCCAGCCGAGGCCTAATTAGGAAACGTCGAGCCAACGCCGGCGGCGTTTATAGGCGACGGTGAGGTCATCCAGCCTCGTACATTGGTAAGAGTGAATATTAATTCACTCGTGCTGATTGGGTCACGCGATAATGTCACTTAGTGGAATATTGTCAATCGCAAGTCCGATATCTTTCACATTTGTATAGCGTTGATCGACCCGTGGTGAGGTCGCGTGACTGATAATTGTATCGACTTCAGATTTTGATTGAAGAGATTTTGATCCATGAAAAATCATGTTCAGGATCATGCCAACAGAATACATCTCGTTAACCGCCGTATAATCACCGTAAGAATCTAGGAAAGGATCAAGCAGTGAGCCTTTCCTAGATTCACTGGTTCTTGTCAATGAGAGATTCAGATCCTTAGTCAAACCGAAATCGCTGATTTTCAATGATGCTGATCCATCCGTATATGCGTGAATGAGAACGTTGGTATAACTTAGGTCCCTATGTAACAGGCTGCTGCTGTGGATATATCTCATACCTCGTAGGAATTGAAGGGCGAGGTCCTTTCGCCGTCTTGGGCTGAGCTTGTTATTGTTTTTCCGCATGAAATCACTAAGCGTTTGTGGCACGTATTCCATTGTGTATTGGTGGCGAACGGGATCATAAGAGTACGCTTTTACAATATACGGGGAGTCAAGGCGATGCATGATATCGAATTCATGCCGGAAACGGGTCATATCTTCATCGGATAATTCGTCATTCGCTCGTTTAAAGGCGATTCTTACCCCTGTTTTCTCATCTACTCCTGACCAGACTTTCGCATAGCTACCCTTGCCTAGCTGACGTATATCAACCAGATCTGGGAAGAGTTGGTTATCTACTTCTTTTTCCTTAAGGGAGAATATGGCTGTCTTTGCAAGTAGGAAGTCGTTCATTCGCGGGATATCTGGGGGTATTTCGCTTCCTCCGCTTTCTGACAGAAACGACAAATAGTCAAACAGTTGGTTGAGGAATGTGCCCGGCTTGGTTTGCAACTCCCATCCTTGAGGTTGAATTGCCGTATTGAAATCTCGCAGAGCCTGAATGACGGCAATAAGATCACGACTATCGTCTGCCCAATAGTGGCCGCCGATTCTTGAGTTGAAACCCTCCGATTCGGAAGACAGAATGGTCTGTGCCGAGCTTAGGAACTTGTCAACGGGTGCAGCAGTATCGACATATTGCTGCTGAATTATCAAATCGGCAGCAACATTAGATTGTGTGTGTTCTGAAATATGCCGCATCATTCTGTCATAGAAATGTCTTGCTGCGGCATCGATTTCAGTTGTCATGACTGAAAACCTCTTTTCTGGCCTATTGAGAAGTACTTGTTCCTTCGTGCGGGGAATAGTCAATACTTTGTGCAATCGCATATTCGATACAACATCTTGCTGCATTGGGAGTGAAATTGCTCTAATTCATGAATATTGTTATTGCATCCCATGCTTCTTCATTGCCCAACGGATTTTGAGGCGATCCACTAGGGGATGTACTTTCAGCTTTCTTTTCATCCATAGTGGATAGCGAAAGTTGCGTGTTGATGGATAACTTGGTAGAGGGCGTCGGAACCAGCCTGGCTTATGAGGGGGATGTATGACCGGTGGATCTCCTCTATTGTTTGATGGAGCAACCACCGACCAGAATGTCATGCCGACAGCGTTCGTGTATTGCAGAAGGAAGAATTCAGGCCAAAAGCAAGTGTCCATAGTCAGACATCCTCCGATGCTCTCTCCGGACAAGAGAGAGGGAATGTCGTTCATGAAGTGTATCTGTGTATGTTCATCATCGGGGTTATCAACGATGTGAAACAGCAAGATGTTGGTTGTTGATTCGGATTCGATATTACGTATCCGCTGGTTGTGCATATCGATGTCAACGAAGGGGACTCGGTTGCTGTCAATTAAAAAGCGCTGTTTAACTTTATTCCAGAAAGCGACCAATATCACTGCTGAAACTACCGCGAATAGGCAGTCGGTCAAGAATTGTTCCCATGAGATATTGTCTTGAAGAAAGAAGACTAAATCATGAAGTATCTCCTGAACTCTCCTCAACGGGTCTTGATTCATGCTGCCCTTCCGAAGTGTTCCTTGATTACTGACCTCTCTATATTAGAACATACGTTCGACTGTAAATGCGGTCTGCGCGGACTGATTCACGGGTACTTATATCCCACCCCGCGCGTATCCTGAAACATTCTCGTGCTGTGAATAGTAAGGAGGGCTGATGGCTGGTTCGTATGGTGCGGAGAACCCGCAGAACGAGCGCTATCGGTTGTCGTTCACGGTCGGAGGACTTCTTGCCCTGCAGGGGAAGATCCTTGCCACACTCTTTGTCGAGAACGAACACGAGTACACAACGTCCGACGTAGAATCCACGAACGGAACAACAGCCATAGACCACGAAATCGGGGAACGCATAACCCGCATCCGCAAGCAGGCCATCGAAGAGAACGTGCTCTCCATCCGCACCCGCTCGGCGAACTCCCGCGTTGTCAGCGAGGTATTGAAACGGCTGAGCGCGCTCACCGAGACGGAAATCCACTACCTGGCAGACGATGACACTCCCGCATCGGATCGTCAGGCATTGATGTGGGTGGCCATGTGCCGGTATTACGCATTGGTGGGAGAATTCGCCAACGAGGTGCTGCGTGAACGGTATCTGATGGGATTCTCAACGCTCACCAAGGATGACTATGACCGGTTCATCCAAGCCCAATCGATGTGGCACCCTGAACTGGAGGAACTCAGCGCGCTCACCGCCGGCAAACTGCGCTCCAACGTGTTCAAGGCCATGAATGAAGCGGAATTATGGGAAAAGGAAAGTGACACGCTGCTGCCTTCCCTACTGAGCAAGTCGGTGACCGCTATCCTTGAAAACAGGCCCGAATCATTCCGATTCTTCCCAACGCGGGAACGATGAAGGACAATCAGGGCACCGGAACGCAAGCACAGACAGCTTCATACAAGAGCGCATGAGGAGAGACGGATATGACGAATCCCGATGACGAGATACGTCGGCATCCACGCACCATCGAACAAGATTTCGAAGGGCTGTTCCGCACGATGCGAAGCAAACGCTTCCGCAATGGAGAAGACACCGGAGGCGAGCCGGCGAACTACATCTACGCATACCCTCCCGAACAGGAACTGGAAGTAGAACGTCGAATCCCCATGCTCGTGAACCGTCTGCAAAGCATGGATCCCGTGGATTCCAACGATTCTGCGCCCGGCGTGCTGGTCATCGATCTGTACAAGACGGTGATCCACATCATGCAGAGCGACGACATCCTCGAATCGGTCATCGGTCAGGAAGCCGAAATGCACGGCGGCGAAAATGCCGATAATACCGATGGCGATTCGGACGAATGGCCGCACCTGCAGGAGGACGACTTCTATCAGGCGCTCGCAGGCATGTTCGATGCGGATGCGGGCGAGCTGAAAGATGCCCTAGCGAACCAGTACCAAGATGCGGCGGCGGAACAGAGAGCCCACATCGTGTTCCTCACCGGCATCGGCCATGTGTACCCGTATATCCGCGCGCACGCCATGCTGGATCTTATCCAGAAGATTTTTCCTGCCAGCATTCCCGTGGTGCTGTTCTTCCCCGGCAAATACGAGAAAACGGCGACGACCGTCTCGGTGATGCGCCTGTTCAACACCTTGGCCGCAGACAATTACTACCGTGCCTTTAGCCTCAATACCATGATTACGGAGGGAATCGACTCATGAACAGCGAGCTGCAACTGAAGCAGATCTTCGTCAAGAACATCGATGAGAAGATTGATGGTGTGGTCAAGGCCAGCGATGACGGCAAAATCGCCGACGAGGTCCGCGAATACGTGCTGACCAACGAGATCCAGACCAACCTCGAACAATTCCTCGACACCTACAACGATCCGACAGCGGATTACACCAACGGCGTATGGATCTCCGGCTTCTTCGGATCCGGTAAATCACACCTGCTGAAGATTCTTTCCCACATCCTCGGTGACGCCCCCACCCAACACAGCACCGATGACAACAACAGGGAGCCTATAACCCGCACCGAAGTCATCGACAACATGAAGGCAAAGGCGCGCCAGGCCGAAAACCACGAACTTGAAGGACTGCTGGACGCCAACCTGCGCATTCCGGCCATGTCGCTGCTGTTCAACATCGACAGCATCTCGCAAAAAGGCAGCAAAACCGCGCTGATGGACGCCTTCATCCGCGTCTTCGACGATGCGCGCGGATATTACGGCGCCAACAAGTACGTCGCCAAACTGGAACGCGACCTCGACAACAACGGTTGTCTCGAACAGTTCAAGACCGAGTTCGAACGGCTGGCCAACAAGCCTTGGTCCAAAGGCCGTGCACAGGCCGCATTCTCCGGCTCCAAAATAGACCAGGCGTTCACGGCGGCAACCGGCAATGAGGCCCGCGACATCCTCAAGGATTACCAGAAGCAATACAACCCCACCATCGCCGACTTCGCCGATGACGTGCGCGACTGGCTGCAGCGGCAGCCGGACAACTTCCGACTGATATTCCTGGTGGATGAGGTCGGCCAGTTCATCGGCACCGATATCGACCGTATGCTCAATCTGCAGACCGTCACCGAGGAACTGTTCTCCCGCACCAACGGGCGCGTGTGGGTGATCGTCACCTCGCAGGAAGACATCGACGCCGTGGTCGGCGACCGTACGGTCCGCCAAGGACTGGACTTCACCAAGATCAAAGGCCGTTTCGCCATCAACCTGAAACTCTCCAGCGCGGATGCCATCGAGGTCATTCAGAAGCGACTCCTGCTCAAAACCGAACAGGGCGAAGCCGAAACCGAAGAACTCTGGCGCAAGCATCACGACGAATTGGACTCCCTGTTCACCTTCCAAGGCGGTGGCAACACGCGCCAATTCCGCGACACCAACAAATTCGGCTCAAAAGAGGACTTCACCGCCACCTACCCACTCATCAATTACGAGTTCGCGTTGTTCCAAGCGGCAATGCGCGGCATGAGCAGTGCCGGATTCTTTGAGGGGCAGCACCGTTCGGTGGGAGAGCGCTCGCTGCTGGCCACGATCAGCAGTGCCTTGGTGGATTACAAGGACAAGCCGGTCGGCACGTTGGTGCCGTTCAGTGCGCTGTATGAGGGGGTGTCCGGCACCATCCAGAGCACGGTGAACCATCGCATCAATCAGGCACCGCGCGAGCTCGATGCGCAAACCTGCCGTTATGCCCTCCCATTGCTGAAGGCATTACTTCTGGTCAAACACGTCGAAGGCTTCACAGCCAACGTACGCAATCTGCGCATTCTCATCCTCGACCGGTTCGATGAGAACATCCCTGAACTGGAACAGCATATCCGTGATACGTTGGACACGCTTGAACGTCAGAACTACGTGCACCGCACCGGCGACGTATACGAGTATCTGACCAACGACGAACAGGCCATCGAGAACGAGATCAAAAACGTCGATGTCGAGGACCGGCAGATCCGCTCCCGCATCGGCAAGATCATCAGTGGCGACATTCTCGGCTCCCCGCAAGTGAATTACGGGCAAGGCCGGAAGAAGATAACATTCCGCTACGGGCTGTCCATCGACGGCATTGCGCAAAGCACACAACGCCCCATAACGCTGAACATCATCACGCCAATGGATTCCGCCGAACAGGATGACAAGGTTCTACAATCGGCCGGATTGCGTGACGAATTGCGCGTGATTCTTGGTAGTAATCCGCTACTTCTCCGTGATCTGTACACGCTTGTGCGTACCGAAAAATACCTGCAGCTGCACGCCAACGAGCAAGGTGCACGCAAACGCATCATTGATAACAAGCGCGATGACCTTGCGCGTATGCAGGTCGGATTGAAAGCCACGCTGGCCAAGGCATTGTCCGCCGCCACCCTGGCCTACAACGGTGCGACGCTGGAAACGGCAGCTCACGAAGATGCGGCAAGCGTTGTGTCTGAAGGATTGCAGACGCTCATCGGTCGCCTGTACACGAATCTGGGCATGGTGGATGGCCTGGCGTATTCCGAAAAGGACTTGCCTGTCGTTCTGGCTGATGCAGATGCCAACGCCGATAGCGCAACGCTCGCAGAGACCGATTCGGTGCGCAACGGCCTGGATCTGCCGGCTCAGGAAGTCTGCGACTACGTCACCGGTGAGATTCGGAAAGATCTTACGCCGACGGTTCGTAGCATTGTCCAGCATTTTGAAGGTGTGCCGTATGGGTGGCCGTTGGCGGACACCTTGGCGTGCCTGTGTCACCTGTATGGTGCCGAGCGTATTCATCTTGTGCTTGATGGCAGCCGTGTGCCGCGCACGGATGTGGTCAAGTATCTGACGAATCAGAAAAAGACCGAGAGCATGGGCGTGGCGATTCCAAAATCGTATGATTCCGGAAAACTCAAGGAACTGCGCGGCTTTGCCGGCGACTACCTCGGCCTGACGGCGGGCAAACTGCCGGCCGACGCCGAGGAGATGGCACAAAGCATTAAGAACGGGTTGAATGCGGAGATCACCAGAATCGAAGCGCTGAGAAATGCCAATGGCCGGTTCGTGTTCGTTGCGCAACTTGATGAACCTGTACGGCGTCTGCGTGCGGTGGCTTCCATGCCCGACGATTGGATTCTGGAATCCTTCCCGACCGAGAGCGAGGAGACCAACACCGATCGGCTGCTCGATGATAAGGAAGAGATCATCGACCCGATTCTTAAGGTGCTCAACGGCGTGCAGCGGGGAACGCTGGTTTCCAGTTTGGACTGGATCGCAACCAACGACTCGAACTTCACACTAGCCTCTGCCAAGCTTCAGAAGGAACGCGACGAGGTCCGAGCCATCGCTGATGACCCCATGTTGTTCCGCGGCAACAAGGTCAACCTGTTCAATACGCGACTGACCGTGTTGAAGGAACATCTTGAGGCATGGATAGGCGAGGAGCGGGAACATGCGCTTGAGGTCGTGCAAACCGTGCGCGGCAACATCATTGGCATCGATTCCTACCGCAACGCCCGCGAGGATGCGCAGCACAATGCTTTGCATACTTTGGAAGGCGCGGCCAGCAAGATCAACGACGCGAAGTACATCGCCGACATCCGTCAGACCGCCGATACGGTGAAAGGCAATCTGTACCTGGCACTGGTCAACCAGTTGGATGCCGCGAGGCAACAGGCGGAAGTTCAGCCAGATGCCGTCGCCGTCCATGACGGTCCGGTCGTCTCCACTGAATCCGTCGAGAGTGGGGATACGGAGCCCAAGCATGTCGATGTCTCGGTTGAGCCAACCGCACAACCGGTAAACCGCAACATCCGTGTGACCCCGCCCCGACCGAAGCCCATGCTGGTCACCGAAAACGATGTGGACGAGTTCCTGGACGAATACCGCCGTAAGCTCATTACCGCCATTAGGGAGGGGAAGAGGATTCTGCTATGAACACGAACAAGCTGCAGTCGTTTGCCGCCGAGGCGCGAACCTCGCTGATGAAGGCGGTCCGCGCTCGCATTGATGCCGCACTGGAGCCGAATTCCTTGGCTCAGTCCGACAGCCCGCGTGCATACCGGGAACTAGTCGATGAGATCCGGCGCAATGGCGGCGGCGAACAGGGCAGGGCAAAGACCGCCGAACGCCATGCCTACCGCTGGTTCAACCGCATCATTGCTCTGCGGTACATGGACGCCAACGAGTTCACTGGCGTGCATGTGGTGTCCGGCGAGGAGCTGGACAATCCGAATGCGCTGCCCGCAGTGCTGTCGGCGGCGAAGCGCGGCGAATTCGAGGATGAGGTATTCGGGGGAGTAGGCGCGAAATCAAAAGTGCTGCCTACTATTCAGGCATTGCTTGACGGCGACAAGCCCAGCAACGACCCGCAGGGAGACGCCTATGGTCTGCTGTTGCGCTCCTACTGCGATTACTGGCACAAGTTCCTTCCGTTCATGTTCGATGACGCCGGTGCCGCTGACGAGATACTGATGCCCGCCGACCTGCTGGCCAAGGATTCCGTGCTGCGCAAGGCCGTCGAAGTGATGAGCGTGGCCGACTGCGTGGGCGAGAGCGGCGAGGGCAACGTGGAAATCATCGGTTGGCTCTACCAGTTCTACATTGCCGAGCGCAAAGACGAGGTCATGGCCGGCTTCAAGAAGTCCAAGAAGGCTGGAGCCGACGAGATTCCCGCCGCCACCCAGCTCTTCACTCCCGACTGGATCGTGCGGTATTTGGTCCAAAACACCGTAGGCCGCCTCTGGACCCAGAACCACCCAGAATCCCAACTCCACAACACCTGGGAATACTACATCGACCCGGTTGGGGAAGACGCCGGAGAGATTCTCAAGATCGATTCTCCCGAAGACCTCACCGTCTGCGACCCAGCCTGCGGCTCCGGCCACATGCTCACCTACGCCTTCGACCTCCTCTACAGCATCTACGACGAAGCCGGATACTCCGCCAACGAAATCCCCGGCCTGATTCTGGAACACAACCTCTTCGGCATGGAGATCGACGAACGCGCCGCCAACCTCGCCGCCTTCGCCCTCACCATGAAGGCCCGGGGCAAATACCGCCGCTTCTTCCGCAAAGGCCGACAAGTCCAACCCAACATCCAGCGCATCACGCCGGAATACTTCACCGATGACGAAGTCGCCGAACTCAACGACCTCTATGGCGTGACCCTTGATGCCGACACTTGGAACACCTACCAGAACGCTGATACCTACGGTTCCCTCATCCAACCGCCCACAGAATTGGCAGCTCTAGCCTCAGTCCCCTCTGACGAGGGGGCTGTCGAGCGTAGCGAGACTGGGGAAGAGAACACCCTTTTCGATGAGGGTTTGACCAAACGCGCCAACCTCGTCCTCGCCCAAACCCGCTACCTTTCCCGTCAATACGCCGCAGTGGTGGCCAACCCACCTTACATGGGTTCGGGCAACATGGGCAACGATCTCAAGAAGTTCGTCAACGACCATTACAAGGACGGCAAAGCCGATCTCTTCGCTGCGTTCATGCTGCGCAACCTGCAACTCATTCAGCCGAACGCGCTACTTGGCATGATCACCATGCAAAGCTGGATGTTCCTCTCGTCGTTTGAGAGTTTGCGCAAAAGTCTGCTTGCAAACAATGCCATCGAGACAATGGCTCATCTTGGTTCCGGAGCATTCGATAGCATCGGCGGCGAGGTCGTCTCCACGACCGCATTTACTATCCGTCGTCATCAAGCCAGCGAAAAGGGAATATACCTTCGATTGGTGGATGTCCAAGGCGACGATAACCAAGCGCAAACATGCTCTAAAATCCTTGGCTCCCTTCTCCGTGATGAGCTGTCTTCGGAGCAGACTGAGAGAAGTGTTGGGACCCTTCTATTTACTATTGATCAGCGCATTTTTTCCGAGATTCCCGGGCATATCTTTGCATATTGGACAAAGCAAGCACTAGTTCAAATACTGGCTGAGGGGACCGTACTGGAGAAGATTGCACCTGTCCGTCAAGGTTTTCAGACTGGTGACAATGAGCGTTTTCTACGCTACTGGTATGAAGTATCAAAAAGTGAAGTAATTTTTGATGCAAGTGATTTGGTCTGCTTTAGAGATTCTGAGGCTAAATATGCTCCATATGTGAAGGGCGGAAGTTATAGAAAATGGTTTGGTAATGAGGAGTTGGTATCAGCGTTTGACAAAGAGTCTTATAAAGATTTATTGGTAATGGGAAATCATTTGCCGTCGCGCGACTTCTACTTTAAACAAGGGCTTACTTGGTCTGCCATTGGCAGTTCATTTGGGGCAAGATATAATCGAGTAGGGCGACTTTTCTCAGGAAAAGGCGCTGCCTGTTTTTCTGATGACAACATAGAATTACTCTTTATTCTAGGCTTGCTAAATTCTACGGTTGTTGCTGAGCTATTATCTTTTATGAGTGCCACTTTAGATTATAATGTGGGCAGCTTAAAGACAATTCCTCTGGTCTACAAAAGTTATGAGGAAGTTATAGATTCTGTTTTTGATGAGAATAATGTGAACGCCATGTTGTATTATTCCTGTAATGATTGGAACTCTTATGAAACCTCATGGGATTTCACTGACTTGAAGGTATTAGACTTCGTGACTAGTGACTGCTTGCACCCAGTGTCATTGAATGAATTTTCCGGTGCGAACGTAAGTTTGGATGATGTGATTTCTGCGTACATCACACACTGTAAGTACAGTGCTGAAGAACAATGTCAGCGTGAAATCGAAAATAATAAACAGGTGGCAGATGTCTACGGCGTGCGCAACGAAGTACCGTGTGACGTACCAATCGAGCGAGTGTCGCTGAAGCGCAATCCGGCATTCGTATACCCGAAGAACACCCCTGCTGAGCGTGACGAGCTCATGACGCGGGATATCGTCAAAGAGATCATCTCCTACGCGGTCGGCTGCATGTTCGGCCGCTACTCGTTGGACAAATCCGGTCTGATTCTCGCCTCCCAAGGTGAGACTCTCGCCGACTATCATGCGCAGATTCCAGATCCCTCGTTCGAGCCGGACTCGGACAACGTCATCCCCGTCACCGAGGATGAATGGTTCGAGGATGACATCGTGGCCCGATTCAGGCAGTTCCTCAGTGTGGCCCTCGGTGAGCAGCATCTTGAGGAGAACGTGGCCTACATCGAGCAGGTGCTGGGCAAGTCATTGCGCAAATACTTCGTCAACGATTTCTACGACGACCACGTCAAGATGTACAAGAACCGTCCGATCTACTGGATGTACTCCAGCCGCACCGACAAGAAGGGTGCGTTCAAAGCACTGGTCTATCTGCACCGTTACACGCCGGCCACCACCAACAATGTGCTGGCGTATCTACGTGACTTCACAGCCAAGCTGCACGCACAAGCTGAACGACTGGCTCAATCCGACAAGGCCAGCGAGGTCCGTCAAAGCGAAAAGCTACAAACCGCCATCAAGGAATGCGCCGATTACGAGCGCGACATTCTCTACCCCCTCGCCACCCGCAACCTCCCCATCGACCTCGATGACGGCGTCCTAGTCAACTACTTACGCATGGGCAAAGCCCTCCGCACCATCCCCGCCATCGAAAAGAAACGCACCACCGTCCAATCCTGGACCTGGCCCGTCAATCCGTTAGGAGAACAATGATGGAGATGGACGAATCTGTATTTCTCAATGGGCGAATCCCGGGACGTACTTATTTTTCTGAAGTATTTAAATATAAGCGTCCTCATTCTCGTGATATAGATCAGCCAGCAAGGAACATATGGCAAGTATTTGATTGTCCTGATATTGAAACGACAATTGACATTTCTGGAGATAAATGGGTCAGTGATATTATGGGGAAAAGACGTCAAATCAAGGTTAGTGTCGCTCGAGAAGCCGGAAATCTTAAAGAACTAGTAATTCAACGTGAAAATCCAGATACGGTAGGTTCGGTGCAAAACCTTTTAACCTTGAATGGTGAGGATATTGCCAGATTTCTTGCGTTGATTAGGAATATTACCAGCATAGATCCTTCAGATGATCTTCCCCATCACATTGATAGTGCCATATTGGAACGTGTTTTGTCTGACAATGAGACATTGAAGGAGGCGTACCGTCAACGCCCTAACAATATACGTGAGTTAGTGGAAGATGACCCCAAGGCTAAAGATGTTAAAGCAGTTCAAGCGCGGAAAAATGCTGTGTCCTATTTCGAACGTTTGATGAAAGATGCTGCATTTATGACATCTGAACGGAACCGACTTGGGAAAAATGGCAATCTCGCGAAGCCTGAATCAGTTTGGCAGAATATGTTTCAAGAGAATCAGTGGATTCTAGGTGCTGGTTTGGGAGCTCCATTGTTTACTGCTTATGACAGTAATCGACTTGAGACGATTGTCAGAGGCAACTCATTTAATACATCCGGAAAAAGAACGGATGCCTTGTACACGACAAGTGGAATCATCAAATCGTTTGTTTTCGCAGAGATCAAAACTCCAGATACTAAGTTATTGGAGGAGAACAAAGCATACAGACCTGGGACGTGGTCGGCTTCCAAAGAACTTGCCGGCGGAATTGCGCAAGTACATACAACTGTACAGCTAACGGAAGATGAAATTGTCAATCATGTAAAGATTAGAGAAGATGAGAATGGTGATGATATTCCTGGATCCGAGGTGTTTATGTTTCGTCCTAGGGCTTATCTTGTGATTGGTTCCACTGCGCAGTTTCAAAATGAACGCGGAGGTAAGAATAGAAGCAAGATAAGATCATTTGAACTACTGAGAGCTAGTATGATGATTCCCGAAATTATTACATATGATGAACTATTGGCGAAGGCAAAATGGTTGGCTTGTGCGGAAGAAGAATAACAAGAGACGCGATGCGATTCGTATGTGTGTGAGGTATGAGATGCTCCCTTTGCGTGATGAGGCTTTTTATCAGGATGTGGTGGCATATCGGTTGCTTCTGCATTCACATAGTTTGCGTACTTCGAAGGCCTTTCGCCAGTTACGTGTGGCCAACTCCATAGCGGATACGGTGATTATCAATGGACATGGAACCGTGTACGAGATCAAGTCCGATATTGATACGTTTGAGCGGCTCGAAGGTCAGCTGAAAGATTACTTCACAGTATTCTCTTACGTGAATGTGGTGATTCCCGAAGAGAAACTTGTGTGCTTGCGAACGCGTCTCTTGTCCATGCCTGAATTCGGGCGGCATGTAGGTATCTATGTTCTTACGCGGCGCAATGCGCTTAAGAAGGTGACTGCACCAGCCGAATACAACGATGATCTCAACGAAACAGAGCTACTGAAAATGTTGCGTAAGCCAGAGTATTCGAAGATTCTACGTGATGAGTTTGGTATGCTGCCCGATGTCCCTCCGGCCATGTTCTATTCGGCTTGTAGAGACTTGTTCCTTACCCTACCTGTCTCTAAGGCACAGGCTTTGGTCATGGATGCTATTAAGCGGCGTAAGGCATGGAGCCGCGAGGATTTGGAACAATTCCCTGAGCCTCAGCGTATTGACTTGTACTTCAGCTACGATAATGTCCAACAGGTAATACGGAAGGAAGGCCTTCCGGTATAAGTAGATTAGACAACGAGGTGGGGAATGACATACTATCCATATCTAAGAGGCAGACAGTATGAACTACTCGCCCTTCGTGAACTGCTTGCGGGAGGACTGCTTTCTGCGCAGGTGATTCCGGTCATCGAACCGGTGAAGGATATGCCGCAGGTGCATCAGGTTCTCAAAATCTTTCGAGAATACGAGAACAGTGTAGGCATAGTGCTGAATCCGAACGTCGGGGATTTGGCCTCAGACACTGATCTTGACACCAAGTTTGATATATACGGGCATTACGAGATGAACCCAATTATGGGAGAATTAGGGAAAGTATTTCCGGTTATCCTGCTGAACAATGATGCCGTGAAAGTTGCGAAACATGTTCAGGAAAAAGACGAATCCCTACTACGAGACAATGGCATCGTAATCGTATCCGAGGATGACAGAGGGCGCATCCGTAATCTGAAGGAGTTTAAGTTCCATGCTGTCGCCTCTTCTGATAGTGAACGATTGACCCGAGATTTACGGCGTAACGATATCGATACAAAACGTATTCTGTTCTCGGATCCGTTCATCAAACGCGAGAATAACGCTGCATATGCTCTGAAAGATAATCAAGACGAGTTCTTTTCCGATGACCATCTGTGGTACAAGAAGGAAAAGTACGAAGGATTCGGTGATTACTCCATCGTCGGAGACAACTACACCGAACGTGGAGGAATGCCCAAAGCAGTTGCGTTGCATATTGTCTACTTTGATAAAGAGTGGAATTTGCGCATTCATCACTTTGTCTCAGGAGTCAGTGATGATGCCCACGAGACTCCGATGAAATTTGTTCAGGCGGCGAAACAACTGAGCGAGTGGCATAGCGAGCGCGAGCAGTTGCGGTATGAGCGCTTGACACTGGGAATGAAGATACTCATCGATCATGCCAAGACCGGCACATATCCGGGATTGCCGACTATCAAGAAACTAACCATTATGCATCATCTCGAACTCATGGGTTGGTTCCTCTCGGAAAGGCCAGATTAATGACGAATTGTTGTGTGAACTGTTTCCGTGATCACATACTTCGAGATGCAGTAATAAATCTGAATGTCAAGGGGGACTGTGCTTTCTGTGGAAGTAGTGGTGTCTTCGTATACGATTTCGCAAAAAATGTCGATATTCAGAATCGTCTGTTAATTCTCATAGGACGATATGAGCTGTACGATTCAAGCGATAAAGAAGCGTCTCATACCTTTGCGCATGAGCTAACGGACAAGTGGCGCTTATTTGAACTACCCGTGGCTGCCACATCAGAGTTATTGCATGTCATGTACCGGGAATCGCCGGATGGAACGTTCGACGGCTATGCTATGGAGATTCTACTTGACGGTAACGTTCATTTGACGGAATCCGAAACTGGCGTGGATGTGGAGCATAACTGGTATAAGTTCACGAAGCATTTGAAATACACGAATCGTTTTTTCATCTCATTCATCGATCTTGATGCATTGGGGACGTTAATTAGCTATACAAGGACCACCTGTGAATCCGGTACGGTTTTGACAAGAGCAAGAATCGCCAAGGATGGGAAAGGGTTCGCCCCAGGCAAAGAAATGGGTGCTCCGCCCCTCGGATTGGCGGGTAATGGTCGCATCAATCCGGTCGGAATAAGTGAGCTGTACATGACTTTAGGGAATGATGATGAGGCAGATGATACGGCTTTGCACGAGATTCGTGCTGGCATGCACGATTATGTGACATTCGGCAAATTCGTCTTGGACCGGACGATTACGATTGCCGATTTATCTCGGATTGCTGACATTAGTCCGTTTGACGTAGATGAAAGCGATTTGAATATACTTGCTTCTAATCTTGATATTCTTGACGGCATGTCACGAGAGATATCCAAGCCAATGCGTAGAGGAGATGATTCTCTCGAATACATACCATCACAATACATTGCAGAATTCATCAAAAGCCTTGGATACGATGGTGTTAAATACAGTAGCACGTTAAAAAGTGGTGGTATGAACCTTTGTTTGTTTGATCCAATGATCTGCGAATGTCGCAGAACATATACCAAACGTGTGAATGAGGTTATGTATTCCACCGTGAGCTAGATAGGAATAATGCGTTCTTATGTCTGACTGAAGATTAGGTGAGTTCAAGAGAATCATATTCCTGAAACGTGCTGAAACCCATCAATATGGTGCATGCATAAGCTGATTATTGTGTTGATAGTGCACGAGAAGTGCGCGCAAGCGATCTTGACTGCACTGAAAATGCACTCAAGGTGCACGGTGATGGGGCCAAGAGCAAGAGTCTCTGTGTCAACTGATCAGTTGTCTACGTACCGGCTACGCTACTGAAAGGAAGACGAAACTCATGTGAGGTCATAGACATGCTATAGACTAGATACTCTAGTCAGCAGTAATGCGAGACTTCCAAGAGCCGGGGGCAGTCCCTCGGCATTTTTTTGTATGGAGACACCAGTGGCTGATGTCGATTATCGGCTTATGGCAGGCAGCCTATAAAATAGGGGAAGAGGATGGTGAATGAGCGGCAATACACAGATTGGTCGTTTGTTGGCGGCGCGCTTCGCGCCATTCGACGGCACTTCGCACAGCGAAGGGCGAGTGGTGTTCTGGCATGACGAGGCTGGTGAATTTTCCGACGAGGTGGATAGCATCGTTGGGCCGGAAGCGGAGAACGAAGCGCTGCGCGATGTTGAGCTGGTTCGTTTGGAGAGCAATCCGTTCGCACTGAAATACCGGATCATGCTTGCAGAACCAACCACCAAATTCCTGGTATATGTGGAAGGCAAACTGCCGGCCAATGAGGACAATTGGCTGCTGGATCTCGAAATCGCCTATGGTCCTTGGTTCACTGCGGACAAGCTATCGATGATCCTCAACGAGCTGTTCCCGCGCGAGGCATCCGCCGAAACGCGCCGTGATTGGCTCGCCATCATGCAACGCTGCAAGCCGTTCTTTGATGATGACGATTTGGTTCAAGCCTTGCAGCAACGATTGCGTGCGGAAGACGATGCCAAGACCTTCCAAGCGAAGATGATCGCATCTCTGCTGGGATTGCCAGTCGGCGAACATAGCTTGCAGGCCATCTGGCGGGAGCTGCTCACGCAATACGCCAAAGACTCCGCTCGCGGCATCGAGACAATCGAGGCCATGGGATTGGCCGACTACCACTGGGCGGGCACACGCGGCATCTACAGATTTGACTCCGGCAATCAACTGAACAAGCCCACGGTGAAGGATTTCGTGATCTGGCTGTTCCGTCTCGTCTGGAACGGGTTCAGCGATGCCGAGAATAGCATCGATTATTACGCGAACATCCGCCGTGACTTCGATACCTGGCGCAATAACCCGAAAACCACTCCGGTGATACAGAGGCTGGCGAGTGAGGTGTTCCCGGATCTGTCGCTGGATAACACCATCGCCACCATGAGCCTGGCCGAACTGGAACAGCACGACGTATTCAGTGAAGTCGACGAGCAAATCGTGGAACTGCTCTATGAGGCATTGGACAATGCGGACGTGACCGATGAAGACGTGCAGCGCATCATCGCCGCCCGCCGATACGGCCTCTGGTTCACCCGGTTCGCCAATGATTACGACATCATCGCGTCCGCGAGCGCGCTGCGTGCCATGCTGCGGCAATGCCAGCCCATTGTGGAGTCCATCACTTCGCCGCAAAGTGGATTCGAGTCTTATACCAATTCGCTCTACCAAGTGGACGGCTGTTACCGGCGCTTCATCGCGGCGTGGAAAATCGGTTCCCCATCGCGGGACAGGGACATCGCGGACAGTCTGGAACGGGAGTACTCCAGGTACCAGTCCGAGCTTGGCGTCGCATGGCAGCGGCAGGTCGGCAAGATGGACAGTTGGGCGATTGCGGGTATACCCTCCCAAACCGAGTTCTATGCGCGCAATGTGAAGACGGTGACGGATGCGCATAAGAAGATTGCGGTCATCATTTCCGACGCGCTGCGTTACGAAGTCGCCGAGGAATTCTGCAGGAAGCTCAATGAGCAAAGCCGGTGGACCGCGTCCATGGCGGCTCAACTCAGCACGCTGCCCTCGTATACCCAATTGGGCATGGCGGCGTTGCTGCCGCATACGGACCTGTCCTTGGATACAAAGAAGCATTATTATGCCGTTGTGGATGGGAAGGATGCGAGCGGTACGCCGGCTCGTGCCGCGATTCTCGCCGAAGTCGGAGGCTCCGTCATAGAGGCGGAGGATCTGCTCAACATGAAGCGAGATGAATACCGCAATCTGGTGAAATCCTGCAACGTGCTGTACGTGTACCACAACACCATCGACGCCATTGGCGATAAGGAAGCCAGTGAATCCGGAACCTTCGAGGCGTGCAGTCGAGCGATTAATGAGCTTGAAGCGGTAGTGAAGCGCCTATCCAACGCGAACATCACCAATATGATCGTCACCGCCGATCATGGCTTCCTCTACCAGAATCACGATGTATCGGATGCGGAATGGCTCAGCGAACGGCCATCCGGCGATGCGATATGGAAGGAAAGCCGACGCTTCGTCATCGGGGCCAACTTGGTCAGCAAGCCCGCGTTCACCACATTCAGTGCGGCACAGGTTGGTTTGCGGGATATGGTAGGCGAAGGCGTGACGATTCAGGTGCCCAATGCCATCCATCGCCTTCGTATCAAAGGGCCGGGCGTGCGATACGTGCACGGCGGGGCTTCTTTGCCGGAGATCGTGGTGCCGATCGTGCACATCAGCAAGGGGCGGTCCGCCTCGGAAGACGTGCGCAAAGTGAGTTTCAGAATCCAGCAGACGACCGACCGCATCACCACTGGTCAGATCACGGTCGACTTCCTGCAGACCGAGCCGGTGGGCGGCAAGGTGTCCGAACGAACCGTGCTGGCCGGCTTGTGGGGCGTTTCAGCGGATGGCAAGGGCGTGCTTATCTCTAATGAGGTGCCCATTGCGTTCAACTCCACCAGCAAGGATTCCGCTGACCGCCACGTGCCTGCCACATTCCTGCTGGCCGGCGATGCCGACCAATTCAACAACACAACCGTCGAATTGCGTGTGAGCGAGCAGATTCCCGGCTCCAGCCAGATGCGTCAGCTGGACGTGAAGGCGGAGTATCTGCTCAAGCGCGGCTTGTTCACCGATGACGGATTCGATTTCTGAAGTTGAATGTGTCGTTGCCGAATGTGTCTTCGGCGAAATGAGATTGGGCGTAAGGTGGGATTATGGCAGATGAATCCAATGAGGTGAGCGGGTCGTTGACTGGTGCTGGTGCTGGTGCTGGTGCTGAGGGCGGCGTGGCGGCTCTCGTAATGAGCAATCTGGACCGCAAGATCACCGATGACTTCTCGCAATACACGGTGCGCAAGGATCTGGTCAGCGAAGTCAAAGGCAATGCGCTGGTGCCGTCGTATGTGCTGGAATACCTGCTGAGCAAATACGCGACCACCACCGACCAGGAGAGCATCAATGCCGGCGTGAAGCGCGTTCGCGACATTCTTGCGGACAATTACGTTCATCGCGAGGAAGCGAACCTCATCCAATCGAAGATTCGCGAGAAAGGCCGATACCAGGTTATCGACAAGGTACAGGTCGCGCTTAACGAAAAACTCGACCGTTACGAGGCCACATTCGAGAATCTTGGCATCAGTCGCGTGGTTGTCGATTCCATTACGGTGGACAAGAATCCCAAGCTGCTGGTCACGGGCATCTGGTGCATGTGCACGCTGGTATACGCCTATTCCGGCGACCGCGACGAGGTGCCGTGGCGTTTGCATCGGCTCATGCCCGTGCAGATGTCGCATGATGACCGCGAAAACTATCTGGCCATGCGCGCGAAGTTCACCGCGGGGGAGTGGATCGACCTGCTGATGCAATCGGTCGGATTCAACCCGGATCTGTTCGGCGACCGCGCCAAACTCCTGCACTTGGTGCGCATGATCCCGTTCGTGGAACGCAACTACAATCTGATCGAGCTTGGACCAAAGGGCACCGGCAAGTCGCATATCTATTCCGAATTCTCGCCGCATGGGATGCTCATTTCCGGTGGCGAGGTGACGGCGGCGAAGCTCTTCGTGAATAATGCGAACAAGCAGATCGGCTTGGTGGGCTACTGGGATACGGTGGCGTTCGATGAGTTCGCAGGCAAAGCCAAGAAGGCCGACAAGGCTCTTGTGGACATCATGAAGAACTACATGGCCAACAAGAGCTTCTCGCGCGGCACCAATGTGATGCAGGCCGAGGCATCCATGGTGTTCGTGGGCAACACCTCGCACAACGTGCCATACATGCTCAAGAACTCCGACCTGTTCGAGGAGCTGCCGGTGCAATACCATGACTCGGCGTTTCTTGACCGCATCCACTATTACCTGCCCGGGTGGGAATTCGAGCAGATTCGTACGGAGATGTTCACGAGCGGATATGGCTTCGTGGTGGACTACCTGGCGGAGATACTGCACAACCTGCGCAACGTGGATTACGGATCGGCGTTCGAGAAGTATTTCAAGCTGTCGCCGTCGCTGTCCACACGAGATAAAGATGGTGTGCGTAAGACCTTCTCCGGCCTGATGAAGCTGATCTATCCATCCGGACAGGCCACGGCCGAACAGATGGAACCGTTGCTGCGTTGCGCCATCGAAGGGCGCAAGCGTGTCAAGGATCAGCTGTGCCGCATCGACTCCACCATGGCAGCGGTGGATTTCAGCTACACGCGGGCTGGCTCGGTGGAGCCGGTCGCCGTGCATGTGCTGGAGGAGGATGATTACCCGGAGCTGTATTGGCGCGGTGGGCATGATGAGCGTGACGAGGCAGAGAGAGGTACGGTTGCTCCTGTTGCACTCGCTGATGACGCTAGTCTCGGTGTTGAGAAGGTTGATAACACTACTTCTGACGTGCCTGCTGGAGATTCCATCGGTTCTGTTGATGACAAAGCTGCTGCCTCAGCTGACGTAACTCATAAAGTTGATAACGCGAATGAAACAGAGTCTTCGTCGCCAGTACTTGCCACTGAGTCTACGGCTACGTCTTTGTCTACTCTTGCGCGCGTGCCATCTTTGTCTCCCATTGAGCGTGCCGCTACAACGGCCAAGGAGGGACATGTCGAATTCGCTGAAAGCCAGCGAGGTGCCACATATAATAAGCTGTTCGGTCCGTATGTCGCTGGTGCGACGCAGATTACGCTCAAGGACCCGTATATTCGTAAGACTTATCAGGTGCGCAACCTCGCGGAGTTTCTTGAAACCGTGTACACATACACTAATCGTTCAGACGAAGTGCATGTGCATTTGATTACCGGATGCGATGAGGAGTATCCCGACCGGCAAATCGATAATCTCAGCCAAGTGCAAGCAACGTTCGGCACATTAGGCATTGCGTTGACCTACGAATTCAGCGAGTCCGGGCACGATCGTTCCATAGTCACCGACACCGGATGGCGGGTCATCTTGGGCCGCGGCTTGGACATCTACCAGCGTTACAGCGACAACGACTGGCTCAATCCACTGACCAGGCAGCAGAAACTTCGTCGCGTGAAGGAATTTTCGGTTACGTATCAAAGGAGATAGTAGAGATGGGCTATGTAGATGAAGGATATGAAGAACTCTATTCTGATATAAATCGGTTGGGGAGAGGACCGCAGGAATCATATGAAGCTCTGTGTTCAAAGAGTGATTCTGAAGTACTTGATTTATTTTGGGATATGTATTTAAGCATAAGAGAACCGAAAGTGCAGCCTTCTCTCTTCTCTTTCTCTCCTTCGCAATCACTTTCTGGAGGTAGATTTCCTTGTGCAGATATTAATTGTCGGCTAAGGAATGCTCAACGATTATGTAATTTTTCTGTGATGTATGCGGATAATGTCTTCGTTCCTTTTCCTCTCAATGATTTACTAAAAGAGGCAGAATCCAATTCATCTCTAGATAGAAATCTATTTTTAGATGCATTGATTCTCATTAAAATGTATGAGCCACTTGTGAGGGCTGGTTTACTTTATTTCCAGCCTGATTTAGTTACTACTTGTCCTAGTTGTACTGTACATCTCAATCAGATTCAGCAAACTTTCCAAAATAGATTTGAATCAATTGGTTCTCCTGTCATTCAATCTGTTCTAAATTCGTTGCAGGTGTATGTCATGAAAGAAGGCGAAGAAGTATATCTTAAGATTCTTCCTTGTCCAGAATTAGGGATACAAGAAAGTTCGTTTATTCATTTTAGATATGAAGTTCCTTCAGTTGTTTTGTCTGCCTTGAATAAGGATGGAATTGGCGCTTCTCTCGATTTTGAGTCTATGCGAGAGATTGGCTTAGCGCAGCAGATTTTTCAAGAGATTAATGATGATTTGTCAATGTATAATGAGCAAAATATCGAAGCGCAATGTTCATACCTTACAGACAGGCCATCGGATCTTACTGTTTTGAAAGGCATGAGTGACAGTGTCTCGTTTGAAGATATATCTCATTATCGAATTTTGTCGCAGCTTACTCATTCCATTCCATATCTAGCGAATATCTCAACTGAAAAAATACTAAAATTGAGAAAAGAAGAAGGGGATGCTTTTGATAACTACAGAAGCTCAATTACTAAGGCGATGAAATCTGTAAAATTAGTTACAGCTAATGATTACAGGGATTTTTATCGAGATGAGATTCAATGTGGAATCAATAATATTCAACATGCAGTAAAGAATGCTAAAAATACCTATATGAGTGATGCTTTATTGATGGCTGGGTCTATCTGCATTAGTGTGGCTCAGCTAGGGATACCTCCGGAGTTGGCCCCAGTTGCAAGTCTCGCATCAGGTGCATTGGGGGCGGCTACAGTTACTGATATAATACGTAAGCATAGAGAAAATATTAATGGAACTAAAGCTATGGGTTATTATTTTTTGTGGAAATTAAATGAGTAGTATTACTCCATTGTGGAAGCTTGCTTCGCTGCCATATCGTGGATAATTCGGCATCGGTGAGGCCGTGTTAGAAGAAGAGCTCGATTATTGGGCTTATGTCCTGGTCCATTTCGTCCGAAGCAGGGGCTTCCTGTTGGATGCGCGTCTTGCGAAGGTGTGGTTGTGCGGCAATATGACCGGTATCGTGAAAGACGTGCTGATTATTTGAAGGTTTGAGCACCGGGGTTATTGCGGGACGGCACCGGCGTGCGTGGCATTGGGCACCATCGGTGCCGTCCCTGTTCGTGGTGGTTGTTTGATGGTTACTTGCCGGGTGCGTGTTCCCTCATGTTGTAGTCGCCGGTTTCCAGCTAGGTGGTGTTGCGCACAATCCGTTCCATGATGGCGTCGGCGTGGGTGCCGCCTCCGATTCGTTGGCGCCAGTCCTTTTGGGGGTATTGGGTGGCGAACAGGGTGGTGCCGGCATCATTGACGTTCTTCGATTTGCATGCGGTATTGCAGGAATGCTTTATGTGGTACGGCGAGCATCTGTTCTGCTTCTGTGCCACATTCCCGGATGGGAAGCAGGTGCAAGTGGAAGAATTGTGGGGAGAAGAGTCCTCATACCATGAGGCGAAATACGAACAATATATGCCGGTGGAGCCGTTGCCGGAAGTTCGCATTGCTTCGGAAACCGAGCTGGGCGACGTGTTTCCCAAGGCGCGTACCGCTCGCTATTACTACGATTATGGTGACGATTGGATCCATGATATTAAGCTGATGCGTACCTACCGCAGCGTGCACGTTGCGGATCCTCAGCTTTGGGATGGGGCGGGGGATGCGCCTTCGGAGGATGTCGGCGGGGTGTATGGGTTCGAGCGGTTCCTTGATACCTTGGGCAATCCCGAAGATGAAGAACATGATGGCATGGTTGAGTGGGCCAAGAATCAGATGTGGGATCGTCTCACGCTGAACCGCCATCGTGAGCGTCTGTTCCGTTGGCACAAGCACCGTGACATGATGCTGCAGTAGATGGCGTGGCTACAATATGAGCAGCTGTCAGCGGAATAGCCGTTTGTGGCTTGCGGACTAGGGGCTGAAAATGCTATAAATATATTGCTTTACTCGGAAACGAGAAAGGCTCCAAGTCGCCGGGGGGCTCCCCCGGCATTTTTTGTCAACGGGGACGGGGGATGCGATGCCGTCTGTATTGAGCATCTTCGCTGATGAGAGCGGTGAGTGGGGTAAACGATCAGAATATTATTTAATTACTCTTGTCTTTCATGACCAGTCTAAGGACATTAGTCTTGCCTTAGAGCGGTACCGCCAGTCGTTGGCTGACTATGGACTTCCTGATGTCCCTTTCCATGCTGGGCCGCTGCTTACCGGGCATGATGCTTACGAAGGGATGAGCCTATCGGAGCGTAAGAGGCTTCTGGGTTTATTCGTTATCATGACTCGGCGGCTGCCGATTACATATCGGACGTTTGTGCATCGTAAAAGTGATTTTGACGATAACCGCCAACGTTTTGAAGCGCAACTCAAACGCGATATTGTTAATCTACTTTTGGCGCATCTTTCGGATTTCCATTCTTATGGCACTGTCAAGGTGTATTACGACGGTGGCCAACAGATAGTTACTGATGCCCTGCGAGGCGGGATTGAGTATGCACTCTCAAAAGATGCCATTGTCTATCGTGACGCTTCTCCACGCGACTACCGGCTTGAACAAGTTGCGGATTTTCTATGCACCCTTGAATTGACCTGTGAGAAATTCCGGAATGGGGAACAAACTGAAACGGACAACAAGTTTTTTGGTGATTGGAAATCCTTCAGAGTCAATTATCTTAAGCCGATCCGCAGGAAAAGATTGGAATCATAAATTTGGCAGTGCCCATATATATTCGGGACACAATTGAATAACACGAAATAGCAAACAAAATCCCCGGACCTACACAATCATCGTCACGACAATCTCAGAAAACACCGTTACGGCAATCAGTGGTGTGGTGCCGTCGATGAAAGCGGGCATGGGTGGCAGATGATAGTAGGCGAGGTAGCAGGCCATGTCGGCGATAAGCAAAATCAGCAGGATGATGGCCAAAACGATGGCGGCGGTTGCCCTGAGAGCTCCGGAACTGTGCAACATGGTCAGCGCACATAGTTCCAGCGTGATCCACATGACGATGAGCAACAGTTCCGTGGTGATCGGCCGTTGCAACAGTAGCGAAGTAAGCACGGCCAGAATGGTATAGGCGGCAACGCCACCGACCGCGAACCGCTGAATCCGCCGATTTCGCCGGCCCTATTAAGTCCCTCAACTCCATCAATCGCCGTCTGACCCATCACATCACGCTTTCATACACATTGCCGATTGACAGTCCTAGAACACAGCCTAGAACTGTCATGGCATGTTCGTGCAGATAGGGGCTCCAACAAAATTGGCTAAAAGAGAACTTGGCAACCTATAACAAGGACGCGCCCGTGTGCCCTTACCGTTCAGCTCCGCTCACGAATGAAATCGAAGATCACGTCGAAGACCTGCTGGCTCCAGAAATCGTACTCATGTTCGGCGCCGTCGACTAGCACCAGCTGCGCGTCCACGCCGTGCTCGACCAGTCGGTCGCGCATCTTGACGGATTGATGATAGGGGACCACGGTGTCGGCGGTACCGTGCAACAGGAGCATCGGCGGATACTGTTGGTCATCCCGCACCTGCAGGTAGGGGCTCATGTCAGCCGCGCGCTGACGGACCTCGGCATTGATGCCGGTCTCATGGGTCGCACCCACCACGGCCGCGAACGGGCCGAAATAATACAGCCGGAATGGATTGGTCTCATCGTCGAATGCGTCGACTGCTTCAAGCATGTCGGTGGGCGGGAAGCAGCTGACCACGTACTTCACCGCATCGCTTTCATCGGCATTGGTGCCGTCCTCATACCGCGGATCGTCGGCGGTCAACCCCACCAGCAGCGACGTGTTGCCGCCGGACGACGTGCCCCAGATGCCGAGACGGTCGGGGTCCACGTGCCATTGACGCGCGTTTGCCCTGAGATAGCGGATGGCTGCTTTGACGTCCTCGAGATATGCGGGGAACATGTCGTGGGGGTCGCTCGAGGCATCGCGATGATTCACCGTAGCCACCACAAAGCCTTCGCGGGCCAAAGCCGAGAGCTGCGGAATCTCGTAGTCGCGATGCGGCGTGGTCCAGGCGCTGCCTTGCACGAATACCACGGTGGGGTAGCGGCGGTCATCGTCATCGCCGGTGGATTGTGGTGAGATGATATCCATCACCAGGTTATCGGCCCCGGTCTTGTACGCCACGTTGCGGGTCAGCGTGGCCAACCCGGCAAGCGTGGGATTGTGCGGGATATGGATGACATTGTTTGCGCCGGCGTTGGCATCACTGACTTTGGCTGAATCGGTAGTGTTCATGGAATCCCCCTAGCTTTGTTGCTATAGAGGTCATCATACAAGAAATAGGCATGATTACGGCACAACGATGTCTCGGTCACAGCGAAGACATAAAGACGCGAAGACGCGCCCGGCAGCGCGCGCTGCCTGCCTGCGAGTTGCCTTCAAGTGCACTTCAAGCGATAAGGTGACATAAGCCGCGGCAATGGAGATTGCTGCCCGGCAACGAGGCGGACAGTGCCCGTTCGCCGATTCACGATAACAGAAATGAGACACTATGAAGACTCAGGAAATCGGACAATCCGGCATGATTGCGTCACGAGTGGCGCTGGGCGTGATGCGCATGGACGCGTTGGATGCCGCCGATGCGGCACGTACCGTGGCCGTGGCCCATGATTCTGGCATCGACTATTTCGACACGGCGGACATCTATGGATTCCATGATCATGCCGCGCACGCCAGTTCGAAGCGTTTCGGCCAAGCGTGGAAGGACGCAGGACTCGACCGCAGCACCATCTTCATCCAAACCAAGTTCGGCATCGACTACAGTTTCGGCGAAAACGATGGCGGCGCAAACGGGTATGACTTCAGCGCCAAGCATCTGATTGACGCACTCGATCACGAGCTTGAGGCTTTGCAGACGGATTACGTCGACGCCGTGCTGCTGCACCGTATTGACACGCTGTTTGAGTTGAACGAGGTCGCCGAAGCATTCGACGCGTTGGAATCAAGTGGCAAAGTGCGTCATTTCGGAGTCAGCAATATGGGCCCGTGGCAGATCGAACTATTGCAAAGCGGCCTTCGTCAGAAATTGGAAATCAACCAACTGCAGTTCGGCCTGATGCATACGCAGATGCTCGACGCTGAAATCCAATTCAATATGGCGAGCGATCCCGCAGCCGATCGCACCGGTGGCATCCTGCCTTATTCACGGCTGAAGCATATGACCATTCAGGCATGGTGCCCATTCCAATCCGGCACGGAATACGGTCCGTTCGTCGGCAACGAGCATTTCCCCGAGCTGAACGTCGAATTGACCCGTCTTGCCGGCAAATACGGTTCCACGCCCAACGGCATTGCCGTCGCTTGGATTCTGCGTCATCCCGCCGGTATCCAGCCGTTGCTCGGCTCAATGACACCGGAGCGCATCCGCCAGATGGCGGCCGGTGCCGATATCGAACTCGAACGCCGTGACTGGTGGTCGCTGTATCAGGCAGCCGGCAATCCGTTGGTGTGAGCGAGAGATGACGAGACCACTGCCGTTGAGGCGCGTGTTCAGCGTGCATACATCTCAACGGCAGTTAATGCTGTGTCAATCCACCCACGACGAGAACAACGACACGAACATTCCGCGAATCACATCAGAACGACGGCATATCGAGCGAGGGAACTGAATCATCGGCCTTACTGGTCCCGTTCGCGGGCGAGTCGACATCGTGATTGCGGAACCACTCGACAACCTGTGTTTCACTCACCGGCATCAAATCCCAAGCATCCAAGCCAACATTCAGTGCCTCCGGGCGTGCACCATCTGGCGAAAGCTGATGTGTATGTCCATACAGCAGTTTGCGGCCGTCAAACGGCAACGCCTTGCCGCTGAACTTCGCCACATCATCGGGCCAACTGTATGCCAGATCCTCCCGATACGGGTAATGCGAAAGATTGACCGTACCGAGTCCCTCAATCTCAACCGTATCGTGCGGCTCCAAACTTTCGAACAGGTTAAGTGCGGGGCGGTCTTCCAACCACCAGTCATCATGGTTGCCGATCACACCATGCAGATGCTTGCAATTGAGCGCTCGCAGGCAGTTCTTCAGATGGGTCAGCGATGTGCGGAAACCGATATCACCCAGAATCCACAGCTCGTCATCCGGGCCGACCAAAGTGTTGATATGATCCACAATCGCCTTGTCATGCGCATCCGTATCGGCAGTCTGACGAAATGTCGAACCTGCACTGAACGTCGTTTCCTTGGCCCAATCCTCGGCGACTCGGCGACCCTGCGCTCGCAACACCTCCTCGTAACGCGAGCGCGTCGGGTCAAACGTCGTGAACCCTCTCAACACCGTGACCAGCGGATGCCCGAAATGCGTGTCGGTCGTGAAATACCTCATGACAGTCGCCTTCCCTTTTCGGCGTGCAGCAATCGTTTCCCATCCTAGGCGCAGCCGGCACCTGTCGGTTCGTGTTGCCATAATGAGGCGCATTGCAGGGGAACCAGTGAACGCAAGCTGCCAGCCATCGTGACGGCGAACGGGTTGAGAAAGGCGCTGTGCCTGACCCTTGGAACCTGTTGGCCAACACCATCGAAGGGAGCAAACGATGTCTTTTGACGCCGCCGCATTCGGCCCGATCACCTTGAACCACCTGCCGCCGTTCGCCCAGCGCCTACGACATGCAGTACACGTGGAAACCCGAATGGGACGTGTGAGGCGCACGATGGATGAGCGGTGGGCGCGTGCTTTGCGTGCCAAGGGCATTGATATTGACGAGGCTGACGGTGCTGGTGGGAAACAGGCACACGACGGCAAACGGCATACCGACATCACGGGTACTGGTCGACGCCCCGAGTCCCAGCCGGCTGCCGGGCTCCGCGGTCGATCCAATACCAGTACGAATCTGCCGGGGCCGAAGGTGACGGCACGCGCCACGCCATTCAAGGCCACCGGTCATAAGGGCGGCATCAGCCGGCAGGGGAATTGAGCTGATCGCAGAACCATCGCGCGATGAATGGGCGCGGCCAACGCCATTCCGCCATTGTTGAGCCGCTTCTACTTGGACCGGTACCTCTTTGAACGGAGATATCATTCCGCAAAAGGTCGAATGTACCTCTTTGAACGGAGATATTCCATATTGAAGCTATTCCGGCATCATATGGTACGTAGGAAATCCCGGATATCGGCGATTTCCTCATCACAGATGGCATGGGCCATGCCGGAATACTCGCGATAGGTCAGATGTCCGGCCCGTTCAAGGACCTGATGGGCCGTTTGCTGGTCGGGCAGCGGAATCGTGCGGTCCTGCGCGCCATACGCCAGGAAGAATCGGGTAGGGGAGTCAAGCGCCGCCTGTTCCTCGCCCATGAACGAAGGACTGAGCAGGATCGCGGCATCGAACAACGTCGGATGCACCTTGACCAGACGATACGACAGATAACCGCCTTGGGAGAAACCGATCAATATCTTCCTGCGATGGGCGAATGCCGAGGCATCCAGCAGTGAAGCCACCGCATCCCCGACCGCCGCGCATTCGCGTTGGCGCTCGTCCACGCCGCAGCCGTCGGGATACCAGTAATTGCCGCCCATATAGGGCCTCGCGTAGGTGGCGCGGAACGAGATATAGCTGGGTACGGCGGCAATTGCGGCCGGGGCCGCATCGGCTCGCGTCGGCGCATATACGGCGTCGAGAATCCGCATCATCTCGCTTTCGTCGTTGCCGTAACCGTGGAACATCAGGAAAATGGGGTCATTGCCGCCGGCATCGATCTGGCTTGTCATCTGCATTCGCATCGTCATCACCTCACCAGCGAGCTTACATGCATTAGACTTGTAGCGATTGACCCACCGAGCACGCAAGGAGCAAGTTATGGAGCCGAGGCGCGGGCCTCTCACCGCAGGCGAGAAAGTGCAGTTCACCGACCGCAAGGGCAAGAAGATCACCGATCAGCTTGTGGCCGGCGGCTCCACGCAGACCGAGCATGGCCTGATTCTGCATGACGATGTGATTGGCAAGACCGAAGGCACCGTAATCCTCACCGTGCATGCCAAGCGCGAGGCACAGGTCAATCAGGTCTACCCCGAGAAAGACAAGAACAAGCCGTGGAAATCGTCGCGCGCCATCGGCGGCTGGGAGTATGCGGTGATGCGCCCGCGACTGGCCGATTATGTGCTTTCGATGCCGCGCGGCGCGCAGATCATGTATCCGAAGGACATCGCCCAAGTTATTCAGCTCGGCGACATCCGCTCCGGCATGCGCGTGCTTGAGTCCGGTGCCGGCTCGGGCGCGATGAGCGTGAACCTGCTGGACGCCGTGGGCGAGCGCGGCCACCTGACCACGATCGAGCTGCGCCCCGAATTCGCCAAGGTCGCCCAAGCCAATGCCACGCTGTACTATGGCGAGGCCCCCAGCTGGTGGGATCTCAAAACCGGCGACTTCGATTCCGTTGCCGCCGAACTGCCCGAACACTGGTTCGACCGCATCATGCTCGACATGCTCGACCCGTGGAACAGGCTCGAGCAGGCATACCGCGTGATTGCCCCCGGCGGCGTGTTGGTCAGTTACGTAACTACCACCACGCAGATGAGCCGCATGGCCGAAGCCCTGCGCGCGGCCGGCTGCTGGACCGAGCCGCAGATCCAGGAATCGTTCGAACGCACATGGAAGGCCCAGGGCCTCGCCGTACGCCCCGACCACCAGATGATCGGTCATACCGGTTTCCTTGTTATCTCGCGCGCCATGGCCTCCGGGTTCGAGGCGCTCAGAAAGCGCGATCGCGTGACCAAGGACACACAGACCGACATCGACTCGCTCACCGACGAACAGCGTGAAGCGCAGATCGAGGAACTGGAACTGCGCGACATCTCCGACCACAAACTACGTAAGGTGTTGCGCGACCTCGACCGTCAGGTGGGAGAACTTGGCAATACGCACGAATAACCGCCAAACGATGAGTTTGTGAACGCTCACACACCTCTATACTGGAAGCAATACCACACCGCCACACCGCCACACCGGGCAGACGGTTCGTGAAGGGAGCCACGGATGGGCATCAAGCTGAGTAAAGTCGCCAAAGCGGCGAAGAAATACGACCATATTCTCATCATCATGAGGCATGCCAAGGCTGAGCCGTTCGGCGACAAGGGTGACTCGGAGCGCGAGCTCACCGACAAAGGTCTGAAACAGGCGAAGGCCGTGGGCAAGGGCATCGAGTCGTTGGGACTGGTGCCCGACCAAATCTCCTGCTCGTCCGTTACCCGCACGCGCCAGACGTTGGACCGCATGCTCAAGACCTTTGGCGACAAGCCAATCGTCGACTACCGCATCAGCCTGTATGACGGGGGAGTGCAGGCGGTGTTCGACGAGCTCGCCCACGTCAAGGCCAAGAATCGCGTGTTCATGATCGTGGGCCACGAGCCGACTGTGTCGATCAGCGCCCAATGGCTCGCCTCCGCCGACTCCGACGGCGAACGACTCGACCTGCTGAATTTGGGACTTTCGCCCGCATCCATCGTGATCATGGGATCGAACAAACCGTTCGACGAATGGCAGGTGCACAGCGGCGAACTGCTCGCGGTCATCAATGTGAAAGACTTCGACTAAAGCGGATATAAATTCCATCTATAACGACACTCTGCGGCCATTTATAAGGGCCGGAATCCGGATGTTTTGCTACCCTAAGTCGGGTTACGAACGCATACATTGGAGGATTCATGTCCACTCTGACTTCCGTCTCCGGCTTCCCCCGCATCGGGCAGAACCGCGAACTGAAGAAGATCATCGAAGGCTACTGGAAGGGTGCCAACGACCTCGCCGCCGTCAAGGCCACCGCCGCCGAACTGCGCGCCAAGCACTGGAAGCTGCAGCAGGCCGCCGGCATCGACCTCATTCCCAGCAACGACTTCAGCTACTACGATCAGATGCTGGACACCGCCATCCTTCTCAACGTGATTCCGCAGCGTTACGCACGTCTCTCCTTCGACAACCAGGAGGACACGCTCTTCGCCATGGCCCGCGGCTACCAGGGCGACAAGGGCGACGTGACCGCCCTGCCGATGAAGAAGTGGTTCACCACCAACTACCACT
>OAUU01000249.1_pt1 | contig 51479 bp, 47 predicted proteins | sample 1501381 | NCBI WGS metagenome assembly OAUU01 (sample SAMEA2580057, study PRJEB22360) | human gut metagenome | reverse complement strand
CTGATAATAATAAAAAATAAACATTATATACAAATAATCAGACAATTATAAGAATAAACTGGTAGACAAACAAATGAGAAAGTTGTATATTAGGATATAACAAATTCGGTAAAGACAACTGTCCGTGCAGTAAAGACAGCTGATCGGAATACAGAATGCAGAAAGGAAGCTGATTATGAAAGAGCAGACCACTTATAAGAAGGACGCCCTCAACCGTTTCTCGGTATCGGATGCGGGGAAGCAGGCAGCCGGAATGTACGATCCGGGTTACGAGCACGATAACTGTGGTATCGGTTCGGTTGTCAACATTAAGGGAATCAAGACACACGAGACTGTGGAGAATGCGTTAAAGATCGTTGAGAACTTAAAGCACAGAGCAGGCAAGGATGCGGAGGGAAAGACCGGTGACGGTGTCGGTATTCTGCTGCAGATATCCCACAAGTTTTTTTCCAAGGCGGCAAAACAGCTTGGAATCGAACTCGGTGAGGAGAGAGACTATGGTGTCGGCATGTTCTTTTTCCCGCAGGACGAGTTAAAGCGCAACCGTGCCAAGAAGATGTTCGAGGTCATTGTCGGCAAGGAGGGAATGGAGTTCCTCGGCTGGCGTGAAGTTCCGACCGATCCGACGAAGCTGGGACAGAAAGCGGTGGACTGCATGCCGTATATCATGCAGGGTTTTGTGAAGCGTCCGGCGGATGTGGAGAAGGGACTGGCGTTTGACCGCAAGCTGTATGTGGCGCGAAGAGTCTTCGAGCAGTCCAACGACGATACCTATGTGGTATCCCTTTCCAGCCGTACGATCGTCTATAAGGGAATGTTTCTTGTGGAGCAGCTTCGTCTGTTTTTTGCGGATTTACAGGATAAGGATTACGAGTCGGCGATTGCAACCGTGCATTCCCGTTTCTCCACGAACACGAACCCGAGCTGGGAGAGAGCGCACCCGAACCGTTTTATCGTACATAACGGTGAGATCAATACGATCAAGGGCAACGCCGATAAGATGCTCGCCCGTGAGGAGACGATGGAGTCCGAGCACTTAAAAGGCGAACTTCAGAAAGTGCTTCCGGTCATCAACAGTGAGGGATCGGATTCCGCGATGCTGGACAATACGCTGGAGTTCCTCGTGATGAGTGGTATGGAGCTTCCGCTCGCAGTCATGATCATGATCCCAGAGCCGTGGGCAAACAACAATATCATGTCGCAGAAGAAAAAGGATTTTTACCAGTATTACGCGACGATGATGGAGCCGTGGGACGGACCGGCATCCATCCTCTTTTCCGATGGCGATATGATGGGAGCCGTGCTTGACCGCAATGGTCTGCGTCCTTCCCGTTACTATATTACGGATGATGATTATCTGATCCTCTCCTCCGAGGTCGGCGTGCTGGACATCGACCCGACGAAGATTGTGGTAAAGGAGCGTCTGCGTCCGGGCAAGATGCTGCTCGTGGATACCGTCAAGGGAAGAGTCATCGATGACGACGAACTCAAGGAGACTTACGCGAACAAGCAGCCATATGGTGAGTGGCTTGACCGCAACCTCTTAAAACTCGAGGATTTAAAGATCCCGAATGAGCGTGTGCCGGAGTATACCAAGGAAGAGCGCCAGCGCATGCAGAAGGCATTCGGTTATACCTACGAATCTCTGCGCGAGGCGATCCTGCCGATGGCGAAAAACGGTGGCGAGGGTACATCCGCCATGGGTATTGACACACCGCTTGCAGCGCTTGCGAGTGACCATCAGCCGCTGTTTAATTACTTCAAACAGCTGTTTGCGCAGGTGACCAACCCGCCGATCGACTCGATCCGTGAGAAAGTCGTGACCTCTACGACCGTCTACATCGGCGAGGACGGCAACCTCTTGGAGGAGCGGGCGGAGAACTGTAAGGTATTGAAGGTCAACAACCCGATTCTGACCAACACCGACCTGATGAAGATCAAGGCGATGAAGGTCGACGGATTCAAGGTAGAAGTACTGCCGATTATCTACTATAAGAATACAAGCTTGGAGAAGGCGATCGAGCGTCTGTTTGTGGAGGCGGATCGTGCGTACCGTGAGGGAGCGAACATTCTGATCCTCTCCGACCGCGGCATCGACGAGAACCATGTGCCGATCCCGTCACTGCTCGCTGTATCAGCACTGCAGCAGCATCTGGTAAAGACGAAAAAGAGAACGGCGGTTGCCATGATCTTAGAGTCCGGAGAGCCTCGTGAGGTACACCATTTTGCGACGCTCCTCGGCTACGGAGCCTGTGCGATCAACCCGTATCTGGCACAGGATACCGTAAAACAGCTGGTGGACGAGCATATGCTGGACAAAGATTATTATGCGGCGGTTCAGGATTACAATGCAGCGATTTTAAACGGCATCGTCAAGATCGCATCCAAGATGGGAATCTCGACGATCCAGTCCTACGAGGGTTCCAAGATCTTCGAGGCGATCGGTATCAATAAGGATGTGATTGACAAGTATTTCACGAATACGGTCAGCCCGATCGGCGGCATTACGCTGGAGGATATTGCGGATGACGTCAATGAGCTTCACTCGGCGGCGTACGATCCGCTGGGATTAGAGACGGATCTCACATTGGACAGCAGAGGACGCCACAAGATGAGAAGCGGCGCAGATCCGCATCTCTACAATCCGGCGACGATTCATCTGCTTCAGGAGGCGACAAAGCGCGGCGACTACGAACTCTTTAAACAGTACACAGAGCTTGTGAATAAAGAAGAGAGAGAGATCACGCTCCGCGGTCTGATGGATTTCAATTACCCGAAAAAGGGCGTGCCGCTCGAGGAGGTCGAGAGTGTCGATTCCATCGTGACGCGTTTTAAGACGGGGGCAATGTCCTACGGTTCCATCTCCAAGGAGGCGCACGAGACGTTGGCGATCGCCATGAACCGTCTGCACGGCAAGTCCAACTCCGGCGAAGGAGGAGAGGATGCAGACCGTCTTGCGAGCAAGAACAGCCCGGTCAACCGTTGCTCTGCGATCAAGCAGGTGGCGAGCGGACGTTTCGGTGTGACCAGTGAGTATCTGGTGAGCGCGCAGGAGATTCAGATCAAGATGGCACAGGGCGCAAAGCCGGGCGAGGGCGGACACCTGCCGGGCAAGAAGGTCTATCCGTGGATTGCAAAGACCAGACTTTCCACACCGGGTGTATCATTGATCTCCCCGCCGCCGCATCATGACATCTACTCGATCGAGGATCTGGAGCAGTTGATCTTCGACTTAAAGAATGCGAACCGTGATGCGCGCATCACCGTGAAACTGGTATCCGAGGCGGGAGTCGGTACGGTCGCAGCCGGCGTTGCAAAGGCAGGCGCACAGGTTGTCCTGATCTCCGGCTATGACGGCGGTACCGGTGCGGCTCCGTCCAGCTCGATCCACAATGCGGGACTTCCGTGGGAGCTTGGTCTTGCGGAGACACATCAGACATTGATTATGAACGGACTGCGCAACAAAGTACGCATTGAGACGGACGGCAAACTGATGAGCGGCCGCGATGTCGCTACGGCAGCGCTGCTCGGAGCGGAGGAGTTCGGATTTGCCACAGCGCCGCTTGTGACCTTAGGCTGCGTGATGATGCGCGTCTGTAACCTGGATACCTGTCCGGCAGGTATTGCGACACAGAACCCGGAGCTTCGGAAGCGTTTTGCCGGCAAGCCGGAATATGTGGAGAATTTTATGCGCTTTATCGCACAGGATCTGCGGGAGTATATGGCAAAGCTCGGATGCCGCACGATCGACGAGATGGTCGGCAGAAGCGATCTGCTTAAGGTGCGCGAGGATCTTTCGGGACGCGACCGCGAGATCGATCTCTCCAATCTTTTGAACAACCCGTTTGCGGGACCGAAGGAGAAAGTAACCTTTGACCCGAAGCATGTCTATGATTTTGAACTGGAGAAGTCCAAGGATGTGACCGTGCTCTTAAAACAGTTAAAGGGTGCGTTAGAGCAGAAGCAGCGCAGAAGCATTGATGTGGAGGTGACGAACACCGACCGTTCCTTTGGTACGATTTTCGGTTCGGAGATCACGAAGAAGTACGGCGGAGAGGGACTGCCGGAGGATACCTTCATTGTAAAATGCAACGGTGCCGGCGGACAGAGTTTCGGAGCTTTTATCCCGAAGGGACTGACGTTAGAGCTGGTCGGCGATTCCAACGATTACTTTGGAAAAGGATTATCCGGCGGCAAGCTTGTCGTCTATGCACCGGCGGGCGTGAAGTATGAGAAGGATGAGAATATCATCATCGGTAATGTGGCGCTCTACGGAGCAACCAACGGAAAAGCGTTTATCAGCGGCGTCGCAGGCGAGCGTTTCTGCGTGCGCAACTCGGGAGCTTCCGCAGTCGTGGAGGGTGTCGGAGACCACGGATGTGAATATATGACGGGAGGCCGTGTCGTCGTGCTCGGCAAGACCGGCAAGAATTTTGCTGCCGGCATGAGCGGCGGTATTGCTTATGTGCTCGATGAGGACAATGACCTCTACACAAGAATGAATAAGGAAATGGTATTCAGCCAGGAGATTTCCAACAAATATGATGTCATGGAATTAAAGGACATGATCAAGGAACATGTGGCGCTGACCAACTCGGAAAAGGGCAAGAAGATCCTGGATAATTTCAGCGAGTATCTGCCGAAGTTCAAGAAAGTCATACCGTATGACTATAACCGTATGCTTATGGCGATTGTTCAGATGGAGGAGAAAGGTCTTTCTTCCGAACAGGCACAGATTGAAGCTTTTTATGCAAATACGCGTGGATAGTGTGTGAGCAGGTGTCGTTTGACATGTGTGACTCATGCATTTTCGAGAAAGGATAGAATTATGGGAAAACCAACAGGATTTATGGAATATGACAGAGAAGATGCCCGCGCCATTGAGCCGAAGGAGCGGATCAAAAATTTTAATGAGTTCCACATTCCTCTGTCCAAAGAGAGACAACAGATTCAGGGCGCGCGCTGCATGAACTGCGGCGTGCCGTTCTGCCAGGCGGGAATGAACATCATGGGGATGACCTCGGGATGCCCGCTGCACAACCTGGTTCCGGAGTGGAATGATCTTGTATACACGGGGAACTGGGAGCAGGCATACAACCGCCTGAAGAAGACCAACAATTTCCCGGAGTTTACCTCCCGGGTATGTCCGGCACTCTGCGAGGCTGCCTGCACCTGCGGGCACTGGGAAGATCCGGTAACCTGCAAGGCGAACGAGCACGGCATCATCGAGAATGCGTATGAGCAGGGTTATGCGGCGGCAAAGCCTCCGAAAGTGCGCACCGGCAAGAAGATCGCGGTGATCGGCTCCGGTCCTGCGGGGCTTGCGGCGGCGGATCAGCTCAACAAGCGCGGGCATTCTGTGACGGTCTATGAGCGGGACGACAGAGTCGGCGGACTTCTGATGTACGGAATTCCGAATATGAAGTTGGAAAAATGGGTCATCGACCGCAAGGTTGCCGTCATGAAGGAGGAGGGCATCACCTTTGTGACCGGCACCAATGTCGGAAAGGATGTAAAGGCCTCCAAGCTGTTAAAGGAGTACGACCGTGTGATTTTAGCGTGCGGCGCCAAGAATCCGAGAGACATCAAGGCACCGGGACGGGATGCCAAGGGAATCTATTTTGCCGTGGATTTTTTAAAAGCAACGACGAAGAGTCTCCTGGATTCTGAGCTAAAAGACGGCAGCTATATCTCCGCAAAAGGGAAAAAAGTGGTCATTATCGGCGGCGGCGATACCGGAAATGACTGCGTGGGCACGTCCATCCGCCACGGCTGCGCGAGCGTGACACAGCTTGAGATGATGCCGCAGGCACCGGCAAAGCGCGCGGAGAATAATCCGTGGCCGGAGTGGCCGAAGGTGTTAAAGACCGATTACGGCCAGGAGGAAGCGATTGCGATGTTCGGGCACGACCCGCGGATCTATCAGACGACGGTGAAGGAATTCTTAAAAGACAAGAACGGCAATCTCTGCGGGCTTGTCACTGTAAAGCTCGAACCGAAGCGGGATGAGAAGACCGGGCGTGTGACGATGACCGAGGTTGCGGGAAGCGAGCAGAAGATGGAAGCGGATCTTGTGCTGATCGCTGCCGGATTCCTCGGCACGGAAAAATATGTGGCGGACGCGTTCGGTGTGGACTTAAACGGCAGAACCAACGTCGCAACGGCGGAGGGCGCCTATGAGACCAGCGTGAAGAATGTGTTCGCGGCGGGCGATGTGCACAGAGGACAGTCCCTTGTCGTCTGGGCGATCCGCGAGGGACGCGAGGTCGCGCGCGAGGTCGATGAGAGCCTGATGGGTTATTCGTATCTGGAGGTGCAGTAACTTCCAGATCCCTGAGGCTGCCATATCAGATGGCAGCCTCTTTTAGAGTAATAATAAGAAACACATCTCTTGATTTTGAGTGGAAGGTAGCGGAAATTCTAGTCAAAAAACGTGGCATTTCTAACCAGCCAGATGTTTGCATCTTTGATGATCCGTGTCTTTCCAAGTTTGGAGCACTCCACGGATTGTCTCTGATTTGTCGGACACACTCCGCGAGTGTTCAAACGTGGAAGAGACACGGAATCTGATGTAAACATCTGACAGGAAGGAATGCTCACATTTTTTTCAAAAGAATTTTTTACTACCTTTCACTCAAAATCGTGTAGTGTGTTTCTTATTATTATCTGCCGCTTCAAAGGTTGCCATCTGATATGCCAGCCTCAGCAATCCATATTGGTAAAGGAGTGCAGAATCTGTGTGAGCGCCTCCGAAGTCTCATGAATCTCGTCCAGATTATGGGTACGGCTGCCATTAAACCACTGGCGCAGCACCTGGACAATGCCTCCGGCATAAAAAGCAGCAATGGTGTCCCGGATGGCTGCCGTGGCATTGGGAAACAGATTGTTTTCCCGGATGTGCAGCAGGGTATTGTGATAGATCTCATCGGTAAAGAGATCCAGAAGAACAGACTGCATATTGCTCTCTAAGACCCGCTGGATCATCTGCTGGTGCTCCCGCATGAATTCAATACAGCGCTGGAACATAAAAGCGGAATAGTCAGACAGCGAATCCTTCTTGTGCTCTTTGGCATCCATGGAGAAGGTTTCCTCATACTGACGGATAAAGAAAGTAAAAAATTCATATTTGTCCGCGTAATGCTTATAAAAGGTGGCGCGGCGTACCATGGCACGGTCACACAGTTCACCGACCGTAATATCTTCAAAACGTTTTTCACAAAGCAGAACCAGAAAGGCATCCGAGAGGGCTTTTCTGGTTTTTAAAATTCTAAGATCTGTTTTTTCTTCCATATTGCAATTGGTGCGGTATTTGCGGTATTGGTGCTGTCGTTCCGTTCTATTTCACTTCCGGTGATATTAGTGCTTACGATCGAGACGGCAATCTGGATCAATCTTTCCATTCCGTATTACAGTGGAAAGCCATTGTTCTATATTGCATATCTGATTATCAGTTCGATCCAGCTTGGGGCAACGGTGGATTATGCGATCCTGTTTACCGACCGTTACCGGGAGAAGAGGGAGTGCCTTGGGAAAAAGGAGAGTATTGTAGAGACGATTGCAGACGTGACAGCCTCCATACTGACTTCCGGAACCGTTCTTACGGTGGTCGGCTTCCTGCTGGGTATCATATCAACGCATGGACTTTTGTCACAGCTTGGCTATCTGCTTGGGAAAGGAACCATCTGCTCGGTAATTGCAGTGTTTTTTGTACTGCCGGGACTTTTATATGTGATGGATCGGTTGTTTATTAAGAAGAAAAAGGGAGGAATGGAACATGAATAAAAATAAGAAAACAGCAGCGAGAATGGCTTCGGTGGTACTGGCGGGAACATTGACCTTATCCGGAGGTGCTTCTGCGGTACTGGCAGCGACACCGAGCGAAAAAGAGGAAGTGGATGCTTCCGGGGACGTCAATGGCGTCTATGTGGTCAACCAGTTCTCCGGGGGAACGATCGTCGACTATGGAAATTATACGAGTGTGCGCAATCTGACGACAGAGGATGCCATCACACAGGAGGGGGATGAGGTTACTTTCCATACAGATGCGGATAAAGTCTATTATCAGGGAGATCTGGACACAAAAGACATTCCGTGGAATATTTCCGTGAGGTATTATATGGACGGAAAAGAGTATACACCGGAAGAGATTGCCGGAATGTCCGGAGCATTGGAGTTAAAACTGTCCATCTCGGAGAATACGAAGTGTGATGAGAGCTTCTGGGACGGCTATGCATTGCAGGCAGCCATCACACTGGATACGAACCAGTGCAGGAACATTGTGGCGGAGAATGCAACCGTTGCCAATGCCGGATCAGACAAACAGCTTTCCTATATCATACTGCCGGGCAAGGGCGCAGATCTCACGGTGACCGCAGATGTGACCGATTTTGAGATGGATGCGATCACGATCAACGGCGTAAAGCTGAACATGAATATGGAAATGGATGATTCGGAAATACAGGATCAGATCAATGAAATCTGCGACGCGGTTGACAAGCTGAATGATGGAGCAATCTCACTCGCGGACGGAACCGGCAGCCTTGTAGATGGAGCGGGAACGCTCTACGACGGCACGGTGAAGGTAAAGGATGGGGCAGGCAGCGTAAAGGATGGCATGACAAGCTTAAACAGCGGTATTGCAACCGTACAGGATGCACTTCGCACCCTGAATGGAAAATCATCGACATTGACGGACGGATCGGCACAGGTGCTCTCGGCGCTTCAGACGATACAGTCTTCTCTGGCAGGAGTCAGCGTGAATGCAGACCAGTTGTCTGCGCTGGTAAATTCCTCGGCACAGATCAATGCCGGGATCTCTTCTCTGGTGGCAGGATTGTCCGATATGAATGCAGGCATTGACAGCTATTATGCGAATCTGGAAGCTGCCGGAATTACGGATGTAAATGCTTATGCGGCGCAGAATGAGCAGGCGGCAGCGGCGCTTGGAATCACGGATTCACAGAGGGCAATTTACGGCGCGTATGTATCCGGCGGTGACGGTGCAGCAGTGGTAAAGATCGGGGAGCTTGCGGCTGCGGGAGATGCAGAAGCTTTGGCACTCTATCAGCAGTATGCCCAGACGGGAGATGCTTCCGGGATACAGAGTTATATCCAGACAGCCGGAAAGCTGATCAATGTGGAGACATTGCTAAAAGCGGATGCCGCTTATATCGCAGGAAGTAATACGCTGATTGCAGGAGTAGACGGGGCGCTGGATGAACAGAATGGGGCATTGATGACCGGAGCAGTGGCGCTCCGTGACAGCTATGTGCAGTTTAATGCGGCAATTGGTCAGATGGTATCGTCTCTTTCCTCGCTGGCAGAAAATATGACGACGTTAAAAAATGGAATTGACGCGCTCACAGCACAGTATCAGATTTTAAATACAGGAATTTTAGAATACACCGATGCAGTTGGACAGATTACTTCCGGCTATGGGCAGATCTGTCAGGGAGCAGCAACGCTTGCCAACGGAACCGCAGATCTGTACGATGGAACGACGGGACTGGTCAGTGGTGTAAAGGAATTATATGACGGAAGTACTGATCTGGATGAGGGAGCCGGTAAGCTTGCGGACGCAACCACAGAATTTTCTGACAAGACTGCGGATGCAGATACGAAGGTAACCGACACGATTACGGATACGGTAGATGAGATGATGGGAAAAGATGTGGAAGTAGTCTCCTTTGTTTCCGAGAAGAATACGAATGTGGATTCCGTTCTTTTCGTCATGAAGACGGATGCGGTGCAGATACCAGACGAGGAGGAAATAGATATAACAGTGCAGGAAGAGAAGACCTTCTGGCAAAAGATACTGGCACTGTTTGGAGTGGAATAATTTCATAAGGTTATTTTGAAAGTCATGGCAGCCCCTGTTTGTAATTCAAAGAATTCTGTGCTAAGATAAAGCCAGAAACACGCAGGAAGAAAAGGGGAGTAGGATGAGTCGCAAACGAAGAAGAACGGGGACTGCCGGACAGGCAAACACAACAGAGCGCACAGCAGTGACGGAGACGGTTGACGCAAGTGTGGAACCGGCACAGGAACAGGTAAAAGCCTGTGATACAGCCTGCGTAAAAATCGCAGATATGGAGCCGGATTTTTCAGATATTGAGGTAAAAAATCCGCGCATCGGAAAAGTGATGAAGCTGGAAGAAGAAGCGAAGCGGCAGAGCGAGATTGAGAAGCTGCGTGCAAGAAGAATCCGGCAGGAGCAGGAATATATTGACCAGATGAGTCTGTCCGTGGAGAGTCATCTGCGAGCCACAAAGGAGGAGCAGCAGTATAACGAGCAGTTTGAGGAGCGCATCCGCACAGAGATATACCGGATGCACGGAATCAGCGAGGACAAGCTGCAGGGCATGACGGAGTACCGCAATGCGTGGTATCAGGGCACAGCGTTTGCACTGTTTTTCCTGTCGATTGTGTTGATCGCCATCTGCGGTGTATTGCATGGGTTTGGCTCGGAGATCTGCATTTTTATGGCGTTCTATACCGCCATTGAAGGTGCATTGCTCTCCAACGGGAGAAAGCAGTCCCTGTTTTTTACTGTTCTGACGAAAGGCGTATACCTGCTGCTGTTTCCGGTCATGCTCGTGACGTTTACCTGCTACGAACTTGGTTTTGAGGAATATGCGCTTCTGGTGCCGGTTTTTACCGTGGCAGGTGTTGTGGTGCTCATGATCGGAGCGCTGTCCTATTTTCTGTATGATCCCTATCGTGTGGATCGCAGGAACCGTAAGAAGGCGAACCGCTATATCGTAGAGATCGAGAAGGCGGCGTTAAAGGAAGTGCGGCTGAAGGAAAAGGCGTTTGCAAAGCAGGAGAAAAAGCAGGCGAAGCTTACCCAGAAGCAGGAAAAGCGCCAGGAAAAGTTTGCCCAGAAGGAAGAGGACAGGACAAAAAAGGCGGCTGCGCGGGATGAACGGCGCAGGCAGCGGAAAGAGGAGTGGGCGGCAAGGCGTGCACGGTGGCGAGCATGGTGGAGTGAGAAATTGTCGCATCTTGGGTTCGTGAAGAAGAAAGAATCTGCGGATGAGATGCATAAGAGCCCGGCAGATGCAGATACTACAGAGGAACATTCGGCGGAAGGAGAATCTGCGGAGAGAGACGCTGCGGAAGGAGACGCTACGGAAGAAAGTTCCGTGGAGAAAAATACGGTGAAAGAAGCGTACGAAAATGAGACGACTGGGGATTGATCTTTCCTATTTTTTCACATATGAAGATGAGATACCGGACGGGGTGGGATTTTCCCACTTTGGTCCGGTACATTTATTATGGCTGGGCGTGTGCGCGGGGCTCTTACTGCTGTTCCTCCATTATTATAAGCGATGGGGAGGACGGCGCAGGCTTTTGGCGGAGAGAGGAATCGGCATTTTTCTGGTGGGACTGGAAGTGTACCGGATTGCGGTGCTGGCTCTGATCGGGAAAATGTCGCTGTATCAACTGCCGCTTCACCTGTGCAGCATGGCAGGGTTTTTGTGCTGTCTTCACGCCTTTTTCAAATGGGACTGGCTGGGACAGGTTCTCTATACCCTGTGTCTGCCGGGAACCGTGCTTGCGCTTTTATTCCCGGACTGGGTGCGCTATCCGGCGATTCATTTTATTACGATACAGGGATTTACCTTCCATGCCGGGATTGTGCTCTACGTGATCTGCCAGCTGTTGCAGCACAACATTATCCCGCGGCTTGCGGCGCTGTGGAAGGTGATCGTATTTCTTCTCGTGGTTGTGCCGCCGGTCTACCTGTTTGACAAAAAGTTTCATGCCAATTACATGTTTGTGAATGTGCCTTCGCCCGGATCGCCGCTGGAGTGGCTGGCGTCGTTTCTGGGGAACCCGGGCTATCTGGCAGGCTATGCGGTTCTGATGCTTTTATGCATGGTGCTCATGGATGCCGGTTACCGGCTGTTGCTTGACAGGAAAAGCTGCGGAACGTAGAATAAAACGAAAAAGAGAGAAGCGCTACGGATATTGCAGGAGAAGAATTGCTGCGATGGGGTGCGCAGAAATGAGGAGCATATGGCAGATTTTACATTTTCAACACTGAAATACGAGAGACCGGATTTCACAGAAGTGGAACAGCTTTTTGAAAAACTGGTAAAACAGGTACAGGAGGCAGCCTCCTATGAGGGATTAAAGGAACTCTTAAAGAAGGCAGAGCGCGTGCAGAATAAGCTTATGACTGCGTGCACGATTGCGTCCATCCGCCATACATTAGATACGACGGATACTTATTATGAGAAGGAAGACGAATATATCAACAATACCATACCGACCGTGATGCCGAAGTTTCTTGCATTTGATGCGGCAGTGATGAATAGTCCGTTTCGCGATGACATCGAGAAAGAGTACGGGAAACAGTATTTTGCACAGAAGGAACTGAACAGGAAGACCTTCTGTGAGGCAAATATTCCGCTGATGCAGCAGGAGGCGAAGCTGACAAACGAATATCAGAAGATCATGGCAACGGCGGCGATCGAATTTGAAGGGCAGACGCTTAATCTCTATGGGGTACAGAAGTATTTTGAACATGAGGACAGAGAAGTACGGCGTGCGGCTGTGCGGGCATATTCTGATTTTTACCACAGCAATGAGAAGCGGCTGGAGGAGATCTGGGAGGAACTCATTACCATCCGCAATCAGATGGGGAAGAACCTCGGCTATGCCAACTTTATTCCGGTGGGGTACATGCAGCAGGGACGCACGGATTATGGGGAAAAAGAGGTGGCAGCGTTCCGCGAGCAGGTGCGTACGGAACTCGTACCGCTGTGTGAACAGCTCTATGCGGCGCAGGCGAAGCGGATTGGTGTGGATACATTGATGTTTTATGATGAGAAGCGTGTATTTCCGGATGGAAATGCCGTTCCTGCGGGAGATGATGATTTTATGGTGGAAGAGGCAAGGAAGATGTACCATAAGATCAGCCCGGAGACTGGAGAGTTCATTGATTTTATGATTGAGCACGAACTGATGGATTTGAAGAATAAGCCGGGAAAAGCTGCTACGGGATATATGACATTTCTCCCGGATTATCGGGCACCGTTTGTGTTCTCTAATTTTAATCAGACAATCTTTGACATGCAGGTGCTGACACACGAGCTGGGACACGCGTTTGCGGGGTACATGGCGATGCGGGAGCAGCCGATCACAGAGTATTATTCCGAGTCCACCGACATCGCGGAGATCCATTCTATGTCGATGGAGCAGTTTTCCTACCCGTATGCGGAGGCATTTTTCGGAAAGTATGCGGATAAGTTCCGCTTTGCACATTTGCAGGAGGCGATCACATTTGTACCGTTCGGCGTGGCGGTGGATGAGTTCCAGCACATCTGCTACGCCAATCCGGAACTGACGCCGAAGGAGCGCACCGCAGAGTGGAAGAAGCTGGAAGAAAAGTATATGCCGTGGAGAAAATACGACGTGGATGATTTCTTCGACCGTGGCGGTTTCTGGTACCACAAGCTGCATATCTATCTCTATCCGTTCTACTATATCAATTATACGCTGACCACGATGGGGGCGATGGAGTTCAAAAAGAAAAATTATGAGAACCATGAGACGGCATGGCAGGATTACTTAAATCTCTGCAAATGCGGCGGAAGCATGAGCTATCTGGAGACATTGCGTTATGCAAACCTGTCGAATCCGTTTGAGCCGGGCAGCGTGGCGCGTGCGATGGAAGTAGCAAAACAGGAACTGATGAACAGTCCGTTTATGAGATAGTATAGAAGCAGTGTTGGATGAGTGAGAAACGGAGGTAAGATTGTAATATGGAAGAAATGTTGGAAGTGATGAAAAAACAGTTGAAAATGCAGAAGCTTATCAGCGGGCTGCTGGCGGTAATGCTGGTAATTCTGCTCATTGCGGGTGGATTTTTTGTCAACCGGATGAGTCAGATGACGGCAGCAATGAGTGAGGCGGCAGATAAACTGCAGCAGGTCGATGTGGATGGTATCAATGATGCCATCGGAACGACGCAGGAAATGCTCGAGAGTGCCGGAGAGCTTTCCGATGCGGTCGATTCCGTGACATTAAAAGTAAAAGAGTTCAATGACTGGATGTCAGGACTTTTTGGAAATTAGCAGGCGTTAATAAAAACAAACCGGCGAGGCGAGATTGCGGAGCAGGGCTACCGCGCTCCAGCCGGCGATTGCGCTGGTGGAAGAGCAGATGTCCACGGTGGCTTTGACGCCGTCGATCTCTGCGGTGATGCAGTGGTCATCGCCCGTCCAGCCCGGAACGGAGTGCATGGTTACCTGCGTGATGTCCGGTCCTGTCGTGGCGAGCGAGGTGGCGACGGCGACGTTGACGCGGCGCGGAAAGGTTGCGATCGCCTCCTTGGCGCTGCCGGTAAAGACAGTCGTCTTTTCGGTATCGGTTAAAAGGTGTTCCGCCCAGACCGGTGTATTGCGAAAACCGCGGGCGCCGGTGTGCGTCTCGATGCCGGCGGTCTCGTCAAGCTTTCCCGCCTGCGCCATTAAAGTGATCGTCTGTAAGACGTCAAAACCACCGATCGCGCCGTTTGCCAGATGGACTTTGGCGCATCCCCTGCGGGCTGCGTCCCTGACCTGCCCGTAAAAGGCAGCGTCGGCAAACGCACCGATCGAGAGGAGAACGAGGCTGACGCCGTGTTCGAGTACGGTGCATGCCATATCCCGGACAGCTTCCACGGACGCTGCCTCCACAATATATTCCGGCTCTAAGGAGAGCAGTTCTGCAAGATCCCGACAGGATCTGCAGCCGGTTTCCGCGGCGGTCTTATCGCGCGATTCCTGTGAGCGGCTGGTCACGCCGACAAGCTCGTAATCTTCCAGAAAACCATCCTTCCAGGCGTTTGCGACAATGTTTCCGAGAAAACCGCAGCCTACAATACCAAATCTTATCTTCATCGTAAAAATCCCTTCGTTATCTGAAATTATTTTGATCTGTTTTCATGTTTTTTTGTTGCAGGATTCCTTTTTGTCCTGGGAGTTTCTCCTTTACACGGGATGGTTTTTGGGGAAAAGACTTATTTTTCCTGCTCTTCTTTTTTCTGTCATCCCCTTTGAGGCTGTTACTTCTTTTGCCCGGGGTGTCTTTCCGGACGCTGTAGCCGAATGTGCCGAGCTTTTTCCCGAGAAGAAAATACTCTCCGTGCGAGTAGGTGATCAGCCCGGTATCGTTTAAGTGGAACTTGCCGGCTTCGTCCATATACGCGTCGTCGATGGTGACAGCGACGACATCCGCAAGGATCAGATTGTGGCTGCCGAGCGGCGTGATCTGGCGCACACGGCATTCGATATTGACGGGACTCTCGGCAATGCCGGGAACCGATACCTCACGGGAGGCAAGCGGCGTCAGATGCATCTCCTTGAACTTGTCGACGTCTCTGCCGGAGCGCACGCCGCAGTAGTCGGTGGCACGTACAAGCGCTTCGGTTGTGAGATTTACCACGAACTCACCGGCGGCCTCAATCATGTGGTAGGAGTAGCGCTCCGGACGAACGGAGATGGAGAGCATCGGCGGGTTCGTGCAGACGGTGCCTGCCCAGGCAACGGTAAGAATGTTCGGTCTGCCTGCGAGGGCAGGATTGCTGCATTCCGGATCCGAGGTGCCGGGATACTGGCAGCTTACCATGACGGCTGGCAGCGGATAGAGCATGTTGCCCGGTTTGAAAGCACTTTTTCCCATAAAATAAGGACTCCCTTCTGTCTGTTAGAAAAAATGTCAGGCGGTATCTGACAGGAAACGGATTGTTACTGGATCAGAATATCCATCAGATAGGCGTAGACATCCTCGTTCTGCTTTTTCCAGTTGTTACAGATCGCTTCCGCCTGCTCTTTGTTTTTGACGGTCAGTGTCAGGTCGATCAGGTTGGTGTCGTGGACGCGGAACTGGCAGCGCACGGCATAGTCCTGATTCGGCGTCTTGTAGTAGTCTGCGATGATTGAGTTGACGGTGCGGAGTGCCATTTTATTTTTTTCAAAATAGGCAATGGTGTCGTGCTCAATGGCGTCCGTGAGCTTGTCGCGGAAAAAACCGAGCGTCTCACGCCCTGCAGCGGTGATATAATACTGGGTGTTGCTGTGCGTGGATTCCGTGCGGATCAGACCGGAGTCGGCGAGATCGTTTAAGACCTGCTGTACCCGGAAATAATCTGTGTATTCCTGCTCCAGGAAAAAGTCGGAGATCTGCGTATTCGTCAGGGGAAAATCCACCTTATCCAGCATGTTTAAAATGGTCAGTTTGTATATGGTAAATGGTTCAGCCATGTGTTTCCTCGTTTCTATAATATTTGCCCTGCCAGAGATCGCGCTGTATAAGTTGTCTGTTTATTGTGTTTAATACGCGCTTTTTGTCCGTGCTCCACAGCGGAGCGAGGAGCAGGCGGCGCGGTCCGTCGCCGGTCAGACGGTGGATGACCATTTCCGGTGGAAGAAGGGCAAGGCAGTCTGCGATAAGGTCGCAGTATTCCTCCAGCGTAAAAAGCGGAAACGGGTCATTTTTGTAGAGGGTTCCAAGATCGGTGCCTTCTAAGACGTGAAGCAGCTGCAGCTTTACGCCGAAGACCGGATGTGCGGCAAGATAGCGCACGGAAGCGCGCATATCTTCGGTTGTCTCACCGGGCAGACCTAAGATCAGATGTGTTATGACCTTGATGCCCCGCGCGTGAAGCGCGGATACCGCCTGCTCATACTGGGCGAGTGAAAAACCGCTGCGTATCAAATGCAGGGTATGTTCGTGGATGGTCTGTAAACCGAGCTCCACCCAGACTGGTTTTATGGTATTTAATTCTGCCAGCAGATCTAAAACCTCAGGCGGCAGACAGTCACATCTGGTGGCGATGGAGAGCGCCACAATGTCGGGCTGTGCGAGAGCTTCCGTGTAAAGCGCACGAAGAACACCGACGGGAGCGTAGGTGTTCGTGTATGCCTGAAAATAGGCGATATATTTGCGGCAGTTTGTTTTTTCCCGAAGGAGAAGCTTTGCCTGCGCAATCTGTTCAGTGACAGATTGCTGCGGGGAGGCGGCAAAATCACCACTTCCTCCGGCACTGCAGAAGATGCACCCTCTGGTATCGATGCTGCCGTCGCGGTTCGGGCAGGTCATGCCGCCGTTTAGAGACAGGCGGTAGACCTTTTCGCCAAATGTCTGGCGTAAATAAGTATTGAGGGAATAGTAACGCGCGTCGTTCATGATACGTCCGGTTAACGCACGATGTGAGAGCGGACGGCTTCACTTACCACCTGTGCTACCCGGGGATCAAAAGCTTCCGGCATGATAAATTCGTCGTTTAACTCCTCATCGGACACAAGACCGGCAATCGCCTCTGCGGCGGCAAGCTTCATCTCTTCGGTAATCTGTGTTGCCCGTCCCTCAAGAGCACCCTTAAAGATGCCCGGGAATGCCACGACATTGTTGACCTGATTCGGGAAATCACTGCGTCCGGTTCCGACGATTCTGGCACCCGCAGCCTTTGCCACATCCGGCATGATCTCAGGAACCGGATTCGCCATGGCGAACAGGATGGAGTCGTGATTCATGGAAGCAACCATCTCCGGGGTAACGATGTTCGGTGCGGAGACACCCACAAAAATATCAGCACCCTTTAAGGCGTCGGCAAGCGTGCCGTGCTGATCCTCAAGGTTGGTGACTTCGGTCATTTTCTGCTGCATCCAGTTTAAGTTCGGGTAATCTTTGCCGATGATGCCCTCGCGGTCACACATGGTGACATGGCGAAAACCGTAGGTGAGCAGAAGCTTTGTGATGGCAACGCCCGCGGAACCGGCACCATTTACGACGACGCGGCAGTCCTCTTTTTTCTTGCCTGTAACACGCAGACCGTTGATAATGCCGGCAAGTACCACGATGGCGGTGCCGTGCTGGTCGTCATGGAAGACCGGAATGTCAAGCATTTCTTTCAGGCGTTCCTCAATCTCAAAGCAGCGCGGTGCGGAAATATCTTCCAGATTGATGCCGCCGTATGCGGGAGCAATGTTCTTAATCGTGGCAATGATCTCCTCCGTGTCCTGGGTGTCGAGACAGATCGGCACGGCATTGACATCGCCGAATTCCTTAAACAGAACGCATTTTCCCTCCATGACAGGCATGGCGGCATATGCGCCGATATTGCCGAGACCGAGAACTGCACTTCCGTCGGAAATGACGGCGACGGTGTTGGCTTTCATGGTATATTTGTAAGCAGCCTCCGGGTCTTTGGCGATTACCTTGCAGGGCTCGGCAACACCTGGCGTGTATGCGATGGCGAGATCTTCGCGGGAGTTTACTTTGGATTTTGCGATGGTCTCAAGCTTTCCGTTCCATTTTTCGTGCATAAGAAGTGCCTTCTCGGCAAGTGTCATTGTCTGATTCTCCATGATATAATCTCCTGTATATAAAGTGTATTTTTATATAGAAACCAATACGTAAATCATACCATTATCATTTTGACAAATCAAGGAAATTAGGACTTCCTATTTTGGAAAAAGTGTTGTATAATACGCATATTGTAAATTCATTTTGTCAGTTCAGACACGATTCCCAATACGATTGAGAGCATAGAGGAAAATAGCAGATTGATAAGAACAGGAGCGAATGGATGAGAGAAAAGTATGAGAGCTTGTCAGCCGTTGTTTTGCGTGATCTTGCAAAAGCGAGAGGACTCAAAAATATCTCCGGCATGAAAAAGAGTGATCTGGTAGATCTGATGGTTGCAGAGGACGAGCGCCAGAGCAAAGAGGAGAATACGAAGCAGCGTGAGCAGACATCGCAGCGTGAGCAGACATCGCAGCGAGAGCAGCCGCAGCGGGAACAGACACCGCAGCGAGAGCAGGCGCAGCAGCGGCTGGCGCGGGAGCCAAGAGAGGGACGGGAGAACCTGAAGGAGAGCGGTGCAGTGGATGAGACGATCTCGAATCTGGACAGCGGAATTATGGCGAACGGTATCTTGGAGGTCATGCCGGACGGATATGGATTTATCCGCTGTGAGAATTACCTTCCCGGGGAGAACGATGTGTATGTATCGCCGTCACAGATCCGCAAGTTTAATCTGAAGACGGGCGATATCGTGGCGGGCAATACCCGTGTGAAGACGCAGCAGGAAAAGTTTTCTGCACTGTTATATGTTTCGTCGGTCAATGGTTATCATCCGGGTGTCGCGCAGAAGCGCAAGAATTTTGAGGATCTGACGCCGATTTTCCCAAACCGGAGAATACGTTTGGAGCGCCCGGGCTGCAGTGTCGCAATGCGCATTGTGGATCTGGTATCGCCGATCGGAAAGGGACAGCGCGGTATGATCGTATCCCAGCCGAAGGCAGGTAAGACCACTTTATTAAAAGAGATTGCAAAATCAGTGACAAAGGGAAATCCGGATATGCATCTGATTATTTTGCTGATCGACGAGAGACCGGAGGAGGTCACGGACATTAAGGAAGCGATTGTCGGGGAGAATGTGGAGGTGATTTATTCTACGTTTGATGAGCTGCCGGAGCATCACAAGCGCGTATCCGAGATGGTGATCGAGCGGGCGAAGCGCCTTGTGGAGCACGGAAAGGATGTCATGATCCTGCTTGACAGCATCACGAGACTGGCAAGAGCCTACAACCTCACGGTTCCGCCAAGCGGACGTACGTTATCCGGAGGTCTTGACCCGGCGGCGCTGCACATGCCGAAGCGCTTTTTCGGTGCAGCCAGGAACATGCGTGAGGGAGGAAGCCTCACAATTCTTGCCACCGCGCTGGTGGATACCGGAAGCAAGATGGACGACGTGGTATTCGAGGAGTTTAAGGGAACCGGCAACATGGAGCTGGTGCTTGACCGCAAGCTTTCCGAGAAGCGTGTGTTCCCCGCCATCGACATTGTGAAGTCGGGAACACGGCGCGATGATCTGCTGCTGGAGCCGGAGGAGCAGGAGGCTGTCGAGATCATGCGCAAGGCGATCAACGGTATGCGCACCGACGAGGCGGTGGAGAACATTCTGAACATGTTCGCCCGCACGCGCAACAATCAGGAATATATCCATATGGTGAAAAAGAACCGGATTGTATAAAAAGAACTTGATTTTTCGTAAAAACCATGATAAAATAACAACGCTGTTTATTCGGGACTATTCTTTGCAATAAGTGCCATATGCGGATCGGGCATACGGGCATAAGAGAATAGAGACAGACAGGAACATAATAACGATAAGATTATAAAGAGGTGAAAATCATGAAGGCAGGAATCCATCCAGATTACTATCAGGCAACTGTTACATGTAACTGCGGTAACACATTTGTTACAGGTTCAACAAAGGAAGACATCCACGTTGAGATCTGCTCCAAGTGCCATCCGTTCTACACAGGCCAGCAGAAAGCAGCTCAGGCTCGCGGACGTATTGATAAGTTCAATAAGAAGTATGGTATGCAGCAGCAGTAGTATGACGCGCGAAGCGTTATGCTCCTAAGTGAAAACGGTTACAGATAAGGTTGAGGTTGTTTAATCTCAACCTTTTTTACCTTATAGAATACGGCACGGTTCGTGTGCCACAAGCAGGGTTTTAGACTATGAGATATTCGGGAATTGGCGGTCAGGCGGTCATGGAAGGCGTAATGATGAAGAATCAGGAAAAATACGCGGTAGCCGTGCGCAAGCCGGACCAGGAGATCGTCGTCGAGACTTCGACGTACGAAGGGCTGATTAAAAATAAGAAAATAAGAAACATGCCGATCTTGCGTGGCGTGTTCAGTTTTATAGAATCGCTGGTACTGGGGATGAAGACACTGACGTTCTCGGCGTCCTTTTTCGAGGAGGAAGAGGAGGAAAAGAGCGGGTCACGGAAAGCGGAGAAGCGTGCCGGAGCGAAAAAACCGGCGCCGACGGAAGAAGAGCAGAAGAAAAAGGAAAAGCGTCAGGAGAATGCGCTGATGGGCGGTACGGTGGCAATTTCCATTGTGCTTGCGGTGGCGATTTTTATGGTGCTTCCTTATTACATATCCGTATTCTTTCAGCGTTTTATCACATCGCAGACGCTTCTTGCGTTGTTGGAAGGCGTGATCCGCCTTACCATCTTTATCGGATATGTGGCGGCAATTTCACTGATGCCGGATATTAAGCGTGTCTATATGTATCATGGCGCAGAGCACAAATGCATCAACTGTATTGAACAGGGGATGGATCTTACGGTGGAGAATGTGTGGAAGAGTTCCCGTCTGCACAAGCGCTGCGGAACAAGCTTTCTGCTGATTGTCATGCTGATCAGCATAGTCTTCTTTCTGTTTATCCGCGTGGATAACCGGATCCTGCAGCTTCTGCTGCGCCTGGTGTCAATTCCGGTGATTGCGGGGGTATCGTACGAGTTTATCCGGCTTGCCGGACGCTCGGATCATATGCTTGTCAATCTGTTCAGCAAGCCGGGGCTCCTGTTGCAGCGGATTACAACCAGAGAGCCGGATGATTCGATGATTGAGGTCGGAATTGCTTCTGTTGAGGCGGTGTTTGACTGGAAGGCTTATGTGAAAGAGATCCGGGAACAGGCATGATGGAGGTTGGAAATGACGTATCGTGAGACAGTAAATCTGGGGGAGAAAGTTCTGTCCATGGCAGATATTGCGGAGGCAAAGACCGATGCATGGCTTTTGCTCGAAATGGTGTGTAAGATCGACCGCAGTTTTTATTATCTTCATATGGCAGAGGAGATGCCGGAAGAGCAGATGAGCGAGTACCAGATTGCGCTGCGCAAGCGCGCAGAGCATGTCCCGCTGCAGTATATTGTGGGTGAGACAGAATTCATGGGACTGAAGTTCAAAGTAAATTCCAGTGTCCTCATCCCAAGACAGGATACAGAGACTCTGGTGGAAGAGGCGCTGAAGGTCGTGCGCCCCGGAATGCGTGTGCTGGATCTGTGTACCGGGTCCGGATGCGTGATTGTCAGTATTCTGCACAATGTATCGGATGTGGAGGGGTATGCGGTTGACATATCCAAGCAGGCGCTCAATGTTGCGAAGGAAAATGCAAGGCTCAATGATGTGCCGGTGTTGTTTGAACACAGCGACCTGTTTGACCATGTGACGGGGACATTTGATGTGATCGTCTCGAATCCGCCGTATATCTGTACGGATGAGATTGCAAAGCTGATGCCGGAGGTGCGGGATTTTGAGCCGATGGAAGCGCTGGACGGCAAGGAGGACGGTCTGTATTTTTACAGGAAGATCATCGGACAGTGTAAGCAGTATCTGAACCCGGAAGGACATCTGTTGTTTGAGATCGGCTACGATCAGGGGCAAAAGGTGTCTGCACTTATGCGGGAGATCGGGTTCCATGATGTGCAGGTGATAAAGGATCTGGCGAGAAAAGACCGTGTGGTGACCGGAATGCTTTAGTTGATTGCGGGATTGGAGAGAATTTTGCATAGTTGGTGCAGACGGTTGTCTGGTGTTTGAGATAAGAAAGGATGTTTGTTATGTTTGATAAGTTGGATGATTTACTGATTCGTTTTGAAGAATTGATGAGCGAGCTCAGTGAGCCGGATGTCGCGAACAATCCGGAGCGTTTTCGCAAGCTGATGAAGGAGCAGAGCGATCTGGCACCGATTGTTGCTGCATATAAGGAGTACAAGCAGTGCAAGCAGAATATTGCGGATTCCCTCGCTATGCTGGATGAGGAGTCCGACGAGGAGATGCGTGAGCTAGCGAAGGAAGAATTAAACGATGCCAAGGCGCGTGTGGAGGAGTTGGAGCATGAGTTAAAGATTCTGCTTCTTCCAAAAGATCCGAATGATGATAAGAATGTTATCGTGGAGATCCGTGCCGGTGCCGGCGGGGACGAGGCGGCACTTTTCGCTGCGGAGATTTACCGTATGTATCAGCATTATGCAGAGAGCAAGAACTGGAAGACCGAGATTGTTGAGGCGGACGAGACCGGCATCGGCGGTATGAAGAGTGTGACCTTTATGATCAACGGTCAGGGCGCATACTCCCTGATGAAGTATGAGTCCGGGGTGCCCCGCGTACAGCGTGTGCCTGAGACGGAATCCGGCGGACGTATCCACACCTCCACGATCAGTGTGGCGGTAATGCCGGAAGTGGACGACGACATTGATATTGTCATTGATGAGAAGGATATCCGTATCGACGTTATGCGTGCCTCCGGAAACGGTGGACAGTGTGTCAACACGACCGATTCTGCGGTGCGTCTGACCCACTACCCGTCCGGTATCGTCGTGTACAGCCAGACGGAGAAGTCACAGATCCAGAATAAGGCAAAAGCGTTTGCTCTTTTAAAGGCAAAGCTCTACGATATTGAGCAGCAGCAGCGCCATGATGCAGAGGCTGAGATGCGCCGCAGCCAGATCGGTACCGGTGACCGTTCCGAGAAGATCCGTACCTACAACTTCCCACAGGGACGTGTGACGGATCACAGAATCAATCTTACCCTGTACAAGCTGGATAAGATCATGAACGGAGACATCCAGGAGATCATCGATGCATGTATCGCGGCGGACCAGGCGGCGAAGCTTGCGAAGATGAATGAGAACTAGAAAATGTAACAGAAACGGTCTGTGACGCATGTCATGGACCGTTTTTTGCCTTGTCAGGAAAGCTGTATTTGTTTTTTGTTGTGTTGTTAGGAGTCCTGTTTTTAGTGCCTTGTCAGGAAAGCTGTATTTGTTTTTTTGCTGTCTTGTCAGGAACAATGAGATGTCCGGGAGTATGCACGGGTCTACAGAGACAAAATAGCCGTCTGGGACCCGAAAATGCCGATAAAAGCGGGAAGAAAGCAGCAAAAAACGAAGTTTTTGGGCACAGGGAGCTAAAATTGTTCCGTGGGACCCGTAAATCGGCGATTTTCGGGTCCCACAGAGCAAAAATCCTGCTGTAGACCTGTGGCTTGCGATAGTGTCAAATGACCAATGAAAAAACCGAGTTAAAGAAAAAGGCTCAGATGAACTTTGAAAACTGTAGATATTATAGGTAGTGGCAGCTTGCCGCCACCCTTGACAGCACGAAAAAGAACCGCTGTAGGTCGATTACCGACGGCGAAGAACTTAAGAACAGTTGTTTTCTTATGTCGATTACAGCAGTGTAGCAGTTCTTTTTCGTGCCATCAAGGGCAAAGGCATAAATGTCTTGTCAGAACCTGTGGTTCTGATGGCTGGGTTATTACCTTTGGCTCTTAATCTAAGAACAGTTAGCGGCTTCGCCGTTTTGTAAGTTCAGGATTGTTTGTTGACCGAGAAAGATTAGAAGTTGCCATTTTCCAGGCATGTTTGAAGCACCATGTAGCATCTCAACATCATTAAGAACCTTGTATTTATTGTGTTTGTGAGGGCGAAGGAAGTTATAGTAAGCAACCCAAAGCGCTAGATCATAGTTGGCTCCGTCTACGTTGTCAAAACCGTTGGTTGGACGATAGAGAGCTTTATAAGTGCGATTAAGTCGCGCTATCATCTGCTTGAAAGGGCGGTATTCTTTAGAAACTTCATCGCCGTTTGTAAGACCGATAATCCTGGTGATATCAAATTTAAAATCTTCTTTGAACTCACGATAAAACTGTTGGGCGGCAAGAGGATATGCGCTGTAACCATTAGCGATAAATTTGAAATTTTCAGGAAGCTTGGAGACGTGTTTGAAAGCCATACGCATCGAAAGAATGCATGCACCAACGTCGCGCTCCGTAGATATGCGGTATCCAAGAAAGGGAACGACTGGCAGCATCCATAATAAACCAGATGTATGCTTTAATTCCACGGATTTTTATGTAGGTTTCATCGGCAGTAAAGATTTTTCTTGCATTGTAATCGTAGTTGTCTACGAATGGTTTGATGCAGACAGCAACTGTCTTACAGAAGTTAGCTACCTGTTGGTGGGATATGTCAATGTTGTAAAGTTCTTTTAAGGCATATTAGGTCTTACGAAGAGACATTCCAAGATTTACGTGCATGGTTAAACAAAGCCCCATTACATTAGAATTGAACTTGGAAAATTTAAGAGAGGATGCATTTTTAGGCAGAGAATTAAGATCCATCTTGAAGAAATCCAAGGTGAATTCACGATAGATATAATCCATTCATAGAACTGGTCTTAATTAACGATTGTTGACGATACATATTTTGCAACTTATCTCCTTTGGATGTGGATATTTATTGTCAAAATATATATCGGATCGAGGTAAGTTGTTTTTTATATGCTCCGCAACATCAGCAAAATCAAGGTCTATGAATTATGAAATTTCTTCAGATATAAAATAGAGAAACATACAATATTATTGGTATCCGAAAAAAGTATAATGGAGTGCTTGATACCAGCTTTATTTATTTAGATAGAGTCAGGTACCGGAGTTGACTTTGTCAGTAAAAAAATAGAAAAAATGCAAATACTTATTTGACATAGTGAAAAAATACTTTATAATATAAAGTATCAGAAGTGTATAAAAGATACAAAAACAGATGAGCAATGTTGAGGTATTGTGACGGATTTGTCAAAATAAGTCACATGGAGAAAGGAGTTACAAAATGGGAGAAATTAAACTGCAAATCAATCCAAAGAACAGACCGGCAGTACCGGCAGTGAACTGGCAGCAGGCACGAGTATTAGAAATGCAGGAAGAGTATGCAGCTGCATTTGATACATCGCTGGTAAACACGATCGAAGAGATGCGCGCAGCATACAATGAAGAAAGAAAGATGTGGAACACTGGCGGTCCTGTGATGGCAGAGACAGTTGACTTTGATGTGCCGTATGAAGGAGATAAAGTACCGGTACGTTTACTTCGTCCGGTGAAAGCAGAGAAACTTCCGGTTATCTTCTTTATGCACGGTGGTGGATTTGTAGAAGGAAATAATGATACACACAGTATGGCACAGAGAAAGCTTGCAGCTTATTCAGGATGTGTTGTGATTGGTATTGACTATTCCCTTGCGCCGGAAATTAAATATCCTCGTGCGATCAAAGAATGTGTTGCAGTATGCCATTATGTATCAGAGCATGCGGATGAATATGGAATTGACCCGGAGAAAATTGGATTTGCAGGAGATTCCGGCGGAGCAAATATGGCGATGGGAGTCTGCATGTGTTTAAGAGATGAAGGCTTTGATGTGTCCAAGATTAAAGGTAATATCTTATACTATGGTGGATATGGCTTAATGAGTAGTATTAGTAGCTATCAGCATGGCGGAAAGTGGGATGGAATGAGTGAAGCTGATTTATCTTCACCATCTTGTTATATTGCTCCTGATGTAAACCGTTTTGATTGTCCTTATTTCCACATTTATGCAAATGATCTTACACATGATGTCCCACCGTGTTTCCTTGTTGCAGCAGAGCTTGATCCATTAAGAGATGACAGTAAGTTACTTTATGAGATTCTTACAAATAATGGAATTCAGGCTGAATATCATGAATATAAAGGAGCTCTTCATGCATTTATCCACTACAGCAAAGTAATGGATGACGCAGAAGATGCATTACGCAGAGGAGCTCACTTCTTTGCACATAACTGTGGATTAGATCCAAGAAATGAATAAATGATTACGTGGTAATTGCAATTGCAGGGTACTACGCTAGACGGAAGGCTATCATATTAGAGAATATGATAGCCTCTTTTTGCTTTATAGGAAATTTACTCTGTAATGTTCCAATAAAGCAAAAAACGCTCCGCGAGGATGCGACCAGATGCATGTGGAATATGTCTGCTAAAGCAGAATGCATCTGGCGCGCAAAGCGTAACAAGTACCTCAAAGATTAAGGGATTCAGGAATCTTGAAGCGGACTTGTCCGCTTTGTTTCACATGAATTTACAGAAAAAATATTGCAAAACAAACGATTTTTTTGAATAATTTTGAGCCATTTTGCTATCAAACAAAAATAAAAATAAATTTAGTGAAAAAATATAAAAACAAGTAGAATAGACTGATATTTGTTTAACGATTAAACATAATGTACTATAATAAAGGTGTCGGGAGTGTGCTGAAAATACAAATACAGATGTTTGATCGGGGAATTTGTGCTGTATTTGTTAAAAAGAATGCACACGGATAAAGGAGCTGCAAAATGGGGGAATTAAATTATCAATGAATCCTATCAACAAACCTGCTGCACCAGCAGTAGGTTGGCAGCAGGCAAGAGTACTTGAGATGCAGGCAGAGTACGCAGATGCATTTGATACTCAGACTGGAAGCTACGATGAAATGTGTGCAGCGTACGGCGAAGAGAGAAAGATGTGGAACAGCGGTGGTCCTGAAATGGAAGAAACGATCGAATATCAGATCCCTTATGAAGGATATACGGTTCCGGTACGTTTACTTCGTCCGGTAAAGGCAGAGAAACTGCCGGTTATTTTCTTTATGCATGGTGGAGGATTTGTAGAAGGTGACAATGATACACATGGTCTGGTACAGAGAAAACTTGCGGCTTATTCCGGATGTGTTGTAATTGGTATCGATTATTTTTTGGTACCGGAAGTAAGGTATCCGGTTGCGATAGAAGAGTGTGTTGCAGTATGTAAGTATGTAAACACCATAAATTTACATTTACATATTGAAAAAACCATTTGGTTTCCTTTAATGTATTAGCGACCAAGCAAATAGAAAAAAGGATAACGCAAATGGTTTCTGCTAATACATTATGCAAGAATGTTCTTAATGTCAAGAATACAGTGATAGAAAACTTTAATCTTTACTCTGATGAGGATGGCGTGAAACACATCCGTATCAAAGCCAGACATCATTTTTACATAAAATATAGTTTTCATTATTTTATAGGATTCGGGTATCAAAATAGGAAGGATATTGTTTTTATTTTTTTGATAAAAAAGACGAATGAAGGCAACGGATTTGGATGAAAAAAGATTGAAAAATGTGGAAAAAATAGTCCGAGGTACAAAAAGTGATGCATTTCATGAAAAAAGACGGGTTGTTTGACGGTAAAACAAAAGATAGATGAGAATTTAGAAAAACATACAAAAAATAGCGATATTTGTTTGACAACTGAATATAATGAGCTTATAATAAGGATATAAGAAATGTACAAAAGATACAAATGCAGATGGAAAATCGGGGGGGATTTGTGCTGTATTTGTCAAAAGGTTGTATGTTGAAAAGTGTGTAAAAATTTTTATGTAAAGAGAAAGGAAGTTACACGATGGGGGAATTTAGAGTAACAATTAATCCAAAAAACAAACCAGCTACACCAGAGGTGAACTGGCAGCAGGCAAGAGTACTTGAGATGCAGGCAGAATATGCAGCAGCATTCGATACTCAGGCAGGAACTTACGAGGAGATGCGTGCAGCATACCGCGAAGAGAGAAAGATGTGGAACAGCGGCGGGCCAGAAATGGCAGAGACAATCGACTTTGAGATTCCTTTTGGTGAGGATAAAGTTCCAGCACGTTTACTTCGCCCAGTAAAAGCTGAGAAGCTTCCAGTTATCTTCTTTATGCATGGTGGCGGATTTGTATTAGGTGATAACGATACACACAATCTGGTACAGAGAAAGCTTGCAGCTTATTCCGGATGTGTTGTTGTAGGTATTGAATATACTTTATCACCAGAAGTAGTTTATCCTCGTGCGATTGAGGAATGTACTACAGCTTGTAAATATGTATTAGAGCATGCAGAAGAGTACGGCATTGATCCAGAAAAATTTGGATTCGCAGGAGATTCCGGCGGAGCAAACCTTTCTATGGGCGTTACAATGCACTTACGTGATGATGGATTTGATATCTCTAGAATCAAAGGTAACATTTTATTCTACGGATCTTATGGTATGAAAGCCAGTGTCAGCAGCAACCTTCACGGTGGAAGCTGGGATGGAATGAGCGAGGAAGACCTTGCATTCTACTTGGAAATTTACCTTGGCGAAGGCGTAGATCCTATAGATTGTCCATACTTTGATACATTTATCAATGACCTTACACATGATGTTCCACCTTGCTTCATCGTTTCGGCAGAACTTGATCCACTGAGAGATGACAGTAAGTTACTTTATGAGATTCTTACAAACAACGGAATCCAGGCTGAATACCATGAGTACAAAGGTGCTCTTCACGCATTTATCCACTACAGCAAAGTTATGGATGACGCAGAAGATGCATTACGCAGAGGAGCTCATTTCTTCGCTCACAACTGCGGTTTAGATCCAAGAAATTAATCTACATACATAAATCGATATTCATTCCAAGAGGGGGTCACTGTATTTATACAGCGGCTCTTTCTTTTTGAAAATGCTGATGTAGAGATGAAATAGTTATACGGAATGTTTTAAAGAACTATGAATAGAGGACTGGGGAAATTTGGCGTAGGGATTTTTGATAAGAAATAAAAAGCAGAATGTTTGATTTGCAAACATTCTGCTTTTTTGGATAAAATTTACAGCCGGGGAGGAACCCGGCTGCAGCGAAAGAATATGGTAAATATATATTATATAGGAAAAAGCTTTAGTCACAGAAAACATAGTTTCTGAGTCGATTTAATGCTTCTTCAACACGGCTCTTTGGAAGAGCAAGGTTTACACGGATTCCATACTCATTATGGAATGGTCGTCCATCCTGCCAGTAGACACCGACAGACTGTCCTTTTTTGTAAAGGTCTTCTAATGTCTGGTTGTGTGCAGTACACCAGCCTTTACAGTCAAGGAAAAGCATATAAGTACCTTCTGGTTTTGCAGTATCAATACCATCAATGTTGCTGAAGAAGTCATATGCGATATTGACATTTTCTGTTAATACTTCGCATAATTCGTCTACCCATTCATGACCTTCCGGCTTATAAGCACCGATCAATGCGTGCATGGATAAGACATTCATGTCGTTGTAATGGCAGAGGGAAGATTCTTTGTCGATGCGATCCTTCAGCCATGAATTATAAATAATATGATAAGAACCGATCAGACCGGCAAGGTTGAATGTCTTAGATGGTGCATATAATGCAATGGTACGGTTTTTTGCATCTTCAGACACAGACTGTGTTGGAATATGCTTGTGGCCATTTAAGATAAGGTCAGACCAGATTTCATCAGAAATAACAAATACATCATATTTTTGGAAGAGTTCCATTGCTCTTTCTATTTCCCAACGCTCCCATACACGACCGGTTGGGTTATGCGGGGTACAGAAAACAGCAGCATGGATATGATTTTCTTTGATCTTACGCTCCATGTCTTCATAGTCCATACGCCAAACCCCATTTTCATCGCGTACAAGTGGACTCAGGACCATATTGTAGCCATTATTTGTCAGACTGGCTGTAAAACCAATGTATGTAGGAGAATGAAATAAAACAGAATCACCCTTCGAGCATAAAACACTTAATGCGCTGATCACGCCGCCGAGAACACCGTTTTCATATCCGATATGTTCCTCAGATAACCCGGTTACACCGTTTCTTAACTTATGCCAGTTGATAATGGATTCAAAATATTCAGGACGTGGGCGGAAATATCCGAAAGCAGGGTGCTTCGTGCGCTCGATAATAGCGTCCTGTATCGTTGGTACTGTTGGGAAGTTCATGTCTGCTACCCACATCGGGATCAGATCAAAGCCTTCTTTGATCGGTGCAAATGAGATCCAGCTGGCATTCATAGGCGGATTTACTGCAATTGCATCCATGCCGTCGCGGTTTAAAATACTTGTAAAATCATACTTCATCTAATAGGCCTCCTTACGTTTTTACGTTTGTGAATACATTATTTTAGCTCTTTTTTCTTAATCTTTCCGGTAGCTGTTCGCGGAAAGTCATCTACAAACTGCCAGAAAGTAGGAACCTTAAATTTGGAAAGCCGGTCACTGCAATACTGTTCTAATTCTGCAATCGTCAGGCTTTCTCCATCGGCAAACTGAATAAATGCTTTTACTGCCTGGTTGCGGATTGGATCCGGAATGCCGATTACGGCAGCATCAGCAATTTTTGGGTGGGAAGTGAGAACACATTCTACTTCCAGGCTGCTGATATTTTCGCCGGATCGTTTGATCATATTTCCCCAACGATCGATAAAGAAGAGCCAGCCGGCTTCGTCTATATATCCTCTGTCACCGGAATGAAGCCATCCATCTTTGTCCAGAAGACATTCTGTCGCACCTGGGTCATTGTAATATCCTGGTGTAAGAGAACGACCCGGAATACCGTGGACACAGATCTCACCGGTTTTACCCGGGGCAACTTCCTTTCCGTCACAGTCGATGATCTTGATATCATAAGATAAAGCAGCGCGCCCTACAGAAGGCCAGTTTTTATCACCGGAGATCGGAGAACAGGTAACGGCAGAAATCGTTTCTGTCATTCCATAGGAGTTCAGAAGCTGAACGTGGAATCGACGTTCGAATTCATCTTTTTCTTCTGTGCTTAATCCCATAGAAAAATAGACCTGTTTCAGACAATGATCCTGCTCCCATGGTTGTACAGGCTGCAGCATCAGTGTCCGGTTCATAATGGACATGGTATCTGTAAAGTTTGCTTTTGTATCACAGATCTGTTTCCAGAATTTATGTGCGCTGTAATGCTCTACCATGATCAGTGTACCGCCGGCAACAATGACGGACATAGCAGCCATTTCCTGAAAATCCATATGGTAACATGGCATACACGAAAGAAAACGGTCTCCGGGGCACATGCCAATCTGCTGCATATGGATAATACCACCATATACGACATTGCAGTGCGTATAGATCACGCCTTTCGGGTACTGCGTTGTTCCAGAGGTAAATAGGATGACGGCAGTATCCTCCGGAAGAATCTCGCAGGATTCGTCCAGTCGGCTGCCGTCAAAAAAACTACTTGCTGAAAGAGAGAGAATGTCCGGATCCGGACATTCTCCCCAGGCTAAAATAATGGTAGAGAGTAGTAAATCTTCTTTATTGGACTGATAAATAGGAAGGGAAGACGGCTCAACGATAATGCGATGGATATCACATTTCTGAAGGACGAATTTGCTTTCCTGCAGGCGATAGTGCTCATTCAGCGGAACGGATACAGCGCCGATCTGCGCAAGTGCAAGCCAGCACATCAGATATTCTGGTGAATTGTGCAGATGAAGTGCCACCAGTTCGCCTTTACGGATTCCTAGCGAATGAAACCAGTTTGCTGTCTGAATAACACGGTAGTGAAATTCAGAATAAGTGTAGCTGGTAAGCTGGTCATCAACTGAAATATATTCCAGAAAATTCTGATTACCATAAAATTGTACAGTCTCATTCCATTGAGAGGAAAGAGTGCGGTTACCTGCAATATCAGTCATGATTTCTGCCTTTCATTAGGATAATTTTTCCGTTAAAAGTGGGATGATCTTATACATATCTCCAATAAGTCCAAAGTCACAGTTTTTGAAAATAGGTGCGGACTTATCTTTATTGATAGCAACGATCACTTTGGATTTGTTGATACCACCGATATGCTGAACCTGTCCGGATACACCAGTACAGATGATAAGATCTGGCTTAACCTGAACACCTGTGATTCCCATGTAGGAAGATTTTGGTAACCATTTGTTGTTCTCAGCGATTGGACGGGAACATCCAACTTCACCATCGATAGCAGAAGCCAGCTTCTCACACATAGCAAGATCTTCCTGTGCAGCAAGTCCACGGCCGACATCGACGATACGTTTTGCAGCAACAAGGTTTACAGCTGTTTCACGTTTCTCATCTTTAGAAACACGTTTTAAGCTTGCGGATGCAGCACCGGCGATTGGAGCGATGTCTGTGCAGGCACCTGTTCCTTCTGCTGCTGCGAAGATTCCGCTGTTTACAGTGAATACACTGTAAGCTGTTTCAATCACCTGTTTGTTAACAGCTGTTCCACCGAATACAGTACGCTCGAAGCATGGTTTACCGTCTTCAGAAGTAAGAGAAGAGATGGTTGCGAACACTGCTGTGTTTAAGTAAACACTGAGTTTTCCTGCAAGAGCACGTCCAAGGATTGTATTTCCAACAAGAACGCAGGCAGCATCAGATTTTAAAATCTCTTCTGCGATAGCTTTTGCAAAATCTTCCGGAGAACCGGATTCTTCTAATGGACATGTAAGAATGTGGTCTGCTCCACACTCAGCTGCAGCTGCACCATCACCGAAAACAACAGCTGTAACATCGGAAGCAACGTTTCTTGCTCCGGCACAGAGTTCGGATAATAAAGCATTATTTTCACTAATTACATAAGATTGCATATCTAAAATCCTCCTTTAAGCCTATAAAGCTTCTTTCTTAAGGAAAGCAACTAAAGCGTCTACTGCTTCTTCGTTGTCTCCTTCGATAATTTCCTGACGTCTCTCCTGCTGTTCTGGAGCAAGCTGCTCAAGAGTAGATGCAGAAGCGTTTAAATCTGCAAGATCTGTAGTAAGAACTGCAACCGGTTTTTTACCTGCCTGCATGATATCACGCATAGCTGGAACAGTCGGAACGTTGATCTCAGATGAAACGGAAAGAACTGCTGGAAGTGCTACTTCAAAAACTTCAGTGCTGTTCTCAAGAGTACGCTCAACAAGAACGGTATCACCGTTTGGCTGGATGGAAGTTACGTTGTTTAAGGTTGGCCAGTCAAGTAATGTACCAAGCTGGATACCTGTTACCTGATTGTAGAGATCGGAAGAACCGGTTCCGCAAAGAACGAGGTCAACTTCTTCCTGCTCACGGATTGCTGCTGCAAGAGCTTTTGCTGTTTCAAAAGAATCAGAGAAGCTGTGATCGTCGCTGATCACAAGTTTTAAATCATTTGCACCACGGGAAAGGATATCTTTACGGATCTTTGTTGCATCAAGAGCTTTGGAAGAACCAACGCTTAATGCGGTAACGGAACCCTTTGTCTCTGCAGAAAGCTTCTTTGCTGCTTCAAGGGCGTTTAAGTCATACTGACTGATTTTTGCTGGTACATCATCAAGAGCCAGCTCTCTGTTAGGAAGAACTTTGATCTGTTCTTCATCCGGTACTACTTTACAACATGTAATAATTTTCATTTGCTCACCTGCTCCTAAAATTATTTTTTGTGGTGTTTTAAACTGTTTCAATCATAGAAATAGAAGATACAATACCATGCGTCGTCTCAAATTGTCTTGAATTGTTTAAAAATTGTATGATAAAAAAACAATTTTGAAAAATGAAACAAATTTAAAACGGGACAAAATGTTAAATTTGTAAGCTTATCTTATTATGAATAAAGCGCGGTGTCAACAATAAAACTGTAAATAATTGAAAAAAATATCGAAAAAAAATAAAAAAAAGCTTGCAATTTATTCAAAATAACGAAATAATAGAAGTATGATAAAAATAAAACGAAATGTTTGAAACGAAAATGAATTGTTCGGACGTCAAACAAAACAGGAGGAGGTTATCATGAAACCTTTGGAAGCAGTATCGGTATTGGATCTCACTGAGGGAAACCCGTATATCGGAAGCGTGTTTGCAGATTACGGGGCAACAGTACTTAAGGTGGAAAAGCCACAGGGCGGCGATGATATCCGGCGCCGGGGAGGAACACCGGAGGAAGAAGGACCATATGCACAGTACTATCTGCGCGGCAAGAAGAGTATTGCAATTGATTACACAACAGCAGACGGTCAGGAGATCGTAAGAAAGCTTGCAGCAAAATGTGATATGGTAGCGGTAAATAAACAGGAAGATTATATGGAAAGACTCGGATTGGGGTACGAGAACTTAAAAGCAGTGAATCCGAAGCTTATTTACGGAGTGTTAACACCATTTGGTAAAGAAGGACCATGGAAAGATTGTCCTGACTATGACCTGATCGTTATGGCAAAATGCGGACTGCTTGAGAAGACCGGTTTTCCGGAGAGACCGACAAAGTTTGGTTTCCCACTGGCTTACATTTATGCAAGCTGGCATCTCACAGCCGGAATGATGGCTGCATATCTGAAAGCAGAAGAGAGCGGCGAGGGCAGTAAAGTTTCCGTAAGCTCATGGCATACGATGATGGAGCTTGATGATACTTTTGCAGAATGTATGCAGGGACTGAATGTGTTACCCAGACGTCTCGGCAACGGATTCCCGACAACGAACCCGACTGACACATTCCACTGTAAGGACGGCTGGTTCGCTTTAAGTATCGGAAGCGATAAACAGTGGCTTGACTTTGCAAGAGAGGCCGGCAGGGATGACTGGGGAGAGGGAAGCGTATATGCACACGACCCGGATCGTTCCATGAAGCATTACTTCGGAGAACTTGACCAGCAGTTAAAAGACTATTTTGCAACGATCTCAATTGATGAAGCAGATCAGATCTGCCGCAGGGCAATGGTACCTGGCGGACCTTGCAATACAGTAGAAGAGCTGATGAAGGATGAACAGGTTGCAGACCGTGGAATGATGATCACGGTAGGCGGAGAGACACAGATCGGAATTCCGGCGAAGTTCTCCGGTGCGGATGATCTTGATAACATAGAACCTGGTCATGTGCTTGGTGCAGATACGCAGGCAGTTCTGACAGAATACGGTGTAGAATAAGGAGAGTCAAAGGCTATGGGAACAGAGAACAGAAAGGGACCATTGAAAGATGTAAAAGTGCTTGATTTTACGATTGCACTTGCAGGTGTATATGTGGCATGGCAGTTTGCAGATATGGGAGCTGAAGTCTGGAAAGTAGAGCGCTACGGCAGCGGCGACCAGGCAAGAACATGGGATCCATTCGTAAACGGATTAAGTACTCTTTATACAGCATATAATAAGAATAAGCAGAGCATTGAGCTGGATCTGTCTTCTCAGGAAGGCAAACAGGTCATCTACGATATGGTAAAGGAAGCAGATGTCGTACTTGAAAACTTCAAGAGCGGTTCCATTGACAGACTGGGACTTGGATACGAAGAACTGAAAAAGATCAATCCAAAGATCGTGTTCGTATCACTGAGCGGATTCGGAGCGACAGGACCTCTGAAAAAATATCCATGTTATGATGCAATCGCAGCAGCCCGCGGCGGATTTGCAGGAAGCAACGGAGAACCGGACGGTGCACCAATGAAAGCAGGAAATGCAAATTGTGATACCTTAACCGGAACACACGCATTAAACGCAGCGCTGATCGGCCTGATCCAGGCACGTAAGACAGGAGAGGGATGCAGAGTTGATATCGGTATGATGGATACGGTAATGATCTCCTGTGGTGAGACTGTTGTCGATTACGGAAAAGGAACTTATACACAGTCAAGATTCGGTAATCATGACCGCTTCACCGCACCATACGGAATTTTCGAAGCAAGAGACGGCTGGGCAGTTATCATTGCAGACAGCGAGGAACGCTGGGCAAAGATGTGTGATGCATTAGATGCCGGACACTTAAAAGACGATCCAAGATTTGCAGATAACGCGGCAAGAATCGCAAACAGGGACAGCCTGGTAGAAGAACTTGAAAAAGTAACCGTTACTTATAAACGGAGCGAGATAGAAAAACGCCTGACAGAAGCCGGGGTACCGGCATCTGAAGTACTTCCTTTTATTGAAGCATATACTTCAGAACATGCAAATTCAACAGAGACGACAACACTTGTTGATCAGGAAAAGATTGGACAGATGAGATTCTATAACAATCCGATCCGGTTCAACGACGAGTTATGCCCGATCTGGAGAGGAGCACCACTTCTTGGCGAAGACAGCAGAGAGATTCTTGCAGGACTTGGATACAGCGAAGAAAAGATTGACCAGCTCTTTGCAGACGGTGTTGTCGGAAGCAGCATGATTTAATCTTGGATCACAGATAGAATACAGGTTTTGCGTAGGAGGAAAGATGCAGATAATCAGAGTCCCGGTAGGGGCATTTATCACAAACTGTTATATTGCAGAAGGACAGGAACCGGGAAGAGGATTTCTCGTTGATCCTGCAGATAATCCGAAAAAGCTGATCTCCATCCTGGAGGAAAAGCAGATCTGTCCGGAAGCAATTCTTCTGACACATGGTCATTACGATCATATTCTTGCGGTACCGAAGCTGCAGGAACGATGGAAAGAGATTCCGGTGTATTGCAATGCAAAGGATATTCCGGAGAGTCTTACGGAGTATGATATGGGACAGCAGTTCCCGACAGTCAGGGCATTTAAGAATGTGAAGACGATCGAAGATGGACAGGAGCTGGTGATCGCAGGAACAGAGATCACTGTGATGGAAACACCGGGACATACGCCGGGATCCGTTCTGTTTCTGACAAAGGATGCAATCTTTACCGGAGATACGATTTTCCAGGGAAGTATCGGAAGAACGGACTTTGAAGGTGGAAATGAGCGCCAGATGATGCAGAGCCTGAGAAAAATTAATAATCTTGCCATAGAGGACATTACCCTATGTCCCGGACATGGCGACACAACCACATTGAAGTGGGAAAGAGCACATAACAGCTATCTGAAGATGTGCAGATAGCTGTAAATGATAGAAAAAATGAGGTGACAATTATGGGGGAAACAAAGAAAGTACTTACTGAACTGAAAAATGGCGTATTGATCGTAACAATCAACCGTGAAGAGCGCCGCAATGCAATCGACCCGGAAACATCCGCAATGATGGAACAGATCTTAAACGATGCTGAACAGAATCCGGAAGTTGGCGCGATCATTATCACAGGAACAGGCGACAGAAGCTTCTGTTCCGGAGAAGATTTAGCAGCTTATGATGAAAACGGAACCTGTCAGACAATTATGGCACATGGATTTGCAGGAATCACAGAACGTCTTTCCGCAAAACCGATCATCTGTGCAGCAAACGGAACTGCAGTAGCAGGAGGTCTTGAGATCGCACTTGCATGTGACATTATCGTTGCATCTGAGAATGCAAGATTCGGACTTTCTGAAGTAAAAGTCGGATTCCTGGCAACAAGCGGAGGACTGATCCGTTTACCAAACATCATTCCTAAGAAGATCGCATCTGAGATGGTTCTGACAGGAAAACTGATCGATGCACAGCGTGCTTACGAGGTAGGTCTTGTTAACTATGTTGTTCCAAGAGAACAGGTTATGGACAAAGCAATGGAATTAGCAGAGATCATCGCTGCAAACGCACCGATCTCATTAAAACTCAGCAAAGAGATTTTCCATGTAGCAACACAGTGCTCTTTCGAAGATGCACAGAGATATTGCAATCGCTGCTGGGATTACATCGAGAAAACAGAAGATGCAGTAGAAGGACCAAAAGCGTTCTTAGAGAAACGCAAACCGGACTGGAAAGGCAGATAATAACAAGTGTTTGGCATGGAATGAAAAAAGAAACCATGTAAAATATAATTAAGAAAAATAATGGAGGAAATAATATGGATTTCAGAATTACAGAAGAACAGGAATTAATGGTACAGGCAATCGAAGAGGCTATGACAAGAGAAAATCTTGAGCCTTACTTCCAGGACTGTGACAAAAACCACACACATCCAGAGAAATGGTGGGAAATCTTAAAAGAGCTCGGATGCTTTAGTATGTTCTTACCAGAAGAAGCTGAAGGAGAAGACGGAGAACCAGGTGGCGGCGAAGGCGCAGTTACAATGTTCCTCGTAATGGAAGCTTTAGGACGCTGTGGCGCACCAATCTACCTTTTCTGGGATCATGTAAAAGCTGATGCACTTTTAGAGAATGGAACAAAAGAGCAGATCGATAAATTCATGCCTTTATTCTTCAAAGGAAACGGAGCATTCGCACAGGGATTCTCAGAACCAACTGCAGGTACTGAATTATCCAGCAATACAATCCTTACAACTTATACACGTCGTAACGGAAAAGTATACATCAATGGACACAAACATTTCATTTCCGGAGCACAGGACAATGATTACTGTCTGACACTTGCTAAAAACAGCGAGAATCCAGAACAGCTTACATTATGGTTTGTTCCTACAAACGTTCCAGGCTGCAAGAAAGAGCCAATGGAAAAAATGGGATTAAACATGGAAAACGTAAACGACATCTGGTTTGATGATGTTGAGATCGAAGAAAGCGATATGTTCAGCTTCGAAGGAAACGGATTAATGGCAACATCCAAAGGTTTTGATTACGAGCGTCTGATCGATGCATTCAACGCATATGGACAGGCATTATGTGCATACGAAGATGCATGCAGATACGCAAACCAGAGAATCGTAAAAGGTCAGGAGATCGGACGTTTACAGCTGATCCAGAACCATATCATGGAAATGACCATGAAGATCGAAGCTATGAGAAATATGCTTCTTCACTACGCATGGAACAAAGATAACAACTGCCTGACAAGAGCAGAGGCATCTATTGCAAAACAGTTCTGTTCTGAATCTGCAAATGATATCGCTGACCATGCACTCCAGGTAATGGGCGGAATCGGATACTGCGGAAGCCGCGTAAGCCGTATTTATAGAGACTTAAGAATCACACGTATTTCCGGTGGAACAGGTGAGATTCAGACAGTTATTGCAAGCCGTCAGGTATTAAAGAAATATAAATAAAGAGAGAGGAATGGAGGATATTTGCAATGAAGAATATTCTTGTCTGCATTAAGCAGGTACCGGATACGACAGAAATCCGTATCGATCCGGTAAAGAAAACACTGATTCGCGAAGGAGTACCAAGTATTGTCAATCCATTTGATGCATACGCATTGGAACTCGCAGCAAGAATCAAAGATAAAGAACCAGGTACGAAGATTACATTAGTATCTATGGGACCACCACAGGCAGAGAACGCTTTAAGAGAGTGTCTTGCTGTAGGCGGAGACAAAGCATACCTTGTCAGCGGAAGAGAATTTGGAGGAAGTGATACACTTGCAACAAGTTACATTCTTTCCTGCGCAATTAAGAAATTAGAAGAATTAGAAGGAAAATTCGACATCATCTTCTGTGGAAAACAGGCAATTGATGGTGATACAGCACAGGTTGGACCTGAAATCGCTGAGCATATCGGACTTCCACAGGTAACATATGCGATCGAAGCAGAAGCTGAGGAAGACAGACTTGTGATCAAGAAAGAAGTAGAAGCCGGATTTGAGAAGGTTGCAGTTTCTTACCCATGTCTGATCACCGTAACAAAACCATCCTTCGATCCTAGATTCCCTACCATCAAATCCAAGATGGCTGCAAAGAAAGCAGAGATCAATGTTCTCGCCTATGCAGACTTAGAAGCTGGTATGGATAATGAGAGAATCGGATTAAAAGGTTCTCCAACAAAGGTTAAGAAAACATTTACCCCAGAAGTAAAAACTTCAGGTGTGAAGATCAATGAACCGACATCAGAAGAAGGCGCAGAAAAATTATTTGCCATTCTCTGCGAAGATAAAGTATTTTAAGGAGGTGAAAAGAGATGGCGGTAGAAAAGACAAAGGATCTTTGGGTCTTTATCGAAACAGAGGATGAAGGTACTGCGAAAAGCGTAGGACTTGAGTTACTCGTTCCAGGTAGAAGACTTGCAGATAAACAGAACGGAAAACTTGTTGCAGTAATTTTAGGAAGCAATGTTGCACCAGCACTCGAAGCTGTAAAAGCACACGGCGCTGACGAAGCAATCGTTGTGGATCAGCCTGAATTAAAGCACTATAACACAGATGCTTATGCAAAAGTTCTTTGCGAACTGATCGAAAAATACGGACCATCCGTAATGCTGATCGGTGCTACAAATAACGGAAGAGACATCGGACCTCGTATTTCCTGCAGACTTGGAACTGGTTTAACAGCAGACTGTACAGCATTAGATATTGATGATGAGACAGGCAACATGGCATGGACAAGACCTGCATTCGGTGGAAACCTGATGGCAACAATTATGTGTCCTGACCACAGACCACAGCTTGGAACAGTCAGACCTGGCGTATTCAAGAAGAGTGAACCAGGTGAAGTAAAAGACATTCCGGTGATCAAAGAAAAAGTTGAGATCACAGATGCAGAAAAACGTGTAGAGTTACTCGAAGTGATCAATGAGATGGCAGGGGAACTCGTTGATCTGGAAAACGCAGAAATCATCGTTTCCGGTGGACGTGGAGTAGGCGGACCAGAAGGTTTTGCACCTGTAAGAGAGCTTGCAGAAGTATTAGGTGCTACAGTAGGAGCATCTAGAGCAGCTGTTGATGCAGGATGGATCCCACATGCACACCAGGTAGGCCAGACTGGTAAAACAGTTGGACCAAAGATCTACATTGCCTGCGGAATTTCCGGAGCAATTCAGCATCTTGCCGGTATGAGCAGCTCTGACGTGATCATTGCAATCAACAAAGATCCAGATGCACCAATTTTCAATGTGGCTGATTACGGTCTTGTTGGAGACCTGAAAGTAGTTCTGCCAATTCTGACAGAAAAGATCAGAAAATACAAAGGGTTATAAGAAGTAGCCAGAGGTTTTTTGATTAAAAAAGTAAGAGAAGAGAGGTAAAACACTATGGAATTTAAATTAAATGAAGACCAGCAGTTAATGAAAGACATGTTCGTTGAATTTACAGAGCAGTTTGTCAAACCAATCGCTGCAGAGTTAGATGAGCAGGAGCGCTTCCCGGAAGAACTGATTCCACAGCTTGGAGAAACAGGACTTCTCGGAATCCCGGTCGCTGAAGAGTACGGCGGAGCAGGTGCAGACAATATGTCTTACGTTCTTGCAGTAGAAGAAGTTTCTAAAGCATGCGCAAGCACAGGTGTTACAATTTCAGCTCATACATCTTTATGCTGCTGGCCAATCGAAGCATTCGGAACAGAAGAACAGAAACAGAAATACCTTCCAGATCTTGCATCTGGTGAAAAACTTGGTGCTTTCGGTCTTACTGAGCCGGGCGCTGGATCTGACGCTGCTGGACAGAGAACAGTTGCAGAAGACAAAGGCGATCACTACTTATTAAACGGAAGCAAGATCTTCATCACAAACGGTGAAGTTGCTGATGTTTACGTTGTATTTGCAATGACAAACAAAGAACTTGGAAACAAAGGAATCAGTGCTTTCATCGTAGAAAAAGGATGGGAAGGATTCAGCTTTGGAAGTCATGAGAAGAAAATGGGTATCCGTGGATCTTCTACATGCGAGCTGATTTTCGAAAACGTAAAAGTTCCGAAGGAAAACCTTTTGGGAGAAGTTAACAAAGGATTCAAGATTGCTATGGCAACTCTTGATGGCGGACGTATCGGTATCGCTGCACAGGCACTTGGTATTGCTGAAGGCGCATTAGACGCAGCTGTAGAATATGTTAAGACAAGAGAACAGTTTGGACGTCCTATCGCAGCATTCCAGAATACAAAATTCACACTTGCTGATATGAAGACAAGAGTAGAAGCTGCTAGATACCTTGTATATAGCGCTGCTTGTGCAAAAGATAACGGCGAACCATACTCTGACAAAGCTGCTATGGCTAAATTATTCGCTTCTGAAACAGCAAGAGAAGTTACCTGGAGAGCAGTACAGTTATTCGGTGGATATGGATATACAAGAGATTATCCAGTAGAAAGAATGATGCGTGACGCTAAGATCACAGAAATCTATGAAGGCACTTCTGAGATCCAGAAGATGGTAATTGCAGGAAATTTGCTGAAATAGTTTCTGGAGACAGAAATGGAGGATGATACGATGGGAGAAATACTATTTTCAGCTGTAGTTGGAGGCTGTCTGATCGCTTCAGGAATCCTTATGATTTTCGTCCTTGGGAAAGAGGAAAAAAAGGTTAGAAAAGATAAGGAGGATGTTGCATGAATATATTCTTTATAGGAGTGGTTGTCAGCATACTGGTTTACATAGTGGTTGGAATCTGGGCAGGTCGTTCTGTAAAGGACGTAAATGACTATTATGTCAGTGGAAGAAATGCCCCGACGATTTTGATCGCCGGAACCCTGTTTGCATCGATGCTTTCGGTAAACGGGTTCATGGGAGACCAGGGATGGTGCTATTCCGGCAACATTACAACACTGGTATTGCTAAATTCCATGTGTGCAATGGGTTATATTGCCGGACCACTTATGTTCGGACGATATTTAAGGCGGTCAGAATGTACAACAATGCCGGAATATTTCGGAGCGCGTTACTGCGATCTGAAAAACCGGAGAGTTGCCGGAATTATTACAGCAGTTTCCCTCACAGCGTATTTGCTCTCATGTATCACCGGAGTTGGAATTTTAATGCAGGAACTGACAGGGCTTTCTTATGAGCTCTGTCTCTTCCTGGCATGGTTTTGTTTTACCGCTTTTACTTTTTATTCCGGTTCGAAAGGAGTTATTCTTACGGATACGATGATGTTCATGGTATTTTTAATAGCGACGATCATTGCCGGTCCTTATGTTTTCAAGGCACAGGGTGGAATTGGTCATCTGCTGGAGAATCTCATGAATAATCCAAACATTCCGGAGAACCTTTTGGATTATCATGGCAATATTCCAGGAGCCGGGGCAACAGATGTTTTTGGTGCAGTGATGTATGCAGTGACGATGGGAATTATCTGGTTTATTACAGTGTCGGTATCGCCTTGGCAGGCAGGACGTAACATGATGGCAAAGAGCGAGCATGTTACATTCCGCGCAGGTGCGATCGCAGCGGCATGTACGGTGATTTTCCTGATGTATTTGAATCTGCAGTCTGTGACCGTACTGAATCTTAACCCTGGAATGGAAGATCCGCAGAGAGTTCTGATCTGGGCAGCATTTCATGTAATGCCGAAGCTTGTCGGAACATTGATGCTTGCCGGCATTATGGCAGCAGGATTATCTTCTGCATCCACATTCCTGTCGGTCATTGGATTTTCTATTACATCGGATATTGTTTTTGTGGAATTTAAAAGTGAAAAGCAGCAGTTATTTGTCAGCAGAGTGATAATGCTGATCCTCGGTGCGATTTCCTTACTGTTAGCATATACAGGAATCGGAAGTGTCCGCATCGTTACTTATTTTGCATCTACGATCATCGCAGCAAGCTGGGGCGTTTCCGCCATCGGAAGTGTGGTAAGTAAAAAGCTTTCCGCTACCGGAGCGAGATGGTCTATGATCGCCGGATTTGTTGGATTCATTGTTACAAAATGTCTGGTTGGATTTCATGTAGGATTATTTGCAACTGTATTTATTAACTTTTTAGACCCATTCTTTATTGGAATTTACCTGAGCCTCTTTTTTGCGATACTCGGATCAAAATTACATCCGGTGACAGAGGAGGAAAAAGCATATCGGGAAAAACTTCTGATATTACCGGAGTCTGAAAAGGTAATAAAAGATTACAAGATCGACAAAGTATTTGGATATCTTCTGATCGCAGCAGGAATTGCAGTGACACTCTTCCTTTTATTCGGCTGGGCGCTGCCATATAACGGAATCATATAAAATAATGATAGAGAAAACGTGGAGGGGAAACGTTATGACACAAAAATCAAAAAGCAGTAAAGTAGTTACTCTGATTCTTATGATCCTGGCAATGAATACCATTTATATGTTGCCATACCTGATGTATACATACTATACACCATTACAGGAGGCTATGGGTCTTATTGGAAGAGATGCTGACTATGGTAGATTATTAAACGTATATGGTATTGCAAACGTTATTTTATACCTGCCAGGTGGATGGGTAGCAGATAAATTTGACTGCAAGAAGTTACTTGTATTTTCCATGGTTTCAACAGGTGTTCTTGGTCTCTGGGAAGCAACATTCCCAAGCTACACAATCCTGTTACTGATCCATATATTATTTGCAGTAACAACCGTACTTACATTCTGGTCTTCTTCTGTAAAATGTGTCAACATGCTCGCTGAGGATGGAGAACAGGGCGGTATGTTCGGAAGCCTGGAAGCAGGACGTGGTGTTTCAGGTCTGGTTCTTACTATTATCTTTACATCCATTTATGCAGCAAACGCAGCAGATAGCACAAAAGCTATGAGAATCAATGTATTACTTATCTCAATTGTTATGATCGTAATCGGTGTTCTTTTAGCATTCTTAATGCCAAAGCCAAAGAATACTGAAGCTGCAACAAACGATACATTACTTGACAGTATCAAAGCTATGGGTGTTGCATTTAAATGTCCAATCACATATCTGTTAGCAGGTATGATCTTCTGTGGATCTATGTGTCTTGCATCTACAACTTATTTTGCACCATACTTACAGAACATTTGTGGATTACCGGTAAAAATCGGTGTTTTATATTCAAACTACAGCAAGATCGTTACACAGTTAATCGCTGCATCTGCAGCTGGTATTTTAGCAACTAAATTAAAACGTTCCACAAAACCTATGATCGTAGCCGGTGTTGTTGGAGCAGGTTTATATATTGTTATGGAAATCTTACCAGCATCTACAGCAGTTATGTGGCCAATGCTTGTTGTAATGACAGTTGCTCTTATGATGATCTATGTATTCCGTGCTCTGTATTACGCAACAGTAGATGAGGAAGGAACACCTAAGAACATCGTTGGTAGTGTTATCGGTATCTCATCCTTAATCGGATTCATTCCGGATACATTCTACACATCATTATGTGGTAAATGGCTGGAAGCTGATCCTGTAGGTGGATACAAAAAGATCTTCTTAAGCTGTATTTTGGCTATGGTAATTGGTCTTGTTTGTGCATTTATTTCCGATAGAAGAATCGTAAAATTCCGCGCAGCAAACGGCAAAGAGAACTAATAAAAGAGAAAAAGAGAGACGTATTAAAAGTATAATTTATACTTTTGATTGTTAAAAAATAAACAGAGTGTCCCGGAGAAAGGACACTCTGTTTATTTTTTATGTAATAGGATGATGTTGGTGTCAAAAGGTCTACTCCGTAACCTTTTGACACCCGAATCGTAATAGGAAAATTTAGCTCTATTACATAGAAAAGCGTTTTTAGGGGTGAAAAAAGAGAGATATAAAAAAAAGTGTTTTTAATATCTCTCTGCTAAGATTCTTCGTCAAAAGCCTTTGATAATATTTTAACATATTCATGTAATACTTTACAAAAAGCATTCATTTCACCGATAGAGCAGACCTTCAACAGTTCTGACTGCATCGAGGCTGTTTTTTTTGTGACAAAAGCGATATAAAGGGTATTCAGACGTTCACCGTCCGGAGTAGTGTATAGATGCACTACTTTTGCATTACCGGGACGCTTTTCGCGGTAAATGTAGCCACCTTTTTCTAGGTTGGAAACAATGGATGAAATAGTTCCTTTTGTCCGATGTTGTTTTTGGGATAAATCACTTACGGTAATCCCTGGATTTTGTTCAATCGTAGATAAGATAGCGACTTCGACAGACTTGATCGGACGATCATTACCGTAGTCACGAGTTCCATTTTGCATATCTGTGAACAGCATAGCGAACATGGAAAGATCACTGGCATAGGCGATGAGATTCGTACTATCCTTATCCCCTGTATTGTAATATTGTACCATGTATGCGGTACCTCCTTGAATGATTGCATATCAGAATAATAATGATATATATATGTAATATATCATGAGAAAATAGGAATGACAAGGAAAAACGGGGAAAAACAGGGAAAAGGACAGAAAAACATTTCTATACAAGAATTAATTCCAGGATCAATACAACCGTACAGCAGCCGACAGATACTTGAAACAGACTTGCGCCAAACTATGCACCGATCATCCCAAAAACGAGTGCGATAGCACCTGCAACAGGACTTTGTGTTGCTTCGATGATCGCAGGAAAAGTCATGACGGATAACGTAATATATGGAACAGAATATAAGAAAGACTGGATAAATTGATTTTTGATCGGTTTTCGGATAAGAGTCAGAGGAAGCACACGGGTCGTGTAAGATACAAGTGCCATGACAGCAATATAAAAATAAGGGTTGTGTGTCATAAAAAAACTCCTTTCGATAGTGAAGACAGAGTGAAATATATGTAATGTTTCAATTTAGGTAGTTGCATTTTTATCTTTTTCCGGGGTGACCGGGAATAGGATCGCAGCAGCAGAAGACAGGATCACCGTCAAAAGAATGGTCCTTGTTCCACTTGAAAGAGAACGGGTTCAGATAGCCGGGGCGTGCAATTGTGATCCCAAACAGCTTGTCGGTCACATCATAGGCGATAAAAAGCCGATGGATAAAAGGGGTGTCTTCCGAGAAGCGTTGTGCAAGTGCACAGCTCATCAAAAGATAACGGGCATTGGAGATTAGCGTGATGATCGCAACTTCAAGATAAGTGGCATTTGCTGCGATCAGTGTAAAAGCAGCATATTCACCTGCTGAGGCGTTATTGAGGAGGCTGGCAAGAAATCCCTGTAAAGGATTCAGACCGGCATTCCTTGTGGCGATTCCAAGAGAAAAGGATACCGCAAAATAACCGAGTGCGATCGGAAATCCGTCCCGCATTCCTTCGGTGAAAACTTTCCGGCTGAAAGTATAGACCGGATGTTGGCTTGTTTTGAATGTCTGTATATTGTGATTCATAAAAATTCTCTTTTCATCAGGTTGTTAATATCAAATTAACTATGTGGAAGAGATGATGGGGAAATTTGAAAAAGATACCGGAACAGGCAGATTTTTCAAAGATTTTAAGAAATATCATGGGCTTCCGGTTCAGGATGCCATTTTCTTTAACCAGAGTGATCTGATCTGTGATATGGCAAAGCACGAGGACTTTATTGTTATGGGAAGATGTGCGGACGTTGTACTCACGAATCATCATATCCCACATATCAGTATTTTCATCACAGCATCGTTTGATCAGAGTGTACGCCGTATGATGGAAATAAACAGCTTAAACTACAAGCAAGCGGAACACCTGTTAAAGAAGTTAGATAAACGCCATGAACGTTATTATCATGCATACACCGGTAAAAAATGGGGTGATGCGGTCAACTATGATCTGTGTATTGACAGTGCAAGTTACGGAATCAAGGAATCGGTTGAGCTGATCGAGCGTATGATCAATAAGTATCCGAATAGTTAAAAAATAATTTCATATATGTAAACACATTGCACAAAAAGTAGTGTTTTTTTTCTACACTTTAGACTCTAAAATATATTGACTTTAGTTTCTAAAACGAGTATGCTTTTATTAAGATAAAAAATATTTCATTTAAGGAGAAAAAAGTATGGCAAACAAAGAAATCAAAACAGAGCAGGCACCGGCAGCAATTGGTCCATATTCACAGGGGATTTCAGCTGAAAACATCGCATTTGTATCAGGACAGCTCCCAATCGATCCTGCAACAGGAGAGTTTGCAGGTAACGACATTGCAAGCCAGACACGTCAGTCCCTGAAAAATGTGCAGGCAATTTTAGCAGAGAATGGTATGACGATGGCAGATGTGACAAAGACAACAGTACTTCTTGCTGATATCGCAGAATTTGCGGAAATGAATCAGGTTTATGCAGAATTTTTTGCAGAACCATTTCCAGCACGTGCAGCATTTGAAGTAGCAGCTTTACCAAAAAATGCGAAAGTTGAGATTGAGGCAATTGCAGTAAAAAGATAAGAGGAAAATGAAGATGAGCGTAGATTTTAACCGTGAGGTCGATCGTAGAAGTACAAGTGATGTGAAATGGCGCCCGGAAGGATTAAAGGGGTATCTTCCGATAGAAGTTTCGGAAAATGAGATCCCGATGTGGATCGCAGACATGGATTTTGCATGCCCGGAGTGCATCGTAAGAGCCATCAAAGAAAGAGCCGATAAAGAGATTTTTGGTTATTGCTCTTATAAGCAAGAGTATTATGATGCATTAACCTGGTGGTTTGATAAGCGATTTGGAATGAAGATCCATACGGACCTTGTTTCCATGATGCCGACCGTTGTCAGTGCGATCAATGTTGCAATCCGTGCATTCAGTAATCCGGGAGATAAAGTTATTATTCAGCAACCTGTATACGATCCATTTGCAGAACTGATCAAGAAAACAGGAAGAGTAATGGTGAACAATGGCCTGATCTGTAATGATGGACTATATGAGATGGATTTCCCACTGCTTGAAGAACAGGCAGCAGATCCGGATGCGAAGATTATGATTTTATGCAGCCCACATAATCCGGTGGGAAGAGTCTGGACAAAAGAGGAGCTTGCCCGTGTCGGTGAGATCTGTAAAAAGAACAATGTCCTTGTGATCGCGGATGAAATCCACAGTGATCTTGTATATGCAGGATATGTTCACACACCGTTTGCGCTGGCAAGTGATGCACCGCATCTGGTGTGCACATCTCTTGGAAAAACCTTTAATGTAGCAGGACTTCGCCTTGCGAATATTTTCAGCTCTTCAGCAGAACTGAAAAAACAGTATGATCAGGAGATTGATGCTTATTCATACAGCGCATCCAATACATTTGGTTTGGAGATGGTACAGGCGGCATATTCACCGGAAGGAGAGGCATGGCTGGAAGAATTATTAGTTTACCTTCAGGGAAATGTGGAGGTTGTTTCAGAGTGGTGTCAAAAGCATAATGTAGGATTTACAGCACCGCAGGGTACATTTTTATGCTGGCTGGATCTTGGCAGTGCCGGACTGACAGACGAAGAGATTATTAAGAAGATTATTATGGGAAAAGAAGTGATCTGTGTACCGGGACCATGGTTTGGCAAAGGCGGCGAAGGTCATTTAAGGCTGAATATTGGCTGTACAAGAAAAACGCTGGTAGAGGCTCTGGATCGGATCGCTTCTGTATTAGATAACTAATTTCAGAAAAGCACATAAATGCAGCTTTGTAGAACAAAAGGAGGAGGGTTTTTATGCTGACGAATGAAATAATCCGCCTGCAGGCAGAAGCACAGCAGGATTATGTGATTGAAAGCCGACGTACCATTCATCGTTTTGCTGAAGTAAGCGGTAAGGAATTCAAGACAAGTGCTTTTATTGAAGAAGAGATTAAAAAAGCCGGTCTGCCTTATGAAAAAGCCGGTGATACCGGTTGGATCGCAATTCTTGACACAGGGAAGCCAGGATCACGTATTGCGCTCCGGGCAGATATTGATGCGCTTCTGGTACCGGAGGAGCCAAATAACCTTGCAGGTCCTCGTGTTGTAGTGTCCGATGACCCACATACGAGTCATGCATGTGGTCATGATGCCCATACAGCAATGTTATTAGGAGCTATGCGTGTTCTTGCAGAGCAACGTGATAATCTGACAGGCGTGATCTATTTCTGCTTTGAAGAAGGAGAAGAGGATGGCAGAGGAATATTGGCTATGTTAAATCAACTCAGCGCCCATGGTGTGGACGTTTGCTGGGGAATCCATGTTTATGCAGGACTTGAATCCGGAAAGATTTGTGTTAGTGCCGGTCCACGAATGGCTGGTGCTGCGGGAGTCGGCATTAAGGTTATCGGCAGAGGGGGACATGGCTCCAGACCGGATATGTCGGTAAATCCTGTATTTTGTGCAGCCTCTATTCTGACCAATACAGCGACGGCCTGGGTCAATCAGATTACTGCCGGAAGAACGGTTACGTTAGGTGTGACCAGTATCCAGGGTGGTGAAGCACCAAATGTCATCCCGGACACAGCGGATATACTTGGTTCCCTGCGTTTCTTCAATGATGAAGAAGGAGAAAAAGCTGTCCGAATCTTTAAGAATGTAGCAGAGCATACGGCCGCAATGAATAATTGTCAGGTACAATTTGATGATCGTTTCTGTGTTTTATGTGCGCCAGTGATCAACGATGAGTATTATTCAAATCTTATTTCCACTGCATTGCCGGAGGTACTTCCGGAGAACGTAACGGTTTCCTCTTGTGAGCCATGGTATGCATCGGAGTCATTCTCCTGCTATCGAAGAATTTGTCCGAGTGTACTGGCACACCTTGGAATTAATAATCCGTCCTACGGTTCGGGTGCAGCACATCATAATGGTTTCTTTGATGTGGATGAAGGAGTATTATCTACCGGTGTGATCGCTACACTGAAGTTTGTTGCAATGCTGCAAAAATAAAAAATCATACGCAGCAAAATAGCAAGTGCTTTACTGCTGAATGAACATTAACTTACTGCCGTAAGATGTTTCCTTGCAATTTTTGGAATTGTCTGCAATAATTCTATATGCGGAGGGGATAGAGATGAAGGAACAGCGTATCAAATTAATCGGAAAGTTATTACATCAGCAGGGAAATACAGCAAGAGCTTTTGTACAGTATATGGATTCAGACCGTGAGTATACGGCAGGTGATAAACTCTACATGAGAGAGGCACACTTTGTGATCGCGATCGGTCCCGGTGAAGGACGTACTATGTCTGAGATTGCCAGAGAGATGAATGTTACACAGGGGGCAGTTTCGCAGATCGCATCACGTCTGGAGAAGAAAGGATACGTCTGTCGCAGGAAGAATGAAGAAAACAAACGGCAGATCATTGCGTTTCTGACTGAAAAGGGAGAGCAGTTTTACACAGAGCACCAGCGATACGACGAAAGTATGCACAGGCAGATGGATGAGATCGCCCTGAACAGGTTCAATGAGGAAGAACTACAGTGCATCTTTGAATATGAACAGATCATGGAAATGTTGCTGAAAGAAGAAGCGCTTACGCGGCATTTGACAGAGAAAAGTAAAAATTAAAAATTTTGAAGAAAACGAAAAAGAGCCGGATATCTGAATTTTGAGATTTAATCTCATAGGATATGGAAGGCTCTTTTTTTATGAAAGGATTCGGGTGTCAAAAGATTTTTTACGAGATTTCATGTTTCTTCAGCTTTGAAAGCGTCCAATGC